>OLHG01000412.1_pt1 | contig 30430 bp, 19 predicted proteins | sample 1605971 | NCBI WGS metagenome assembly OLHG01 (sample SAMN03283289) | human gut metagenome | biome: human-associated habitat; material: feces | host: Homo sapiens | place: Peru | collected 2012 | reverse complement strand
GTATTGACTTCGTTTTTTAGCGGCAGTGGCCGCTGGCCGCAATCCTGCGGCCTAAAAACTCGTATAAAAAGGGAGGGCTGAAATACGTTTCAGCCCTCCTGTGAGCGTTATAACCAGCCGGAGAGGGGAGTGGGTCCCATCCCCGGCATGGGAAAGGGGGCTTTATCAACCGGCGGATAGGAAATCCACGCCAGCGGCCCAATCAGCCCTGATAGTCGGGATAGTACTTATCCATGTGCGCCTGGGCGTTGTCCGCGCCGATGCAGGCGCCGCCGACCCGGATGACGGGCTCCAGCTCCTTGCCCTCAATGGCGTCCACGGCGGCCTGAATCACGGCGCTGCCGCACTCGAAGGGGCCCTGATCCATGGAGTACTTGTAGGCACGGCCGGCCATGATGGAAGTGACGGAATCGGGGGTGCCGTCAATGCCCACGATGTCGATGCCGGTGACACCGGCGGCCTCGATGGCCTGCTGGGCACCCAGACCCACGGAGTCGTTGATGGCAAAGACAATGTCAATGTCGGTGGTGGACTGGAGGATGTTCTCCATAGTGGACATGGCCTGTTCCCGGTTGGCGTTGGTGGGCTGGCTGGCAACGATCTTCACACCGTCGTACTTGTCGCAGACGGCCTTGGCGGTTCCGCAGCGCTCGTTGTTCTGCAGGGTGGCGGGGGTGCCTTCCAGAATGACCACGTTGGCCTTGTAGTCGTGCTCCTTCAGAATCTTCTCCATAACCTCTTCGGAAGCGGCGGCATTGTCCAGACCAATGAAGGTGCGCTGCTTGCCGGTGGCCTCAAAGTCGGGGATCAGGGTATTGAAGACGATGACGGGAATGCCGGAATCCTCGGCCTTCACCAGGGTATCCACAACGGCGGTGGAGTCAATGGCGGCGATGGCGATGGCGTCGATCCCGGAGGCAATGGCGTCCTCCAGCATATTGATCTGACCGGCGGCATCGGTGTAGTTGGAGGGAGAATACTCTACAAATTCCACGCCCAGCTCCTGGGCCCTGGCCTGGCAGCCTTCGCCCACGTAGCGCCAGAACATGCTGGTGGAATCCTTGAAGAAGACGCCGATCCGGTAGTCCTTATCGGCCTTGGTCACGTCGCCGTCCTCGGCAATGGCGGGGCCTTCGGTGGCGGCAGCGGTGGTAGCGGCGGGAGTTGTGGACGTGGAGCCGCAGGCGGCGAGAGAAAGAATCATAACCATAGCCAGCAGCAGACTAACGAGTTTTTTCATTTTAGTTTCCTCCATGTTGTAATTGTTTTTTTGAATATGGATGGGAGATTCAGCGGGTCTTGCGATTTGCGAAGTAATCCAGCAGGACGGCGAAGAGAATGATCACGCCGTTCATAACGCCCTGCCAGTTGGAAGAGATGTTCAGCAGGTTCATGCAGTTGGTCAGCAGACTCAGAATGATGGCACCGGCAACCACACCGCCGGGGTTTGCCACGCCGCCGTTGAAGGATACGCCGCCGATGGCAGCTGCCGCAATGGCGTTCAGGTGAAATTCCGGACCGATCTGGGCCTCGGCGGTGCCCAGACGGCCGATGTACATCAGGCCTGCCACACCGGCCATAAATCCGGTGAGGGCGAAGCCGGTGATAATCACCCGGCGGGTCTTGATGCCGGAGAACCGGGCGGCTTCCTGGTTGGCACCCACGATGTACAGCTCCCGGCCCAGGCGAGTCCGTTTCAGGATGAACACGGACAGCAGCGTAAAGGCCGCGGCAATGATGATGGGGGTGGGAATGGAACCGATCCGGCCCGCACCCATGAAGGTGACGACTTTGCACAGATTGGTCACCACGCTGCCGTTCATGTACTTATACACCGCGCCCCGCAGGACGTTGCTCATACCATAGGTGACCAGCAGCGCGGGCAGATTCAGGTAGGCAATCAGACTGCCGTTGAGAGCGCCCAAGACAATGCCGCTGCCCAGGGCAATGACCATACCCAGCACGATGGTGGCCGGGGAGCAGCTCATCCGCAGGAATTGGGCACCCAGGCAGGAGGTGATGGCTACCACGGCACCGATGGACATATCGTTGCCCCGACCCAGAATCATGGCGAACATCATACCCAGGGACATGACTACCAGGAACGAGGACTGGCGCAGAACGCTGATGATGTTGGAGAAGGACAGAAAGTTGTCTGAAACCACCGTCATCACGGCGCAGATCAGAAACAGAATGATGTAGTGGGAATACTTGGCGAAGGTTTGCAGGTTAAATATTTTCTTTTTCATTTTTTGACGGCCCCTTTCCGCCTGTTGAACACATCAAAGGCCAGAATCAGGATCAGCACCAGGCCGATTACGGTCATCTGCTCAATAATCCGGATGCCGAACATGTTCATGCCGTTGCGCAGCATGTAAATGGCGATGGCACCCAGATAGGCACCCCAGATGCTGCCCTGACCGCCGGTGAGGGCGGTGCCGCCCAGAACGACGGAGCAGATGGCATCCAGCTCCAGACCCGCCGCGGCGGTGGGGTTGGCAGAGTTCAGACGCACGGCGTAGACCACACCGGCAAGACCAGCCAGGGTCCCGGAGATCAGGTAGACGCTGGTTTTCGTCCACTGTACATTGATGCCTGCGGTGAGGGCTGCCTCCTCCTTGCCGCCCACAGCGTAGAGGGCGGTGCCGTAGCGGCGTTTCTTCAGAACCCAGAAGAAGAACAGGTACAGAAGAATGGCCAGAATGGCGGGGAAGGGAACGAAGCCAATTTGCAGATCATTCAGGGTTTTCAGAATGGGCACACTGATGGACAGGGTTCCGCTGTTCAGAATCAGGGCTACGCTCTTGGCAATGTTCATGGTAGCCAGAGTGATGATGAAGGGCGGGATGGTGGTATATCCGGCGATGACACCGTTGAGTGCGCCGAAGGCTGTGCCGGAGAGCACTGCCGCCAGAATGCACACCGGAAGGGGATAGCCGGCATCCAGCGTCATGCCCAGAACCACACCGGACAGGCTGGCTACATATCCGATGGACAGATCCAGCTGATGGGTCAGGATGGTCAGGAAGGCGGCAATGGTCAGAATGCACAGGGCGGAGGACTGGCGCAGCACGTTGACGATGTTGGTCAGGGTCAGGTACTGGCCGTGGAGCAGAACGGAATAGAGGATGGAGAACAGGACAATGGCGTAGATGGCGCCGGTTTTCGGCAGCCGCAGTTTCGTATCTTTCAGCTTCATGCTTCGTTACCTCCCGACGCGTAGCGGATAATATCCTCCTGGGTGGTGCCCTCGTAGGGAAGCTCCGCGACGATACGACCCAGCCGCATGACATAGATCCGATCCGCAATGGTCATGATCTCCGGAAGATCCGAGGAAATGACCAGAATGGAGTTTCCTGCCTTGGCAAGATCACAAATCAGGTGATAGATCTCGTCCCGGGCACCTACGTCGATACCTCTGGTGGGCTCGTCAAAAATCAGAATTTTGGATTCGGTGTACAGCCACTTGCCCAGAACTACCTTCTGCTGGTTGCCGCCGGACAGGTTGACCACCTTCTGGCGCATATTGGGGCAGACAATTTTCAGCCGCTCAATATATTCCTGGGTCACGTCCCGCTCGTCCTTCAGCCGCAGCACCCCGCAGGTGGAGGCCTTTTTCAGTGCCGCCTGGGTAATGTTCTGGTAAATGGGAAGAATCAGGGAAAGACCGAACTCCTTCCGGCTTTCCGGCAGAAGTCCCAGACCCTTGCGAATGCTGCTGGTGGGGGTGATGCGGGTCTGCTTTTCTCCGTTGATGAAGACTTCGCCGCTGTCCATCTTGTCGATGCCGAAGATGGCGTGAACCAGCTCCGTCCGTCCGGCACCTACCAGACCGGAGATAGCCACGATCTCGCCCTTGCGGACGTTGATGGAGGCATCCTGAACGGCACGGCCGCTGTGGATGTGCTTGGCCTCCAGGACGATTTCATCGGTGGCGGTGTTTTCCAGCCGAACCCGATCCCGGGACACGGTGCGGCCAACCATCATGTGAACCATATCGTCCAGGGTAATCTCCGACAGATCCCGGGTGCCTACGGTCTGGCCGTCCCGGAGAATGGTGATCCGGTCGCCGATGACCTTCAGCTCCTGAAGCCGGTGGGAGATATAAATAATGGAGACACCGTGGGCAGTCAGATCCTTGATGGTGCAGAACAGCATTTCGATTTCCTGCTCGCTGAGGGCCGCGGTGGGCTCGTCCATGATCAGAATGCGGGCATTCTGAGAAAGAGCCTTGGCGATTTCCACCATCTGCTGCTGGGCAACACCCAAGGTGGCAACCTCTGTGTCCGCGGAGATATGGGCCTTCAGGAAATCCAGACGCTCCTGGGCATCCCGCCGCATTTTTGCTTTGTCGATGTTTCCGCTTTTCAGCAGCGGCTCCCGCCCCAGATAGATGTTCTGGGCTACCGTCAGGTGGGGAACCAGATTGAATTCCTGATAGATAATCGCGATTCCCAGATCCTGAGAATCCTTGGTGTTGCGGATGGTGACCTTCTGTCCGTCGATGAAGATGTCTCCGGAATCAATGGAATAGAGCCCGGAAAAAATCTTCATCAGTGTGGACTTGCCGGCACCGTTTTCGCCCAGCAGAATGTGAACCTCTCCCTCCAGAAGGTTGAAGGACACATCGCTCAGGGCCTTTACACCGGGGAAAGATTTGTTGATCTTTTCCGCCCGCAATATTTCTTTTCTCAAAATGCTCACCTGCTTTCAGAGTACCATGTCGGAGCTTTGGACTCAGACCTCGTAGTCAAAACCGGCCCGGTCACAGACGTATTGCTGATCCCAGTCCCGGATCTCGGCGTGGCCGGCGTCCAGCATATAGCGCTCCAGGGCGGCCTTGTCGTCAAATTCCGCGTACAGCAGAAGGTCGTGGAAGCCGGGATCGGCCTTGACTTCCGTGGAGCGGATCTCGATGAAACGAAGTCCCTCCAGCTGGCCCACCAGACCCTTGAAGCGGCGGTTCAGCTCCGCGGTGAGAGCTTCCTTGCCGTAGGCCAGGCCATCGGGGGTATATCGCCACAAAATATGATGTTTGATCACAAATGACACCTCTTTGCATTCAGTATGAATTGCTGGATATGCTTGCGAAAAGTTTGGATTATGAGGTGAGAACGTTTTCATAACCTTACTGACATATTAGCACCACGTTTTTTGCGTGTCAACAGTATTTTGCAAAATCGACCACAATTCGTGTATGATATCTAAGAATATCGTTTCCAAATTGTGCAATATCAACAATGAAATGACCGTGAAATGATACGATAACGTTTTCTTGCAAGCGGGAAAACGTAACAAACCGGAAGACCGTTGCAGAACGACCAATATATGAAATAAAAGCAGCCGGGCACCGATTTCCGGTACGCGGCTGCTTGCTGGGCTGCCGGGGCTTCGCGGGAATGCTGCTGGTCTATGCTCGATTTTTGTCCAGAACGGAGGAACGTACAATGAGCTTGGTAGGCATGATGATCTGGGTCAGGGTCTCGTCTCCGGCCTGCTTGTCCTTATTGCCCAGCATACCGATGAGCATTTCCGCGGAGCGCTTGCCCATTTCACAGAAGGGCTGGGAAATGGTGGTCAGCGCCGGATTCAGATACTCGGTAAACTCCAGATCATCCACGCTGATGACGGAAAAATCCTCCGGAATTTTCAGCCCCAGGTGCTTTGCGGTGCGATAAGCGGCAATGGCGCGAAGCCAGTTGACGCAGAAAACGGCATCCGGCAGGCCATTTTCCGCAATGGCCTGCTCCAGACAGTGACTCTGGGCCTCGATATTCTCATTATTTGCGAACAGCAGGCTGCTTTCGCAGACCGGCACACCGTAGTCTATCATGGCCTGGCGGTAGCCGTTGGTACGGATCCGGTAGGAGCCGATTTTCTGGTCGCCGGTGAGGATGAAAATCTTCCGGTGACCCCGCTCCAATAGATGTTCGGTAGCGGAGTAGCCGATGCGGAAATTGTCCACGGTGACGGCGTTGGCATCGTTGGACGAGCGCATGACCTCCACCACAGGCATTCCCTCGGCAATCAAGTTCCGGATGTGGTGGGAGCCGGTGGTGGCGCTGGCGAAGATGAAGCCGTCCACATTCCGACTTTTCAGCTGCTCGATCTGGGTCATTTCCACCTCCAGATCGTCGCCGGTATTGCACAGAACTACGGTATACCCGGCGGCTCGGGCAACGGTTTCTACGCCCTGGGCAATGAGAGCATACACCGGGTTATTGATATTCGGCACAATCAGCGCGATCAGCTCGCTGGAGCCGGCTTTCAGACCCTTGGCAAAGTAATTAGGCCGGTAGTTCAGCTCCTCGATGGCTTTCATAATCTGCTCCCGCTTGTCCGGAGCCACATAGGTGCCGTTGTTCAGAACTCGGGATACGGTACTGACGGAAACGCCTGCCAGACTGGCAACGTCTTTGATGGATACTTTCTTTTCTGGCTGCATAGGCTGCACGCCCCTTCCCAATGCACAGTCCGCCGGGGAGGACAGATACATAATATTTTATATTATAAAATGGATTTCGAGAAAATCAACTGTTTTCCGGGAAAAAGAATCAGAGAGCCACGGTATCCGGGTTCCGGACGGTACTTTCTCTGGGAATGGTGGACAGAATCGCCATATCCTCGTCGGAAATGGAAAAATCGAAAACATCCTTGTTTTCTGCCATTCTGCCGGGATGGGTGGACTTGGGCAGAGGCAAAAAGCCCATTTGCAGGCTCCAGCGGACGCACAGCTGGGCGGGGGAGCGGTGATATTTTTCACACAGGGTCAGAATTTCCGGCGTTTTCAGCATGGCACCCTGGCCCAAGGGGCTGTAGGCCTCCAGAAGCATCCCGTGCTCCCGGCTGTAGGCGCAAAGCTCCTCCTGAGGCTGTCCGGGAGACAGGCTGATCTGGTTGACCATGGGCAGGATCTTAGCACTGTCAAACAGAGGCGCAAAGTGCCGGGGGAAGAAATTGCTGACGCCGATGGCCCGGATTTTTCCGTTCTGATAGAGTTCCTCCATCACCTGCCAGCTTTCCTGGAGGGCTTTCTGCCAGTGATCCCGGCAGGACAGGGGGTTGGGCCAGTGAATCAGGTACAGATCCAGATAATCCGTGTCCAGAGCCTGTAAAGTGGCCTGGAAGGCCTCGCGGGTTGCCTGGAGACCGTGGCTGTTGTTGCCCAGCTTGCTGGTCAGAAACAGCTCCTGACGGGGAACGGGGCTACGTTTCAACGCGGCGCCCACGCTGGCCTCGTTTCCGTAGGTCTGGGCGGTGTCGATGTGGCGATAGCCCGCTTGAATCGCGGCGAGGACGGCCTCGGCGGTGTCTCCACCGTCCGCCATTTTGAAGGTGCCATAGCCAATGCAGGGAATTTTTACTCCGTTTGACAGGGTATAACAGTCAGTTGCAGCGGTAAAGTTCATAGAAGTATCTTCCTTTCTGAGATAATAAGAAATCGTTTTTAGGATTTCTTATTTGCATTATATGCGAATAACCGGGAGATGTCAACAGAAAATCCTACAGAAACCAAGATTTTCAGAAGGATACCAGAAAAAATTTTGGAATTCCTAGTTGACAGCCGAAAAAAGCTATGCTACAATCCAAGCAAACGGTGAGAACGTTTTCGTGCCAACAAAGTATTAGGAGAATTATTATGGAGCATTCTATGACATTGAATGACGTACTTTTGAAGTACGCCGAATATCAGATGAAGGCCCGGAAGATCCTGAACCCCTCCTGTCATGTTTGTAAGGTCTGCAACGGCGTGGCCTGCGCCGGACGGTTTACAAATTCCCTGGAGTTTGGCGCGAAGGGCGGTAACGGTGGCTTTCAGGCGGCGGTGAAGGGCCTGGCGGATATTCGCATCGAGTTGGATCCCATCCACGAGGATTACATGCCGGATACCAGCTGCTCTTTCTTCGGCCATGACTTCGATCTGCCGGTGTTTGCCTCTCCCATTGCGAAGATCCTGACGGATTACACCTTCGATTCCCCCTTTTTCAACAACAACGGCAAATACGCCGACGCGCTGATCAAGGGCTGCTATGAAGCCGGCGGCATGGCCTGGCTGGGCGACAACAAGGAGCCCGGTTATTTCCCCGGCCAGATTGCACCCATCAAGGAGGTAGGCGGCTGCGCCGTCCCCACCATCAAGCCCTGGGCGGATCGGGAGCAGTTCTGGAAGCGAGTGGAGTGGTGCAAGGAAGTGGGCGCTATGGCAATTGCCACGGACTTGGACGCCATCGGCCTGGGATACCAGTATTCCGGCACCAAAAACGAGGGCGTGTGCTCCCGGACGGTGGAAGAGCTGCGGGAGATCGTCCAGCGCATTGAGGTGCCTGTAGTCATCAAGGGCATCATGTCCGTCAAGGCGGCAGTCAAGTGCCTGGAGGCCGGTGCTTACGGCATTCTGATCTCCAACCACGGCGGCAACGTGATCGAGAACTCCCTGGCCCCCTGCGACGTGGTCGCGGAAATCCGCAAGGCGGTGGGCAAGGAAATGAAGGTCTTTGCCGACGGCGGCGTCCGTTCCGGCGAGGATGTGTTCAAGATGCTGGCCCTGGGCGCGGATGCCGTTGGCATCGGACGGCCCTATGTGGTGTCCGTTTACGGCGGTGCTCAGGACGGCGCGTACATCTACACCCAGAAGATTTACTATGAGCTGCAAAATATCATGCGGCTGACCGACAGCAGAACCCTTGCGGACATTACTCCCGACAAGCTGATTCTGCTCAATAAGAAGCGCTGAGGGAGGATAAACACCATGGCAAAGAATTATCGTTCCGAATTGGTAGGCACCTTCGGCAATCCCATCGACGAGAATCCCACCGGTGTGGTGATGGAGGCGGGCTTCCGGGAGAAGGGCCTGGATTGGCGTTATATCACCATGAAGGTGGAGCCCGGCGACCTGAAAACCGCCATGGATGGCATGAAGGCTGTGGGTATGCGGGGACTGAATCTGACGATCCCCTTTAAGGTGGAAGGCGTCAAGCTCATGGACGAGCTGTCCCCGGCGGCGGAGATCATCGGCGCTATCAATGTGGTTGTCAACAAGGACGGAAAGCTCTGGGGCGAAAATACCGACGGCAAGGGCCTTCTGACCTCCTTCCATAATGAAGGCGTGGATGTGAGGGGCAAGAATATCTTCATTCTGGGCGCCGGCGGCGCGGCCCGGGCCATCAGTGTGGAGTGCGCTCTGGCTGGGGCGAAGAAGATCACCATTGCCAACATCTTCCGGGAGCAGGGCGAAGAGCTGGTGAAGCTGCTGAACACCCGCACCAATGCTCAGGCGGAGTTCGTGTTCTGGGATCATCCCCTGACCATTCCGGAAGATACGGACATCCTCTCCAACGCCACCTCCATCGGCCTGTATCCCAACGTGAACGACAAGCCCAATATCAACTACGATTCCATCCAGTCCCACTTTGTGGTCAGCGATGTGATTTTCAACGATCCCAGAACCCTGTTCCTGGGAGAAGCGAAAAAGCGTGGGGCGCAGACCATCAACGGCCTGGGTATGCTGGTCAACCAGGCAGCCCTGAATTTCAGGATCTGGACCGGCGTGGACGCGCCGATGGATGTGATGAAGCAGACGCTCATGAACGAGTTCGGCCTGTAAACAATATATTTGTGTATGTCCGCCAGCCGGAGTCTGATATTCTCAGGCTCCGGCTCGTTTTATCCGCCGCCGGGGGCCTGGCCCTTGGGCGAGAGAATGGAGGCAGTCAATTATGAAACTCACTGACCTGATGACCGGAATTCAGCACGTTGGCATTCCGACAAACGATATCGAAAAAACCATTGCGTTCTATGAAGCCCTGGGCTTTCGGAACATTTACCGCACCCGAAACGAAGCCGCTGACGAAGAGGTGTGCTTTTTGCAAATGAAAAACCTGTGCATTGAAACCTACCAGAACCGGAAAGCCGCCCTGCGGGCCGGTGCCGTGGATCACATTGCCATTGATGTTACGGACATCGAGAAGGCCTGTCAGATGGTTCAGAAGCTCGGCTGCGCCTTCTTTGAGGAGGGAATTTCTTTTCTGCCCTTCTGGGAGCATGGCATCCGCTACTTTATCCTTCTGGGTCCCAATCAGGAAAAAATCGAATTCTGTCAGAAGCTCTGACCGGAGAAAGGAGAATCCCAATGGCATTTTCCATTCTGACTACGGCGGTCAATTCCATTTTCCCCATTGTGACCATCATTTTGCTGGGCTATTGGCTGAAGCAAATCGGTTTTTTGTCCGAGGCCTTTCTTGCGAACGGCAATAAGCTGGTGTTTCGCCTGCTGCTGCCGGTAATGCTATTTTATAATGTATATAAGACGGAAAGCACCGACGCCATTCCCTGGCGGCTGATCCTGTACTGTGTCGGAGCGCTGCTCGTCCTGTTCCTGCTGGGGATGGCCACGGTGGGTCTGTTTACCAAGGATCCCAGGCAGAAAGGGGTCATCCTGCAAAACGTTTTCCGCAGCAATACCTCCGTCATTGGCATTGTCCTGGCGGAGGCCCTGGGCGGCAGCCTCGCGGTGACGGTTTCCGCCATTCTTACCGCCTTTACGGTGCCGATTCTGAATGTCCTTGCGGTAATCGCTCTGACCATGTATGTGGGCGATGATGCCAAGAAGCCCACTGACCGGGATACCCTTCTGCGCATTGTAAAGAACCCCATGATCGACGGCATTTTGCTTGGTATGCTGTGCGTGGCACTCCGGACGGTACAGCAGGCACTTTTCGGGAAGGTCGTGTTTTCCATCCGACAGAGTGTGCCATTCCTGTACACGGCCATTTCCCAGGTCGCGGCGATCACCTCGCCGCTGGCACTGCTGATTTTAGGCGGCCAGTTTATTTTCACCGCCTCCGGGAAAATGCTTCGGCAAATCGCCGGGGGAACCCTGTGGCGGATCGCGGCGGCTCCGCTGCTGGGCATTGGCGGTGCATACTTATTGACCCGGGCGGGGGTGCTTTCCTGCGGACCCCTGGAGTATCCCGGCCTCATCGCGGTTTTCGGTACACCGGCGGCGGTTTCCTGCCCGATCATGGCGGCGGAAATGAACAACGATTCCCAGCTGGCCGCTCAGTTGGTGGTGTGGACCCACATCGGCTCGATTTTCACTATTTTTGTCACCGTCTGCATCCTCATGTCCGCAGGCCTTCTGGCAGTGTGAAAGAACCGAATACCGGCTATCCCCCATGCCGGAAATCCGGCATGGGGGATTTGCTTACAAAAGGAACCCACTCGGGGCGCGAAAAGCACCTCGGGTGGGTTCGTGTTGTCAAAAAACGACCAAGCCGCCCTTGCCTCTGCCGCAATGTACGAAAGCCGAATAAAACAGCCCAATAATCAGCCCGATATGACATACTGCAGCAGAGTGATGAAAACGGCATCAAGCTGCAAATTCAGCAGAGAGGCAATAGCGGCAACAAAAGCCGCGCACAAGGAGAATCAGGTATATTATTCTATCATACATGGGGCCCTATTATTTTTGCTGGGACTCCCACTAATGTACAATTCTCCTCTTCACAGCTTTTGCAAACTACAGCATTGGCGCCAATGCGACAACCACTTGCAATTTTAATATTGCCGAATATCTTTGCTCCAGGGCCAATATAAACATTATCACCTAAAAGCGGTGGTTCACCACCGTTTGCACCGATGTTAACACCCACATGAACTCTAAGATTCTTCCCGATTCTGCTCTTTCCGTTGATCACAATGGGGCCAACATGCGCAATGCTCAATCCTTCGTCGCAGACGTTGGCGCCAATATGTATCCCGTAAAGATTCGCCATTCTCTGTAACCGCATTTTGTAGAAAATCCACCTGAGTTTATGCCCACGATTCAAATGATACTCCGTCTTCCTCAAATTATAGATATAGCCGTAAAGCACATCTTTTTCACGGATTCCAAAGGGCAACCTTACCCCGCCGCCTGGGAAATAGATGCTTTTTTCTACAGCCAAGCAATGCTTCAGTTTTTCTTTCGTATCAATCATTTTGTTTCCCCATTCCCAGGGCCTATCTGAAGACCGGAAAAGACCCTAATATACGCAATAACTTATTCTTAGCTTTTGTGTAATTTTCTTGTTTTTGTATACGCTTTTGTCAGAAAAAACCGTCACAAGATGAATTATAATATTCTTTATTGCAAATTGCAAGTGCAAGTTGGCTATCTGCTGCATATAACCCCAGGACTACCTTCGCGGAGGAGACAGTGCTGGAATGCGCCTTCTTCTATCAGAAAAGCGCCCACCGGCTCTATCAGCCCGTCTTTGCGCGTAAGCGGTAAGATGCGCTTACCACACTGCTTTGCCGATTGTAATTGCATCTTTGCGCTCCAGGCCGGAACGCCTCCGGCTGGGGGTGCTTTGCGGTGTGTGAACAAGTCCCCCTCCGGATTTCCCGGAGGGGGACTGTGCGCTTATTGGATACGCCACTTGGCGTAGAGGGTCAGATCGCCGGTGGCTCCGGGAAGCAGCCGCTTGACGGAGGTTCCGCTCTTGAAGTTGGCGGTGGTGTACCAGCCTTCAAACACCGCACCCTCCCGACTGGGGATGGGCAGTGTCAGACCATCGGCTGTGTAGGTCAGTGTATCTTCCACCACACCGGGGACATTAGCTCCTGTCACATTCTTCAAGGTGACGGTGTAGGCAATGGCCTCCCACACAGCGTACAGGGTCACGGTTTCCGCTTTATCCGTCAGGTCATGGACAGTCTGTCCGACCAGGTACATGGGCTCCTTGGCCTTTGGATCGGTGCTCCAACCAAGGAACTGATAGCCGGTGCGCTTGAAGCTCATGTTCGTCAGCTTCAGATCCTGACCGAAGGACAGTGCCTTGACGCTGTTCTTTCCGGAGGCGGCACCGTTTCCATCAAAGGCAACGGTATACTTGGTGCTGCTATTTGTCCACTTGGCATACAGCGTCAGATTTTTGAGGGACTTGCTGCCATCAATCGTGTCGCTGCTGCCCTTGAATTTGGCGGTAGTGTACCAGCCGTCAAACCGATAGCCAGGGCGGCTGGGTTTTTTCAGGGAAATCTTATCCGCTGCGGTAAAGGTTTCCGGGTTGCCCAGATTCCGGATTTCCTCCTGGGTCACACCCTTGTAGGTGATGGTGTACTGGATGGGCTCCCAGATTGCGTAAAGTGAGATATAGTTTAGCTCTGCGCCAGCATCCGGCTGCAGATTGCCTACCTTTTGCTTATCTGTGTACTCCGGAACCTTTGCATTAGGATCTCGGCTCCAGCCTAAGAACCGATAACCGGGACGCTTAAAGCTGTTTGCACGAAGCGTATAGGTCTGGCTGTAGTACAGAGTCTTGTCAAGGCCATCTAGGACATAGTCATAGATACTTCCTGCATTCTTATAATACCAGACGTAGAAATGATCGCTGTATCCAGACCATTTTGCGTAAACTGTCACATTCCTCGCATTTTTATCACCGGGCTTGAATCCATCAAAGGGGGTGTTGAACTTGGCATCCAGATACCAGCCTTCGAAGGTCATTCCTCGAGTGAAGCCGTCCTTCAGCTGCAGACCCTCCGCCATGGTATAAGAAGTGGGATTGCCGCCTTCGCTGCCCAAAGCCACATTCTTATATGTGACGGTATAATGAATCTCCTGCCACTGGGCATACAGAATCACAGCAGCCGCGTCCGTACAGAAAGTGACCTTTTCCTTATTCTTGTAAGCGGTTCCGGTACCGTCGGCTTTGGTGTTCCAGCCGGTAAAGACGTAGCCGGGCCGAGTGAAGCTGCCGCTGGGCAGGGTGACAGCCTTGCCGCAGGTCTGGTCGAACATGGGATAAACGGAAATACTGCCGCCATTGGCACCGAAAAGGATGGCATACTGCTTCGGTGCCCACACTGCGTAGAGCGTCACAGTCTTGCCGTTCACCGTTGCCAGATCCCGGATGCGGTCACCGCTTTCGTACATCACGTCGCCCTTGGCCTTGGTGCTCCAGCCCAGGAACCGGTAGCCGGTTCGCACCGGCTGGCTGTCCGGAATCCGGTAAGTGACACCGCAGGTGTATAGGCTGCCGCTGCTGGGAAGCTCTCCGGTACCGCCGTTGGGGTCGAACACAAGCTGATAGGCATTGGGCTTCCACTGGGCGGTAAGCACCACTACGCCGTTGGGCTCCGGGGTCAGATCAGAGACTTTCTCCTTGTCATCGTAGAGGGTTCCATCCTCGCCCCGCCAGCCGGCAAAGACGTAGCCCGGGCGTTTGAAGCCGTTGGATGCCAGGGCGGTAAGCTTGCCATAGGTCATGGCCTGGGTCTTGACCTTGCCGGTGCCACCCTCACCGGGCTCAAACCGGACGGTGTACTTCAAGGGGCCCCACTGGGCAGTCAGTGTGAACTCCTCGCTTTCCACTGTGGTCAGATCCCGAAGTTCGGCGCCGGGCTTATAGGTCTTGGTGCTCTTGCCAATCTTGCCCTTCCAGCCGGTGAGCATGTAGCCGGGTCTGCGAACCTCCTGCTCCGTGGGCAGCGTGTAGGATGTGCCATAGTGCATGGTCACTTTTTCCGGCGCACCGGTACCGCCGTTGGCATCCAGGTTCAGGTAGTAGGTGGTGGGCACCCACCGAGCAAACAGCGGAACTGTCCTCATGTTCTCCTCTGTCAGATTCACAACGGTTTCTCCGTCCGCATACTTTACAGGGCCTTGCGGAGTGACTGCCCATCCGACAAAGGTATAGCCTTTCCACTGGAAAGTATTGAAGTTCAGCTGTCTGGGCTCGTCATAGTTGAAGCCGCCCTGGCTCACACACTGTCCGGTACCGTTCATTGCGCGAAATTCGACAAAGTACCAGTTCGCATCCCAATACGGGTGGAGAGTAACCACCGCACCATCCACAGTGGTCAGGTTCTTTGCGTTATGACCAGGCTTATACGGCCCACCTAAATTATCAGTGAACCAACTGTCAAAGGTATACCCGATCCTATGCACACTGTCCTTCGTTGGCATGGTGAAGCTTTCATCATACTGTACGGTGATGGCGTCAATCTGCCCTTCGCCGCCCCTGGGATCAAACTCCACCCGGTAGGTGATGGGCCGCCACTGGGCATACAGGGTTTCACTTGCGCCCTGGACACTGAGCAGATTCACAACCTCCTGACTGCTTTCATAGGCAGTGCCGGTACCGTCCTGGGCGGTGTTCCATCCGGTGAGCACATAGCCGGTGCGGCTGAAGCTGCCGCCGGGGAGGGTGAGGGCTTCGTCATAGCTGACGCTTGCCTGGGAAGGGGAACCATCGCCGCCGTTGGCGTCGAAATTTACGGTGTAGCGGATGGGTGTCCACTTGGCGTAGAGCGTCACATCCTCTTCGTTTCCGGCTGGGATGGAGGTCACGCTCGTCTGGAAGGAAGCTTCCCGGTACCAGCCACCAAAGGTATAGCCGGTTTTGCTGGCATCCTTCAGAGTCAGAGCCTTGTCCTTATCGGCTACATCCGGGTTGGGGTTCTGTGCGCCTTCTACATTCACATAAGTAATGAGGTAGGTGGACAGCAGCAGCCGGGCACCGGTCAAAGCTTCGTTACCGGAGCCGACGGAAACGGCATCCCACTGCTCCTGCTTGCCGGAGTAGCGTACGGTGGTCAGGGCATTGCAGCCGGAGAAAGCGTTTACGCCGACCGTTTGCAGGCTTCTGGGCAGGGCGGCTGTTTTCATGGCGCCGCATCCCCGGAAGAGGCTTCCGCCAATCTCCGTAATGCCCTCTTCCACGACCAGGCTCTGTACATCCTCAGCTGCCCACCCGGTTCCGGCTGCCGGAGCCTTTGCCGCGCCGGTTCCGGAAATGCGCAGAGTTCCGTCGGGCTGGAGCTTCCACATGGCATCCCCGCAGGTGCCGTTCATATATTTGCCGGATTCATACAGAACCACGCCGCTGGCAGTGGGGTCGTCAGCTGCCGCAAAGGAAATGTCGCCCCATTGGGCCAACGTGCCCGCGTAGGTATAGCGCAGAGAGCTTCCGCAATCCCGGAAGGCATTGGCTCCGATTCCTTGCAGGCTTGCCGGAAGGCTCACGGCCGTCAGGCTGGCGCAGCCACTGAAGGCGCAGCTTCCCACATAGGTGATGCCCTCGCCGATCTGTACGGAGCTGACCTGAGCCTTGGCCCAGGGTGTTGCCTGGGTGCTGCTGTAATCGGGTACTCTCCCGGTTCCGGAAATGGTCAGAACGCCGCTGTCCAGCACCCATTCTACGGTTCCGATGGTACCGAAATTGGGAGTCCATACCGCCTTAAAGGTGATAACTTCGCCGTCCTGAGCCGTTACGTCCCGCAGTTCCGTACCGGGCTGATAAGTTTTGGTTACGCCGCCGATGACAGCTGTCCAGCCGCTGAAGCTGTACAGCTCCCGGGTCAGAGCATCCGCCTCCGGCAGCCGGAAGGCATCCCCGTAAGTCACCCGAATACCCTGCAAGGTTCCAACGCCGCCGTTGGCGTCAAAGCGGACTTGATAGGTTACCAGACGCCACTGGGCATACAGCTTGACGACGGCACCGTTTTCGGCGGTCAGATTCTGAACTTTTTCACTGTTGGTATATTGGACGGCACCGTCTGCGGTCTCGGCCCAGCCCAGGAACACCCGTCCCTTCCAGGTGAAGGAATTGGCTCTCAGCGCATACTGCGCGCCGTAATTCAGGTCGGTCTGGATTACGCTGGATTGGGTTCCGTCATTGGCATAGTAGCGGATGGAATAGGTGTTTGCCTTCCAGACCGCGTAAAGGGTCACGCTGCCGCCATCCTCCGCGGTCAGATTGCTGATCTGGGCATCCAGCGCATAGCCGGTACCCTTGCCATCGGCCTTGGTATTCCAGCCGGACAGTGTGTAACCGGCGCGGGCCGGAGCTGCGCTCGGCAAGGAATAGGTCTTACCGTATTCTGCGGAAATTGGATTGACCGTGCCGCTGCCGCCGTTTAAGTCAAAGCGCACCTGGTAGCGGTTTGCCTGCCACTGGGCGTAGAGGGCGACGGTGGCATTGTTGGTTTGCGTCAGATTCTGGATTTCCGCTTGATCCGTGTAGATTACCTGTCCGTTTGCGGTTTTTGCCCAGCCAAGGAACACATAGCCCGTCCGCTGGAAGGTATTGGCTCTCAGCGTGTAGGCCGCGTCATACTTTAGGCTGCTTTGGGTAACGCTGGCCTGGGTTCCGTCGTTGGCGTAGAAGCGGATGGAATAGGTATTTGCTTTCCAGACGGCGTAGAGGGTGATGTCCTCGTCCTTGGTGTAGCTGCCGCCGGGCTGGTACTGGGCCGTGGCAGCATCCGGGGATTCCGCCCAGCCCGCAAACTGATAGCCGGCCTTTGCAGGTTTTGTGCTGCTGAGATAGGCGGTGCTGCCCCGGTTTTTCTCCGTGGGTGCCGGTGCGCCGGTGCCGCCGTTGGCATCATAGGTGATGGTGGAAGAGCCCTTGAAGGGGAATCCGTTGCTGTCCGCGTAACGCTGGGCGGCGCTGCCGGGAACGCCGAAAATGGTGAAACCGGCGACCTTGTCGTAGTCCAAACGATTCGCTTCGTAGCCAAGGGCGTGCTCACCGATGCTCGTTACAGAGCTGGGGATGTCGACCTTCGTCAGGCCGCAGGAGAGGAAGGCTTCCTTCCCGATGGTGGTGATGCCGTCTTCAAGAGTCACACTCTTCAGGCCGGAGCCCCAGAAAGCGGAATCCGAAACGGTCTTGACACTGCCGGGGATGGCAACGGTTTCCAATTCCTTGCATCCTTCAAAAGCGCCGACCCCCAGATTCGCCAGCCCTGCGGGCAGCGTCAGTTGAGAAACTGTGCTGTAGCGGAAGCAATAGTCACCGATGGTCTTGAGCCCGCTGGGCAGCACAACCTCTGTCAGCTTCGAGGCGTAGAACGCACTGTCGCCGATGGTTTTCACACTGCTGGGCACCGTATAGCTTCCGGTTCTGCCCCCGGGGAAGGAGATCAGCAGAACTTTGCCAGACCAGAACAGGACCCCGTCCACATCGCAGTAGGTTTCATTTCCGCTGGCGACATGGAAGCTTTGCAGATTGCCGCAGTTTTCAAAGGCCGACGGGGAAATGCTGCTGGCAGAGGCGGGAAGGTTCACTTCTTTCAAAGATTCGCAGAATTCAAAGGCGTAGCTGTAGATCACCCGCAGGCCGGAGCCAAGGTTCAGCTTGCTCAGCTTGCCGCACATGAAGAAAGCGCTTTCATCAATGGTCGTTACCGTATCCGCAAGCACCACTTCCTCCAGCGCCTCAAAGCTGCTGAAAGCGGATCTCGCAATGCTGGTCACGCCGGTTTCCACAATCAGCTTCCGCACGGTGGCCTGGTAGGCTTCCCAGGGATAAGACGAAGCATGTCCCATCTCCCCGCTGCCGCTGATGGTCAGCGTACCGTCGTCGCTCAGATCCCAGGTCAGGTCGCCGAAGGTGCCGGACTGGGCCTTGGTGACCCGGACACCGCCGGAAACGAAGGTCACAGGCACAGCTATGCCGTCTTTGTCACTTAGGCTGCTGTCTAAATCTCCATCCAGGCTGACGGAGACCGGGATATTCCCCTCTGCAACATTCTCCTTAACAGTAAAGTTCAATTCCATCAATTCGCCGTCTTCAAGCAAGTTGTTGGATGTATACCAGCCGGCAATATTCTCTTTGCTATTAACGGTGAAGGTACCATTGCCAGAAATCAGGCTGCCCGCGGTTATGGAATTGAGGGTCAGTGTATTGGCATCGTAATTAACTTTCAGACAGTATCCCGCAATGCCTGGGTTGCCGCTGATGCTCACTGGCACCGTCACAGTTTGCCCTGCCTTGCCGTCTACAGTTCCCACGCTGATAGAGGCGGGAACCGCGCGAAAGTTCACCACATCGTCTACAGCGCGATTTGCCGGTGATGCCAGCACAGTAATCAGTTTCAAAACATACCGGTTGAGCTTGACCACATCAGCGATGGAGATACTGCCGTCTCCGGTCACATCGCCCAGTTTCTTGGCTGTATCCGATAGAGTAATCAAACGCAGCACAGACCGGTTCAACAGCACTACATCCGCAATAGACACGCTGCCGTCCCCATTCACATCCCCCAGAACGCCCTGGGTTACTGTGATTTTTGCGGCGGCAATGCGGACGCTGACCGGATTGCCGTCTTTGTCAGCCAGGCTACTCAGCCCGTCCGTCAGAGACACGGTCACCTCCGTGTCCCCCTCAACGGCGTTCTTCTTCACCGTGAAGTTCAGCTGCATCAGTTCCCCCGTCGCGGTGGTGTTGTCCCCGGAGTACCAAGTGGTGATGTTTCCGTTGGTGCTGAAAGTGCCGTTGCCGGAAATGGCGCTGCCAACGGTGATGGAGTTCAGGGTCAGGACGCTCTCGTCATAGTTCACCGTCAGGCCGAACCCGGCGATACCGGAGTTCTTGGTCAGCAGGACGGGAACGGTGAGGTCTTTACCGGCCAGGGCTTTTTGGGAGGGAAGGGTGATCTCGGCGCTCGTCTCCACCTTTTGCGTCACGGTCACCGTAATGGTCTTTCTGGTCTCCTGGTAGGCATCCGTTGCCGCTGCGGTAATGGTAATGTTTGCCGTACCGGCAAAGCCCTTCGCCACCGTAACGGTGCCGCTGGCGCTGACAGTCACGGAAGTATTGTCAGACCGGTAGCTCAGCGTTGCCCCGCCCAGGGCAGAAGCGTTCAAGGAAACGGTCTGGGCCTTGGAATCATCTACATATATATGGATATCGGAGGCGGTGATGATATTGGAAATCGGCCCGGTGGAGCTGGCAAAGGCCAAGCTGTTATTGGTAGCATACTGGTGAGCGGTACTACCCGGAACACCCCGGATGATAAAGCCTTCAATTTTCTGATAGTCCCTCGCCTGATAGACATAGCCAATGGCATGAGCCCCAATGCTGGTCACGCTTTCCGGAAGCGTTACAGTGGTCATAGGGCAGCTCAGGAAGGCTTCCTCTCCGATGGATGTTACACCATTGCCGATGGTTACTTCTTTCAGCCCAGTACCATCAAACGCCGACGCCCCGATGGTTTCAACGCTTCCGGGAATGTCAATGGCTTTCAATTCCGCACAGGAGAAAAAGGCGTTTTTACCGATTGTACGCAAAGTACCCGGCAGTGTTACCTTCGAAATCTGACCACCTGCGAAGCAAGCCTGCCCGATATCCGTCACGCCCTCAGGAATCTGAACCTCCGCAAGCTGTGTGCCGGAGAAAGCACTCTGTGCCAGCTTCCGCGTGGTCGAGGGAATGATATAAGTACCGATTCTGCCCTCCGGGAACAGGACAAGTGTTTCCTTGTTTTTGGTGAACAGGACGCCATTGATATCGCAATAGGTTGTATTACTGCTGTCCACATAGATGCTTTCCAAAGTCGGCGAAGAAAACGCGTGATCCGAAATGCTCCTGACCGACGCAGGCAGTACCACCTGTGTCAGGGCAGAAGAGAAAAACGCATACTCGCCGATGGTCTGAACCTTGCTGCCCAAGGTCAGATTTTCCAAGGCTTCACAGCCCCAGAAAGCGTCCTTCGCAATGGAGGTAACGCCGTCTCCAATCGAAATACGGCGAATATCACTGATTACATACCGTTTCCACGGATAACCGGAAGCCGAATAGGCCATACTGCCGTTACCGCTGAGGGTAAAGGTGCCGCTTTCTGTCAGCTCCCAGCGCAGGGTGCCGTAGCTTCCGCTGGCTACGATACTGTCTGTAGCCGATTTCACCGTGACGGTAACCGTCTTAGTGGTTTTCTTGTAATCGGCGGTTGCCCCGGCGGTGATTGTAATATTTGCTGTGCCGCTGAAGCCCTTGGCAACGGTAACGATGCCAAGAGAGCTGACTGTCACGGAAGCCGTGCTGGACTGGTAGCTCAGCGCTGCCCCACCCAGAGCGGTGGCATTCAGAGAAATCGTCTGAGCCTTGGTGCTGTCAGTATACATGCTGAGGTCAGAGGCGGTAATGATGTTGCTGGGCTTGATGACTTGCGGTTCATGGGTATAGCTTCCGCATTCACAGACGTAAATGACACCACCGGCACGATCTGCCACTTCCGTATCAAAGCTATGGACATGTGAGAACTCCGGCGTGGGCAGAGAGTTCCCAGAGCCGACACTCACTCTGTTCCACTGCGCCTGCGTACCGCCATAGTACACATGGCTGACGCTATACAGACTGCTGTCTCCAATCAGCGTTACAGAGGCCGGAATATAAATCGATTTCAAGGAGGAGCAGCCGTAAAACGCTCGTGCGTCAATCGTTGTGCACCCGTCCGAAATATTCACATATTTCAGGTACGTACAATTTTCAAAGGCGCTCTGACCGGTCTGGGTAAATCGATCCGGCATCTGATAATATACGATGCCGCTTTGTGAAAAGAATTTGTCCGGTATTTTTACCCAACTATCAGGGAAAGTTACTTTTCTCAGCTTTTGGCATCCCTTAAATGGTGCTTGCCCTAACGAGGGATTATTGTGAATTACGACTTCCTCCAGATTGGTGCACTCGCTGAACGTGCTGGTATAGTTGCTTGGCAGACTCATGCTGCCCTTGAGAACCAGCTTTTTGGTACTAGACCAGCTGCTTTGGCTGTCGTGGGACGGAATTCTCCCGCTGCCGATCATCGTCAGCTGATTCCCGCCATCAAGGATCCAATCGCAGGAGGAACTGCCGTTTCCGGTGCTGACATATTTTACCGCATCACCGGAAAAATTATAAATAACTTCCGCATTGCGCAGTGCCTCGTTGCCGCTTGCAATCGACACGCTCTTCCATTCTTCTTCACTGCCGCCATAGAGCACCCGATCCAGATACGGGCAGTCCGCGAAAGCGTTTGCCATGATTGTGCGAACGCCCGCAGGCAGTCCGACTACGACAAGCCCGGTTCCGGAAAACGCACCGCTCTCAATGGTTCTCAGGCTGTCCGGGAAGTCCACGCCCCGCAGGTATTTGCAGTTCTGAAACGCCTGGGTACCAATTGTTTGAACAGTGCTTCCAAGCTCTAGGGTTTCCATTGCCTCGTCCCGGAAGGCGTTGGAGCCAACCCTGATAAGGTCTCTAATCTTAACCCAATAATTACAGCCTGTAGACCATGGTTTATAATCATCAGGTCCGTAGTCGGCCATATAGGAACCACCATAAATCTGCATACAGTAGCTGTATTGCTTCCACTGAGCGCCACCTGTTGTTCCGGTTCCGCTGGGCGGCTGCACAAAAACATCGTATACCGCGCCAACAGAGATTACAATTTCTTTTCCAACGTCTTCCTCAGTTACCAGAAAAGAATCAGATGCAATTGGAGTCTTATCGTCTTCTTCAGCGCTGTAGACATACTCCCCGGGCAAGAGATGGTAGCTTCCATCTTCCTGGGGAAGAATTTCTTCAGGCTCCGGATTTTCTTCCGTGACGGCTGGATAGACATGAACGGTTACGCCATCCATGTCGCAAACCAGACGCACCACCGCGTAGCTGGCCAGCTCCGGTTCGGCAGGCTCCTGAGCAGCAGCGGTAGTTTCTGCCGCTGCTGCTGTAGTTTCCACAGTTGGTGCTGTAGTTTCCGCAACTGGTATAGTGGTTTCCTCAGGCGTCGAAACCGTAACCTCCTGCGTTGTCTCCGTCGGGGCAGGAACCGTGTCGGCAGGGACAGCGGCGGTTTCCTCGGCTTCTTCCGAGACAAAAGCCGTGGTTTCCGCTTCCGGCTCCAGGCTTTCCGCGGCGGCGGGCAGCACCGGCTGGAGCACTGTCACCAGCGCCAGAAACAGTGCGAACAGTCTTCTTTTCATAGATGTGCCTTCTTTCCTGTAAATGTTGGATATATGCAGCGTTTGGACATATTACGTTACAATATATATATATATCATAGCGATTCAGAAATATCAAGGAAAATTGGGAAAATATTTCCAAACTATGATGCTCCCCGCAAGCGTTTGCACCCGCGACTGATGCGGCATCGAAACCGACCGGCGGGCAGGATTTTCCCGGGATTACAGGCAGGAGAAGTGCCCCGGAAGAAGTCCGACTCGGTTGTGCCAAGCCGTTTTTTATGCCGGTGTTTGCGTGACTTCTGCACAAATATCCTTTGAGAATCGGAAAATGCTTGACGTTTGTCGGAAATTAGCATATAGTTATCCTGTATTGGTGCGCGCAAATGTGACTGTAAAGGAAGATAAGAAAACGATGATGGAACACAAGGTAAAGATCGATCTGGAGAACAAGCGTATTTTTATCACGGGTGTGGCGGGCTTTATCGGCTCGAATCTGGCAAAGCGGCTGCTTTCCACTGTGGCGGGCGTCAGGGTCGTCGGCCTGGACAATATGAATCACTATTATGACGTGCGGCTGAAAGAAGCCCGTTTGAATGAACTGGAGCAGTTTGAGAATTTTCGTTTCGTGAAAGGCAATCTGGCTGACAAGGCTCTGATAGAATCGATTTTTGAGAAGCATCGGCCGGAAATTGTGGTAAACCTGGGTGCGCAGGCAGGCGTCCGCTATTCCATTACGAACCCGGACGCCTATGTGGAAGCAAACCTGATCGGCTTCTATAACATCCTGGAAGCCTGCCGCCATTCCTACGATGAGGGACATACTCCGGTGGAGCATCTGGTCTATGCGTCCAGTTCCTCCGTTTATGGCAGCAACAAGAAGGTGCCCTACAGCACGGAGGACAAGGTTGACAACCCGGTGTCGCTGTACGCGGCTACGAAGAAATCCAATGAGCTCATGGCGCATGCCTATTCCAAGCTGTACAACATCCCGGCTACGGGTCTGCGCTTTTTCACGGTTTACGGCCCTGCCGGCCGCCCGGATATGGCGTACTTCGGCTTTACCAACAAACTGCTCAAAGGCGAAACCATTCAGATCTTCAATTACGGCAACTGCAAGCGCGATTTTACTTATGTGGACGATATTGTTGAGGGCGTTGTCCGTGTGATGCAGGGGGCACCGGAACGTAAGAATGGCGAGGATGGCCTGCCGGTTCCGCCGTACGCGATTTATAACATCGGCAATCAGAATCCGGAAAATCTGCTGGATTTCGTGCGGATTTTGCAGGAAGAGCTAATTCGTGCGGGGGTGCTGCCGGAAGATTATGACTTCGAGGCCCATAAGAAACTGGTGCCCATGCAGCCGGGGGATGTGCCTGTGACCTATGCGGATACCAGCGCCCTGGAGCGGGACTTTGGGTATAAGCCCTCCACCAGTCTGCGGGAGGGTTTGCGGAAGTTCGCTGAGTGGTACGCAGAATTTTATCAATGCGGCAGAGCGTGATACCGGGCATTACGAAATGTACAGAGGAGCTCCATAAGATGGAAAAAGTCAAAATTTTTAACATCATAACCAGCGGCCTGCGCCGGGAAGGCATCACATCCACACAGCTGGAGTTTGTGAAGCATTTGGATCGGAATCGGTTTGCGGTGACCATGGCGGCTGTACATAATAATGACGCGGAAACCGTCAAAGCGTTTGAGAAATTGGGATGCCGGATTGCGGTGCTTCCGGAGCGCCGCGAAAGAACAGACAAATACTTCTGGGCCCTGGTGAGGGAGCTAAAGGCAGAAAAACCGGATATTGTCCATATTCACGGCAGCAGCGCGGTGATGACCATGGAACTGCTGGCCGCGAAAATTGCCGGGGTAAAGAGCCGTATTGTGCACAGCAGAAACACAAAAGCCGATCAGGCCCTAGCGGACAAATTATTGCGGCCCCTTTTTTACTGCTTGTATACGGATGCGCTTGCCTGCGGAGAGGATGCCGGCAAGTGGCTGTTTGGGAACCGACCTTTTACCGTGATTCACAACGGAAAGGACTTTACCCAATTCACTTACAACCCGGAATTGCGCGAAAGAATGCGGGGGCGGGAGCAGCTGGAAGGCCGGATCGTGGTCGGACACGTCGGACGGTTCGGCTATCAGAAAAACCATGAATTCTTGCTGCGGGTGTTTGCGGAATTTCTGAAAAAGCACGACAATGCGGTTCTCTACCTGATGGGAGAGGGAAGACTGAAAGAAGCGGAAGAAAAACACGCCCGGGCTCTGGGCGTGGAACAAAACGTCAGATTTGTGGGTACTGTGACGAATGTGGCGGAGCGTTTGCAGGGAATGGACATTATGGTGTTCCCGTCTCGCTTTGAAGGACTTCCCAATGTGGTCCTGGAATGGCAGGCAGAGGGCTTGCCTTGTCTGATTTCGGATGCCATCACAAAAGAGTGTGCGCCGTCTGACTTGGTGGAGTTTGCCTCGATCGAAGACGATCCCCAAATCTGGGCGGAGAAAATGGAGCGGATGCTGTGCCGGTTTACGGATCGGGAAGGACAGGCAAAGCGCGGCACCCAGGCATTAAAAGAAAACGGATTTGACATTGCAGACGCGGCGAAGCAGTTGGAGAAGATTTATCTCAAACTGGCGGAACGTTAGGTATGCGGTTTGCGGGGAGAAACCATGAAGAATAAAGAGGTTTTATTTGTCAGTAACTTTTTCGGGGATGGCGGCGCGGCCCGGGTGATCTCCGTGCTGGCGGAAGAATTGGCAAATCGTGGATATGCGGTCACCGTTTGCTCCTATCCGCGCAAAGACAGGGAAGAGTATCGCCGTGCCGCGAATGTAAAGTATGTCAGATTTGAGATGAAGCACCGAAAGGGCGTACTGTATAAAATAGAGCGCATTGCGAAGCTGCGCAAAGAAATCAGGCAGCATAAAGACGCAACGGTCATTTCTTTCGAGTATTTTATGAATATGCAAACCGTCGTGGCCATGGCGGGGCTGGGGAATCGGCTGATTATTTCGGAGCGGAATGATCCCGCGGCAGTGGGCGGAAAGACGCCAACCAAGCAGCTGCGGAATTTCCTCTATGGGTTTGCGGACTGCCTGGTTTGCCAAACCCGGGACGCACTGGAATATTTCCCGAAGAATATTCAGAGAAAGTCCACGGTGATTATGAACCCGATCAAAGAGAATCTTCCGGAACCCTGGCAGGGGGAGCGGAAAAAGCAGGTCGTCAATTTTTGCCGTCTGGAAAAGCAGAAGAATCTGCCGCTCTTAATCGATGCCTTTGAAGCATTCTATCAGACACATCCGGATTATACCCTTGTGATTTACGGCAACGGCAAGGAGCGGGACAGCCTGACAGAGTATATCCGAACGAAGAAATTGGAAAAGGTGATTACGCTGCACCCGGCGGTGCAGGACGTTCACGACCGGGTGAAGGACGCGGAGATGTTCGTATCCTCGTCTGACTACGAGGGCCTTTCCAACTCGATGATCGAGGCCATGGCCATCGGCCTTCCGGTCATTTGCACGGACTGCCCCTGCGGCGGAGCCAGGATGGTCATTGCCGATGGTGTGAATGGTCTGCTGGTTCCGATGAAGGACAAGGAGGCTCTGGCGGAAAAAATGAGATACGTAGCAGAGGATGGAAGCCTCAGAGAAAGGCTATCTCAGAATGCCAAGCTGATATCCGCGGAATTGTCCTCCCGGAAAATTGCGGATTTTTGGATTTCGGCGATTGCGGAAGGGAAAAAATGAGAATTTTTCGATGAGATGATGGGGGAAAGGTATGATACTGGAGTTTTACGGATTACCCGGAACCGGAAAGACAACCCTGACAAAGGCGTTAATTGAGAGCGATGAAACCCTGTTCAGGCCCAAAATCCGGGGGAGAAATTTTCGGAGAACCGTTTTTTATAAGTATTTCTTTTCGCTGAAGACCTATACGCTGGCAGCCTTGCTTCTGAAAATACATTGGAAAAAGAAAAGCAAGGCAGATGATTTCCGGCATATCAAAATCATTTTAAGGATGTTTATGATTTATGCGGAGGAAGCGAAGCTGCACAGTGAAGAAATATACTGCTTTGACAATGGGCTGATACAGTCGCTGCTGTCTTTTACCTGGGAAGAGCCTGAAATGGATGCAGACATTCTGAAGGTCGTGGGCTTTCTTGAACAGGCATTGCCGGAGTCGCTGCTCTTTGTATACGCGGAAAATGACAATCCGGACGAAATTGTGAGACGAATGGTTCAGCGCGGAGAAGACCGGAGAATTCTGCATTATGAAGCTTCGCGGTGCAGAAAGCTGCTGGCATTGCAGAAGCACTATTTTGATGCAATTCACGCCTCTCTCAGCGAGAGCAATTCCTTGAAAATCTCTACGAATGACCCCAACGCGGTCAGTGTAAGCGCCATCCGGGAATGGGTGGACAGAAGAAACAGCCTGAAAAACGGGAGGAACCAAAGCGAAAGATGCTGAAAATTGTAAGTGAATTCGTAGAGCAGTTTCACCGGAATCAGGTGAGGTATGTTCATTTTAAGAGCAACGAGCATCTTAACCGGTCGGTGGAAGGCAGCACGGATTTTGATATTTTAGTAGACAGAGAATCCGCTGGAGATTATGAGAAGATTCTCTTGAATCTTGACTTCAAGCGATTTGTGCCGCAAAAATACGGCACGTATCCGGGTGTGGATGACTGGATTGGGATGGATTATGATACCGGAAGGTTTGTACATCTGCATACCCATTATCAGTTGGTGACCGGAAAATCCGGCTACAAGAACTATGTTCTGCCCTGGAAGGATATCCTGCTGGACAGCGCGGTGGACAGCCCGGATTACGGCATCAAAATCATCCCCCCGGAGCTGGAAGCGATTGAGCTTTTCACGAGAGCTGTCCTGAAGGCCCCGGAAAATAAGCTGAGAAAATACAGAAGAAAGGGCTACGCTTTTTCCGGGGATTATCGAAAAGAGCTCACCTGGCTGCAAGAACAAATTCATATGGAGAAGATGCCGCTCTATCTGGAAAAGTGCTTTCCCAATGCTGAGGGCCTGAAACCGGATCTCTTCCTGAAAACGGCATTGACCGCAGAAGAATTCCGCAGCTGGGAAAAGAAAGTAATGGAGCGTGTCCGCTTCCAAGAGAGAAGCGGAATGCAATTTGTGAATATCAGAAGTCTATGGGCAAAATATTCTGTTAAAATTTTCAGGAAGCTGAAAAAACACGCTTTTTTGCCGGGCAAGCTGATGAAAAAAACACCCCATACAGGGGGACTGAGCGTTGCCTTCCTTGGGGTTGACGGCTCCGGAAAATCCACGGTGACCGCTGAAATAGAAAAATGGCTATCCTGGAAATTTGAAGTTTCCAAAATGAGCCTGGGAATCGGGCGGCAAAAAAGCACGACAGGATACAAACGAAAGAAAAAGCTGAAGGCGCTGCTGAAGGGCTCCAATGGAAAGCCGAAAGCATCCCCTAAGAGCAGGGATTGCCCGGAAGAGCAGTCCTATAAATTGAGAAAGCGCATCCTGAAATATGCCCGGGCTGTGCGGAAGGACATTGTCCGCATGAAAAGCTACACCCTGAACGGTGGAATCATGATTCTTGACAGATATCCGCAAACACAGTATTTTGGAATTTCAGATGGGCCGAAGATTCTCAGCCGCTATGAGAAAATGAGCCAAAAGGAGCGGAAATTGCTGGAAATTGTAAAGGATATCCAGCCGGACGTGGTTTTCAAATTGGATGTTCCCGTTGAGGTATCCAAGGCGAGAAGACCAAACGACGATGAGGAAATTCTGAAAAAGAAGTACGCAATTCTGAAGGACGTGGCGTATCCGGAGGCAAAAACGTTTACCATTGACGGAACCGTGCCCTTGGAAGAGGAGCTGCTTACGATCAAGCGTATTATTTGGAAGCTGCTGTAAGCGCGCGGCTTTTTCCCGGAAGGTCTATAGAGAAATCGCCGCGGCGGTTGGATGGGCCTTCCGGATCAGCGTATATTGGAGAACAGGATGAGAACAAAAAAAGCGTTATTGAATACAATTGCGGGGCTGTCCTATGAGGCGGTGGCGCTGGTATGCGGAATGATCCTTCCAAGGCTGATTCTATCGGCCTTTGGCTCGGATTACAACGGAATTACCAACTCCATTTCCCAATTTCTGGGGTGTATTGCCCTATTAAGGTCGGGAATTGCCGGCGTAACGAGAGCCGCACTGTATAAACCTTTGGCGGAACAGGATAACCTGAAGTATAGCCAGATACTCCGGGCAACGGAAATCTTTATGCGCAAGGTCGCTCTGATTTTCTTAGGGTTTATCTGTGTGTTTGCCTGCGTCTACCCTTATTTTGTCCGAAATGATTTTGACTGGCTGTTTACGGCGTCTTTGGTGTTTATTCTGGGTATTTCGACCTTTGTGCAGTATTACTTTGGGTTTACCTACCAGATGATTCTGAACGCGGATCAAAGGCAGTGCGTTACATCCTTTGTTCAGATTTTTACGACCATCTTGAACACGATTGTCGCCTATATCCTGATCCGGTGCAACGTCGGTATTCGCGGGGTGAAGCTGGGGTCGGCGATCGTCTTCGCGCTGAACCCCCTGTTTATCAATTACTACGCCCATAAAAAGTACAACATTCTGCGCGATGTGACACCGGATAACAGCGCGATCAGTCAAAGATGGGACGCCTTTGCCCACCAGGTTGCCAATTTCGTCCATTCCAACACAGACATCATGGTGCTGACCGTTTTCACAAATATGAAAGAAGTGTCCGTGTATTCGGTCTACTATCTTGTCATCAACAGCATCACTCGTTTGCTGCGAAATTCGATTCCGGGAATCGCGGCAGCCTTCGGAGATATGATGGCCAGAGGTCAGAAGGAACTGATGGATCGGAATTTCAGGCTGTTTGAGCTGCTGGTGTATACCCTGGCGACCGTTCTTTTTACCATTACGGAAATTATGCTGGTTCCCTTCGTCATGCTGTACACCAAGGGCGTGTATGATGTGAACTACTCCCGAGCCGGCTTTGCGCTGCTCATTTCCGTTGCAGGCTTTTTCAGCTGCGCGAGAATTCCGTACCAGCATGTGGTGGAGGCGGCGGGACATTATAAGCAAACCAAGAACGGCGCCTTTGCGGAAGCTATTCTGAATATCACGATTTCCGTTGCCCTGGTATATAAGCTTGGCTTGGTGGGCGTGGCAATCGGAACGGTAGCTGCGACGATTTTCAGAACCTTCCAATACGCGATTTATTTGTCGAAGAACATCCTGCGGCGGGATTGCTTCGTATTCGTCAAGCATATCCTGTTATCTGCCCTCAGCGCGGTTCTGACGTACGCCGTCTATTCAAGAATTGTCTGGATTGAAAATAACAGCTTCCTGGAATGGGCCATGAATGCCTGTATCGTAGGTATCATTGTGTGCGTGATAACCGCCGCAATCAATCTGATTTTCTACAAAGAGGACATGGCCTTGTTTGTGAAGAAAATCCGGAATATGTTCGCAAAGTGACAAAACGCGCATGGAACCGGAAATTATACTGAAATAGCAAACCTCCCCGGGGTGCGTTTGGCGCCCCGGGGAAATTTTCGGGTATCGACAAAAAGTCAATCCTGTGCTAAACTTAAATGGAAAGTCGTGCTCCAATTCCGGACAATTAGGGAAACTCTGAATAAATCGTCTGCGGCTGGGCAGCGGATCTTTTGCCCCCAGTCT
>OLHG01000403.1_pt1 | contig 30813 bp, 32 predicted proteins | sample 1605971 | NCBI WGS metagenome assembly OLHG01 (sample SAMN03283289) | human gut metagenome | biome: human-associated habitat; material: feces | host: Homo sapiens | place: Peru | collected 2012 | reverse complement strand
GACATACTCCATTCTTTACAAACTACAGACCTCAATTCTATTTCAGAACTACTGACGTTACTGGTGTAGTTACATTACCAGAAGGAACTGAAATGGTTATGCCTGGTGACAATGTTACTATGACAGTTGAATTAATAGCTCCAATCGCAGTTGAAAATGGAACTAAGTTCTCAATCCGTGAGGGTGGACACACTGTTGGTGCTGGTTCAGTAACTAACATTATTGAATAATAAAATTAAAAGGTACTCATTTGAGTATCTTTTTTAACATTCATATACAAAATAAACACTCCAAAAATAAGATTTTAGTATTGCATTGAACCTATCTTTATGATAAAATTATTTATAGGATAGAGAGTGATTTTATGAGTAAAAAGAGAATGATAATTTTTACATCAGTTATATTATCAGTAGTAATAATTTCATTAGGAATAGTAAAATTATATCAAACATATGCCATAGGTAATTATATTGATACCGCTAGTAGTGCTACGTTTGATGTAAATATCACTAGGGATACTTCTGTTAGAATACCCGCAAATGGATATAGTAATGTTTTCTATATGGTTACTAATACTAGCCCAGGTACAGTAAGATATGGAGTTGCTTATACTACTGATTCAGCAGTCACAGTAAAAACATTTAGTACTTCTAAAGATTCTGCTAGTGGAATGATTGAAGAAAATGAAAAAAAATATGTTAAATTAAGATTAGAAAATACCAGTAGTACTGTAAAAAATATCAAAATATCTACTGTTTTGGGGTACTCAGAAGGAGGAGATTTAATTCCACCAAGTGGAGTAACATTAGTTAAAGATATATATAGTCCAACACCTCTTGCTCAATATATAACTGGATTATATACTTCAGGTACAAAAACCGCAATTACTAACAATAGTATAAATTATAATATAGTTACCACTCAAAGTTTAATAAATGATAGACTTGGCGGTACAACAACTGATTTAAATGGTGGTAATATTCGTTATTATGGAGCAAGTCCAAATAATTATATATATTTTAATTGTGAAGATTACAGAAAACAAACATCAACTACATGTGAAGTGTGGAGAATAATTGGTGTATTTAATGGTAAAACTAAGATAGTAAAAAATACTAGTATAGGTAATTTAGCTTGGGATCAAGATAAAAATGATAGTTCTTCTTTAACAACGTATGATGATAATTGGTCTACATCAACGTTACAAAAATTATTAAATAACAAATATTATAATGGTGATACGACCGGTACTGTAACATATTATTCAGGAATATCAGGAGGTACAACATCATCATTAAATATGACTAGTATAGGTCTTAAAAATGATGCCTCAAGAAATATGATTTCTAATGTAACGTGGAATTTAGGTGGAAACTATAATGGTGAAGAAATAAATATATATAGTTATTTAGAAAAAATATACAAATACGAAAGAGGAACTAATGTATCTTCAGGCGTGCCAACTACTTGGGAAGGAAAGATAGCTTTAATTTATCCATCAGATTTTGGATATGCAGTAAATTTAAGCTCTAAGTCTTCATCTAATAATTGGTTATTTAATAGTACTAATCAGTGGACACTGACTCCAGGTTTAAATTCAATGGTGTGGAATGTTTCTTCAGGTGGCGATGCAGGTAGTACTTCATTTTACTCATATAATGCTTTATCAGTTCGCCCAACATTATTTCTAGATTCTGGCGTATTGCTAGAAATGGGTACAGGAACAAGCAGTAATCCATACAGAATAAGTGGCGGAAGTAGTGCTAATTTGGAGGAACCAATATCAACTTATACTATAATGTACAATGCTAACAATGGTAGCGGTGCTCCAAGCAGTCAGACAAAAGTTCAAAATGTCGATGTAACATTAAGTACAACCGCTCCTACAAGAAATGGTTATCAGTTTGCAGGCTGGAATACAAGTGCTAATGGAAGTGGAACATCATATGCTGCTGGAGCAGTTTATTCGGAAAATAGTAATGTTACTCTATATGCCCAGTGGAAGCAAGTATTTACAATAACTTATAATGCCAATGGTGGTAGCGGTGCTCCAAGTGATCAGAGCAAAGTACAAGGTGATACAATCACTTTGAGTACAAACAAGCCTACTAAAACAGGTAATACATTTACTGGTTGGAATACTAGTAGTGACGGTTCTGGGACTTCTTATGCAGTAGGTGCTACTTACTCAGCAGATTCTAGTATTACACTATATGCTCAATGGAAACCAAATGTTGTTACTATCAAGTTTAATATTAATGGGGGAACATTAAAATCTTCTTCACCATATGCAGTTGATTCAAATGGTAATGTAACTAGAGATGGGAAACCATTACACACTATGAATTATAATGACACAATTATTTCTACAGGATTACCAAACTATAATAATTCTAGTTGGTTAAACATTGCAAAAACCGGTTATACTGCTGTTAGTAATGCTGAGTGGAAATGTCTAAGTGGCAATTGCATTAAATCAACGTATGGACAAGATAATGCCACATATAAGGCTAGTGATTTTTGTAATCTTAATTCAGGTGATTGTACTATAACACTTGGTGTTAATTGGACACCTGCAAAAATAAAAATCACATTAAATGCCAATGGTGGTACAGTTGGTACTTCAGCAATTTGGTATTATTATGGTATAAACACATTCTATAGTAATGAAGCATGTACAACAAAGATAACTAGTATTACAGTTCCTACTAGATATGGATATACATTTAATCATTATTATGGAGATGGCAGTAGTGGTGGAAATAATGGTGAGAGATATATTTACTCTGGCGGTACATTTGCAGATGACTTAGTTACCGATATTTATCAAAGCACTACTTTCTATGCTAATTGGTCTGAGAGTTTAATATATAGATATGTAAAACCTTTAATTGGTTTAAATTGTCGTAGTGGTGCTGGTTCATCTTATTCTATAGTAACTGCATTTAGCTGTGGTACGCGATTAGCGTTAGATCCAAATCCAACAAATGGCTGGTATTATTCTGCGGCAAATGGTTGCTGGCTTTCTGGAGATTACTTAGTAACTTCAACACCAAACTGTAGTGGCTCATCTGGTGGAACATCTAGTGGTGGCGCTCTATATGGAACTTGCTCTTGCTCTTCGGACAGTGATTGTGGTTATTCGGGTACCAATTATCCTGCTGTATGGTGTTCAAGTGGCAAATGTTATTGGAAGAAAGCTGGTAATAATGATACATTTAGTTGCTATTAAGGTGGTAATATGAAGAAAGATAATAAAATAATAATAATAGGTATTATAGCAATAGTAGCGGCTATATTGCTTATCATTACAATGTTAATAATATCAAATAAAAACAATAAAGAACAAAAAGATATGCCTTATACAATTTATGATACTTGGTATGCAAAGAGTTTAAAAACAATAACAAAAGATACCACAGATACTATAGGTATAGAAAAATTATTCATTCAATTACAAAAAGATAATACTAAAATAAGCATATGTTACCTAAGTGAAAAATCAGAATGTACTGTAATTGATTGTACTTATGATGGTAAAACAATAAATATTTCAAATAATACATCACATTTAAAAGGTGAATACAAAGTGGAAATTAATAATGATACTTTAGAATTAACTAATATTAATAAAGAAGAAAATATCACCAGAGTATATTCATTTGTTAGATATGATGGTTAAAAAGAAGAAGATATTCTTCTTTTTTTGATATCATTTTTAATTATTTGACATATAATTTAATAGGTGATATACATGGCAAAAATAGATAATTTTAAATTATTTGTTAAAAATAATCCTAATCTAATTACATATGTAAAAAATAATACTATGTCATGGCAAAAATTTTATGAATTATATGATTTGTACGGAGAAGACAATAGTGTTTGGAATGAATATTTAAATAAAGATACTACTGTTAACACTACAAAAACAGAATCAAAAAAATCAAGTAAATTTTACGATATACTAGACATGGCTAAAAATCTTGATACTAATAAATTACAGGACGGTATAAGTTCAGTACAAAAAGCGATAGGTTTAATAGGAGATATACTTGTAAAAGATAAGAAGCCTGACGCTAGTACCTATAATCCTAGACCAATTTACCGAAGGTTTGATGATTAATGACAACAGAATTACAATTAAAAATAAGTTCTGATCCAAGATTAGTATCATTTATTAGACAGTATCCTATTTGGTATAAAAGATTAAATAGAAACCCATTATTGTTTAAAGATTTTACTGAGGATATGAAAGATAAATTTAAAATTAGACCTAGTGATAGACTCAATAAAACTTTAGAAAATATAAATATGATTCAAACTTTTTTAAATGTCTTAAAATAAAAAACTTAAGATTAATTTTTAAATCTTAAGTTTTCATTTGATATATTAAATAACATTCCAATTAATATCATGTATGATAGTAGTGAAGAGCCACCATACGAAATAAAAGGAAGAGTAATACCCATTATAGGGAGTAGTCCAATAGTCATACTAATATTATGTATCTGCTGGAAGAGTAGTACGGATATTATTCCTCCAGTAAGTAATTTATCATTATTGTTATAAGATTTACTGCCTAGTTTAACAATACTAATATCAAAGTATACAATAAGCAGTAAAAGACCAATTACACCCGCAAAACCAAAGTTTGAAGCAAACACTGCAAATATAAAATCAGTTTGCATCTCGGGAAAATATATTGGAGTATGATTAAATCCATGTCCAAATAAACCACCTGAACCAATCGCGGTAAGTCCATTAGTAAGTTGTAGGCCACTAGAATTAGACCAGTTAAGTATTCTATCCATTCTATAAAAGAAACTAGTACCAAATATCTTAATAAATAAGTCTTGTTTCAAAAAATATAGTCCTAAAAACATACCACCAAGTACTACAATAGTACCAATAGTAATAATAAACCATCTACTTCTAAAACCACCTACAAAAAGCATTACAATAGTAATAATAAAATAAATAAGAACAGCGCCAGTATCAGGCTCAATAAAAGTTAATATTGAAGGAATACCAACCACAATAAGTACTTTAATAAGAAATCTAAATTCTTCACTAATATCATTACTTCTTCTTTCTTCATTAAAATCATTTATCATTCTCGATAAGGTAATCATCAAAAATACTTTCATAAACTCAGAAGGCTGAAAACTGCCAATATAAGGAATAATAAACCAACATCTAGCGTTATTAATAGGCTTACCTAAAAACAATACCAGTATCAGGAGAACAACTCCTACTATATAAAATGTATATGCATTATTGTAAAGAAACTTATTACCAAATAGCATCATACCATAGGCTATAGCAAATCCTATTAAATACCAAAGGCCTTGTTTAATAAACAAATTTTGATAATCACTAGCAAGTAAACTTTTTGTACAATATATAGTAATAATACTAATAATAGCAAATAATATTATTGGTATTAAAATACAATTTTCTACTTTAAATTTTGATTCTTTTTTCATCTAATCAACTCTCTCTTTAATATAATACCACAAAAAAATAAAATAATAAATATATATTAGTATCATATAATAAATTAGAGGTGAATATCATGAAAGAACTACCAAAAATGTATCATAATAACATAGATAAAAACATTAACAATAATAAAAAAATATTTTCTACTATGTATAATAGTGATACAGAAGTAAAAAGTACAAATAACTTTATTAACAATAAAAATAATTATACAGTAGAACAAAAAATATATAATATATTTAATTCTCCTAATTATATTTATAAAATAGATGTTATTATTGTTACAGACAAAGGAAAAGATAAAAAGAGAATAGTAGGAAAAACTAAAACTAATTTAATTACTATGAATAATGAATATATTCCAATTAATACTATTAGAGATATTTATATTGATAACTAGTTATTATTCTAAATATATATCTATGGCTTATATATAATAGATATATAGATATATTATTTTGAGACTTAATGGCTCAAAATAACATTATGAGACCCCAGGCTCATAATGAAATAACCAAAAGAAGTTATAATACGACTTCTTTTTTATAATAATTTGTGGTATTATTATATTACAGGTGATCATTATGAATAGAGTATTTTTAAAATTAGGACCAATTACTATATATTGGTATGCAGTATTAATAGTATTATCAATTTGTATAGGAATATATTTTTCTGCCAAAGAAGCCAAAAAGAATGGCTTGGGAAGAGATTTCTTAATGGATCTAATATTTTACGTAATACCAATAGGCATACTAGGAGCAAGATTATATTATGTAATATTCAATTTCTCAGTATTTAAAGATAATCTATTAGATATATTCAAAATATGGGAAGGTGGTCTAGCCATATATGGAGCAGTAATCTCTGGTATAATATTTGTAGTATACTTTTGTAAAAAAAACAATAAAAACATCTTATTAACTATTGATACTATAATACCATATCTAATATTAGGACAAGCAATTGGTAGATGGGGTAACTTTATAAATAAAGAAGCCCACGGAGCAGTAACCACTCTAGGACACTTAAAAAATTTACATCTCCCAAACTTCATAATAAATGGTATGTATATTAACGGTAACTACTATATACCAACATTCTTATATGAATCATTATGGTGTCTTTTGGGATTTATAGTATTATTAATTATCAGAAAGAAAGATAAATATAAACATAATGGCTTATTAGTAAGTTTCTACTTTATATGGTATGGTATAGGTAGATTATTTATCGAAGGATTAAGAACAGATAGCCTATATTTAGGAATATTCAGAATAAGTCAGATCGTATCAGTTATACTAATATTAATAGGTATAATAGGAATTATCTATATGAGGAGGAAGTTATGGAAAAATACAAAGTAGTAATAGTAGGAGCAGGAATAGCCGGTATGAGTGCCGCAATTAATCTCAAAAGAGCAGGCATAAACCCATTAATAATAGAAAATAACGCTCCAGGAGGAACATTAAATTATATATCAAATATTGAAAATTATCCCGGTTTTGAAAGCATATCAGGCCCAGATCTAGCTATGAATATATATAACCAAGTAAATAATCTAGATATAAAAATAAAATCTGCAAATATCAGTGATATAGATTTAGATAAAAAGATAATCAATAACGATATAGAATTTGAGTATTTAATAATTGCTACAGGTAGAAAGAGTAGAACCCTAGAACTCGATAATGAAAAAAAGTTAATCGGAAGAGGAATAAGTACTTGTGCTTTATGTGATGGAATGTTTTATAAAGAAAAGGATGTTATCGTTGTCGGTGGAGGAAATTCTGCTTTAACAGAAAGTCTATATTTATCCAATATCTGTAAAAAAGTAACCATCATCATAAGAAGAGATAACTTTACTGGAGATAAATATCTAATAGATAGAGTAGGCAATAAAAAGAATATCAAAGTAATAAATAATAGCAATATCATAAGTTATAATGTCAAAAATAATATCCTAGTATCAGTAACACTAGATAACAAAAAGAGGGTCAAAACAAATGGAGTATTCTTAGCCCTAGGTGGAATACCAAATAGCAAACCGTTCAATTTAGAAAAAGAAAATGATTATATCTTAGTAAATAGCAAATATCAAACAAATATCCCTTATGTATATGCCATAGGAGATGTTATAAAAAAAGACTATTACCAGCTTACAACCGCTGTCTCAGATGCCGTAATAGCCTCAAATAACATAATAAGAATAAATAAGTAATATACTCATATGTTAAAGTAAGAAAAGACATTCAAGAGATATTTACATTAATAAAAAATAATGATATAATTTATGTATAGTATGAAAGGAGAATGAATATGGAACCAAGTTCAATAATAATCATTGTAATAGTAGGAGTAGTATTACTATTAGTATTTTATGTAATCGGAGTATATAACAAACTAGTTAATGCTAGAAACAAAGTAAAAGATCAATTTGCCCAAATAGACGTACAATTAAAGAGAAGAAGTGATATGATACCAAATCTAGTAGAAACAGTAAAAGGTTATGCTAAGCATGAAGAAAATACCTTCAAGGAAGTAATTGAAGCAAGAAATAAAATGAATACTGCTGGTAACATCAATGAAGAATTAGAAGCATCAAATGCTGTTACTGGAGCATTAAATAAACTATTTGCTTTATCAGAAGCATACCCAGAGCTAAAAGCTAATGAAAACTTTTTATCTCTTCAAAAAGATTTAAAAGAAACCGAAGATAAACTTAGTTATGCTAGACAATTTTATAATGATTCTGTCTTAATGTATAACAACACAAGAGAAAAATTTCCATCAAATATCGTAGCTAACATATTTGGATTTAAGGAAATTAACTTCTTTAAGGCTTCTGAGAAAGAAAAAGAAGTACCAAATGTTAAATTTTAGGACTAATATAGTCCTTTTTTGATAGGAGAATATATGAAAAAAATAAATTTATTAATACTTGGTATTATACTACTAGTGCCAAGCATTGCAATGGCTAATTCAATCAAAAATATAGATATAGATATCTATGTAGATAGTATAGGTACTGCTCATGTAACAGAAATATGGGATACATACCTAAATGAAGGTACCGAAGGATATAAACCATATTATAATTTAGGTAATAGCGAAATATCCAATTTCAAAGTAAAATTAGATAATAAAGAATACACTTTTAACGATAATTACAACATAAACGCTTCATTTGATAGTAAAAAATATACTAATGGTTTTCATTATATTAGTAATGGTATAGAGTTATGTTTTGGCATTAGTAAATATGGAAATAATACTTATCATATTTCATATGATATCAGTAATTTTGTAGTTAAGACAAGTGATGACTATCAAATGATATACTGGACATTATTTCCATATGATTATAATCCAAGTCCAAGTAATATAAACATCAAAATACATAGCGATTTTAAGTATGAAGATACTCTAGATGTATGGGGCTATGGTAAATATGGCGCACCTTGCTACGTATATGACGGAGTAATAGAAATGACTTCTGATGGAAGTATTTCCAGTAGCGAATACATGACTATCTTAGTAAAGTTTCCCAAAGACACATTTAATTTAGACATCACTTTAGATAAGACATTCGATGAATATTTAAATATGGCAAATGAAGGAGCTACTAATTATTCAGGCAATCACAACGATTATGATAATTATAATGCCACAAGTATAATAGATAAAATATTTATGGGATTCACTATGATTATATCATTCGCATTCCCAATTGCAATTGTAATAGTTGCTATAGTAGTTGCTAAAAAAAATGGTTATGGTTATATAAATAATAAAACTATTAATAAAAAAGACACACCTTTCTTTAGAGAAATACCTTGTAATAAAGATATATATTATGCCAATACTTTGACTAATCTAAATAAAAATTTGTATTCTGCATATAAAGAAACAAACATATTCGGAGCAATAATATTAAAATGGGTAAAAGAAGGCAAAATAAGATTTACCACGACTACAAGAGGAGGATTCAATAAAGAGACTAGCAGTATTGATTTAACTCTAAACCCTACTTTTGATAATGTACTTGAAAAAGAGTTGTTTGATATAATGCATGAAGCGAGTAAAGACGGTATATTAGAAACTAAAGAATTAGAAAAATGGTGTAGAAATCACTACAGCAAATTCTTTGGACTATTTACAAGAATAAATAATGTCCAATTAGAAAAATTAAAAATTAATAATCATATATATACAAGAACCAATAAAGAAGAATGTAAATGTAAAAATGTAATGGATGATACTATATATAAAGATAGTAAAGAATTATATGGTCTAAAACTATATTTAAACGAGTTCTCTAGTATCAATACCAAGGAGGTAATGGAAGTACATCTATGGGATGAATATCTGATGTTTGCCTATATATTTGGTATTGCTGATAAGGTTACTAAACAACTTAAAAATTTATATCCCGAAGTAATTAAAGACTACAATATCGATTTTGACACCCTTTTATATATAAACTATATCAGTACAAGAAGTGTTAATGCTGCGAGTAATGCAAGGTCAAGAGCAGAATCATACTCTTCTGGTGGGGGTGGCTTTTCTTCCGGTGGAGGAGGAGGAGGATCCTTCGGAGGAGGAGGTGGCGGAGGTGGTTTCCGCTGATGAATATATCTACAATGACAAGAAATATAATATTGAAATAGTAAGAAAGAATAATAAAAATACTTACTTAAGAGTAAGAGATAATAAAATCATAGTAAGCACTAATTACTTCACCACAAAGAAACAAATAATTAAGTTAATTGAAGATAATACAGCCTTTATAAATAAAGCTTTAGATAAAAGTATTAAGAAAAAAGAAGATGACCATTTTAAACTATTTGGTAAAAGTTATGATATAATATATGGCCCATTTAATACAGAAATAAATAATGATAAAATATACACTAAAGACGAAAAAGCATTTAATAAATATTTTACTAAATATATAAGAAATATATATAGCGAAAGACTAGATTATTGGTATAACATTTTCGAAGAAAATATACCATATCCCAACTTAAAAATCAGAAAAATGACCAGTAGATGGGGAGTATGCAATATAAAAAATCATAATGTTACTTTAAATCTAGAACTATCAAAGTATGATATTAGTGCCTTAGATTATGTTATAGTTCATGAACTTTCCCACTTTATCCATCACAACCACTCTAAAGACTTTTGGCTCCTAGTAGGAAAGTATTATCCCGATTACAAAGATATAAGAAAAATGTTAAGAAATTAAGAATATAAAATTAATATATTCTTTTTTTTATGTCCTGCTTAAGAATAATAATTAATACTAAATTGCTATTAACATGTTGTTAATTTTAGATACATATTTTAGAAATTTTGGTAATAAACTAATAATTTTAAAAAAATTTTCAAAAAGATGGCAAAATCAAGTATAAATTCTTGTATATAAGTATGAAAGGATTAAAAAGGAACGAAAGGAGCATAAGAGTATGAGTTAAAACAACGAGAATGTTTAATGTAAAAAATAAAGAATGGAGGCGATAGATATCTATAAAGGATTCAAATTTAGATTATACCCAAACAACATGCAAAGTAAAAAAATAAATAAAAATTTTGGATACAATAGATTCGTATACAATTACTATCTTACCAAGATAACAAAAGAAGGATACAAAAGTACAAGCTATTATATTAAAGACTATACCACTAGATTAAAGTATGAATATCAGTTTCTTTGGGAAGCAGATCCTATACTTATTAAAAAAATAATATTTAAACTAGAAGATAATTATAAAAAATATATTAATAGTAATTCAGGATATCTTAAGTATAAAAGTAAATATAATAAAAATAGTTATACAATTAATATTATTCACAGTAATAAAACTATAGATTATAAAAATATAAAACTAGATTTAGAAAATAAACTAATTAAGTTACCAAACTTAGGAAATTTAGAAATAAGAGGTTATAGGAATCTCAAACAAATAGATGGTCGAATAATTAATTACACAATATCGAGAGAAAAGAATGGCAAATACTATATAGCAGTACTATATGAACTATCTGACACTCAAAAAGTTACTCCTGAAACAATTGTAGGATTAGATTTAGGTATTAAAAAATTAATAACACTCTCAAGTGGTAAAACCTACGAGAACAATAGATATATAACTAAATATGAAGAAAAAATTAAGAGAGAACAGAAAAATTTATCAAGAAAGCAAAAAGGAAGTAAGAACTATTATAAAAATATAAAAAAACTAAATGGACTTTATATAAAGTTATCCAATAATAGAAGATATTATAATCATAAAATAACTAAAGAAATAACAGAAAATTATGACATTATAAGTACAGAGTCATTAACTATAAGTAAGATGATTATGGATAAAGAGCATCATCTTTCTAAAGCCATAAGTGACGCCACATTCAATGAAATATTAGAGCAATTAGAGTATAAAGCTAAAGAAAGAGGAAAATATTTTTATAAAATAAGTCCTTACTATCCATCTAGTCAAATATGTAGTGTTTGCAGCAATATAGATAAAAAATATAAAAATTTAGATGAAAGAATGTATGAGTGTAATCACTGCCACAGTAAACTAGATAGAGACTTTAATGCCAGTGTAAACATAATGTTTGAAGGTTTAAAGCTACATATAATGGCACCAAGGAAAAATCTTAGTACTAGGTAAACGCACTATATTTCTTTAAACTAAATACAAAGTACGGTAGGCAATATCGGAATTTATGTCTGTAACTATAGTTAAAACAACTATAAAAGAGCAGAAATATATCACCTCATGGTGATAATAAATATTTTTCTTGCTTACGACAAAGATACTGCAAAAAAAGTCGATGTTATATTTTAGCTAGTTTTGTCGAATTAGTATAAATAAAAATATTTATGTGCTAAATTATAAGAGAGGTGAATAGCATTGCTAAGGACGCGAATGGAATTTAGACGGGGGATTCTATTTATTAGATTAAAAGGAGATTTAAACAAAAATACCATAAAGGGAGTGATAGATGAAGATTTTAAATATGTTGTATTAAACCTAGATAATATGTACTCAATAGATAGCTATAGTATAAAATACATAAATAAAATACGCAAAAACATTGAATATGAAGATGGAAAATTAATAATTTGCGATAAATATAACACTACCAGTAGACTTCTAAAGGACATTCCTAAAATAAGTAATGAATATGATGCATTTAAATTATTTGAAAGGATGATATAGATGAACAAATATGAAGAAGTAATAACCTCTACCAGTGGAATGATATATATGATAATAAACAGATATTTCAAAGGCTATGACAAAGAAGACCTATATCAAGTCGGTGTAATTGGTGTAATAAAAGCATATAACAATTACAAAAAAGATCATAACACAAAATTTTCAACTTATGCTTATACATATATCTACGGAGAAATATATACATATATAAATAATCAACGAGGAATAAAACTGGCTAGAGAAAATTATTCTTTATATAAAAAAATAACCGAAGCACAAAATGTATTAAGGCAAAAACTTATGAAAGAACCATCAACATATGAGCTATCTTCATTCCTAGAACTAGATTATAGATTAGTAGAAAATATAATCGCTAGTATGCAAAACATTGACAGTTTAGAAAGAGCCATAACGAATAACGATAAAGACGTATTATTATCTGACATGGTTAGAGATAATAAGGATTATTATAACATAGATCTTCTAATGTTAAATGAAGAAATAAACAGTCTTCCGGAGCCTTGGAAAGAAGTAATAAAACTAAGGTATTATGAGGACAAAACTCAAAATGAAGTAGCTCAAATTTTAGGCATGAATCAAGTAGAAATCTCCAGAGGAGAATCAAAAGTATTAAAAAAAATAAGAAATAATTACCAAAATGTAATTTAAATGAGCAATAAATCTTCAAAATGTAACCAAATAGTTTACATAAAAAATACATATTTTATGAGAAAATTAAATTAAGGTGATGTCTTATGAAGAAAAAAGATAAGCATATAGATGTTTATGAGCTTATTGCAAAAAACATTAAATATTATCGCAAGAGTAGAAACATGACACAAGCAGAATTAGCAGAAAAAACTGAATATTCTCATGAATTCATAAGAAGAATAGAAGCCCCAAACAGTAAGAAAAATTTTTCGATAGATGCAGTTAGTAATATAGCAAATGCCCTCGATATTGATATAGAATTATTATTTGAAAAAAGAGAAGACAATGAAGAAAAATAGTCAAAAAATGACTATTTTTTTCTTATATATATTTAATAAATTAATAAAATATAGTATAATTATGAAGTAGGTGATTAGATGTATAAAAGTCAAGAAGAATTATTTAACCTATTAAGCGGTGCTTTTAATGTTAAATTAAGATTAATAAATAAAGAATATAATTACATAAAAAAAATAGACATATGGAACTATTTAAAAATAAACAAATGGTGCAAAGCCAAAAACTTAACACTATCAGAAATGGTCAATGACATTATCGAGATAGATATAACAAAAGTAGATTTGTTTTTAAAAGACCATCTAAAAAGAGAAAATAAAAGTATAGTAGATTAGAAGGTGAAACTATGAGTGTTAAAACAATAAACATAACAATAGATGAATTAATTGAAAAGTTCAAAAAATACAATAACAACGAAAAAGATATAGAACTAATAAGAAGAGCATACGACTATGCTGAAAAAAAACACTTTGGTCAAAAAAGAATATCCGGTGATGATTACATACTACATCCCTTAAATGTTGCTTTAATACTAACAGAAATATCCGCTGACGCCCCATGCATGGCTGCAGCCTTACTTCATGACACAATTGAAGACTCCGATGCCACAAAAGAAGAAATAGAAAAACTATTCGGCAGCGAAGTTGCCCTTCTAGTAGATGGCGTAACAAAACTAAACAAAATAAACTTCACATCCGATTCCGAAGCCTCAGCAGCATATCAAAGAAAAATCCTCGTAGGCCTATCCGAAGATGTAAGAGTAATAATAATCAAACTAGCAGATAGACTACACAACATGCGTACCCTTGATGTCATGTCTGAAGAAAAGCAAAAGAAAAAAGCCAAAGAAACCCTTGAAATACTAACCCCCGTAGCTCATAGACTTGGTATCTATAAAATCAAGAGCGAGCTAGAAGACCTCTCATTACGATACCTAAAACCAGATGCCTATTTTGACATTGTAGAAAAACTAAATCAAAAGAAAGTCGAACGAGATGCCGCGGTTAGCAAAATGATGGACGAAGTGTCCAGCCTTTTAAAAGAACACAACATTCCCCACGAAATAAAGGGCCGTAGTAAAAGCATTTATAGCATATACAACAAATTAGCCAAAGGAAAACCATTCAGTGACATATATGACATCTTAGCACTTAGGGTATTCGTGGACACCGAGCAGGAATGCTACATAGCCCTAGGTTTAATACATTCAAAATACAAACCAGTTCCCAAGAGATTCAAAGACTACATCGCCATGCCCAAAACCAACCTATACCAATCACTACACACAACAGTATTTGGCATAGATGGTGAACTGTTTGAAATACAAATTAGAACCTATGAAATGGATAAAATAGCAGAATACGGTATTGCCTCCCATTGGTCATACAAAGAGCACAAAGACGGAGCAACTGCTTCAAAAGATATCATGGAACAGAAACTTCAAATATTCAGAAACATCATCGAACTAAATGAAGACTCATCAACTCCCGAAGAATTTGTATCATCAGTAAAGAAAGACATTCTATCAAGTGATGTAATTTATGTCTACACACCAAAAGGTGATGTAATCGAACTACCCGAAGGCAGCACTCCAGTAGATTTTGCCTATAAAGTTCATAGTGAAGTAGGGGATCGTATGATAGGAGCCATTGTCAATGATAACATAGTCCCCCTAGACTACAAATTAAATACCGGCGACATCATTAAAATAAATACCAACAAAGCAAGTACACCAAGTAAAGACTGGCTATCATTTGTTGTTACAACCGGAGCAAAAAACAAAATCAGAGCCTACTTCAGTAGACTAGAAAAAGATGAAAATATCGAAAAAGGCAGTGACGCACTAGAAAAAGAATTACGGAAAAATAATCTATCAATAAACGAATTCTTAATCAACAAAAACATCGACATCATCCTAGACGAACTAAAACTAAAAGATATCGATGACCTATATGTCAACATAGCCCTAGGTAAATACACACCAAATCAAATAATAAAAATAGTTAACAAACCCGAAGAAGAAAAAGTAGACATCGCCGCTAAAATTAACGAAACAAACTATAGCAAAACAAGTTTTTCCAATAACGATGTCCTAGTAGAAGGTATGAATGAAATAAAAGCCAGCCTAAGTTCCTGTTGCAAGCCAATTCCAGGAGACAACATCATAGGATACATCACCAGAGGATCAGGTATAACAGTTCATCGTAGTACCTGCAGAAACATCATTGACATTGACGAAAGACTAATCAATGTCAAATGGAATGATAATGTTACCAAAAAGTATCCTTCAGATATTCTAGTATACACAAACACCTTTGACAATCTACTAGATATAATCACAAAAGCCTCTTCCAGTGGTATCATCATAGATAGCATCTCCACAATTAACAAGAGTGATTACAAAGTATACAATATGACAGTTCTAGTAGAAAACAAAGATAAACTAGAAAAATTCATCAACGATTTATTAAACCTAAATTTCGTTCAAAAAGTAGAAAGAAGTGTTAATTAATGAAAGTATTAGTACAAAGAGTAACATCTGCAAATGTCAAAGTAAATAGCAAAGTAGTAGGAGAAATAAACAGGGGACTACTCTTATTCGTAGGCTTTACTCAAAGTGATACCACAAAAGAAATAGACTACATGGTAGATAAAGTGATAAATCTTCGTATATTTGATGATGAGAATGGTGTGATGAACAAAAGCTTACTTGACACTGAGGGTAGCATCCTATCAGTTAGTCAGTTCACTCTATATGCCGATAGCTCCAAAGGTCGCAGGCCATCATACATAAATGCCCTAAATGGAGACAAAGCCATAGTTCTATATGATGAGTTCAATAAAAAGTTAAAAGAAAAAAACGTCAAGGTAGAGACCGGTATCTTTGGCGCCGATATGCAAGTAGAACTAATAAACGATGGTCCAATTACTATAATGTTAGAAAAGTAGAATTATCTACTTTTTTCTTTTATTCCTCTCGTGCCTGTAGTCACTCAAGGTTTTCTAATGCCTAAGGTCATTAGAAAAAAGTTTAGAGCCTGTAGTCTCTAAACTTAAGTATTATTTATTTAGTTCTTTTTAAAGTATATGCATTTTTAGAAATTTTTTCTAGTTCTTCATATTTTGGTAATTGTAATCCCCATATTGATAAATAATTAGTATAATCATTGCACTCATTAATTTGTTTAATAAATCTCTTAGCTTCTCTTAATGCCTTTTTGTCATTTTTATTTTCTAAATGAATTGAAACATCTTTAATAACATCATACCAACCTCTGACATGTCCTTTAACCATAAATTCTTTTGCCAATAAATAGGTTATAACATAACTATGATTTTTAAAATATACGTTTTTAGTTTCTAAAGTATCTACAGTCATATGATATTTAGATTTACCAATATAAAATTCATCTATAATTTGAGATACTTCTTCATTTTGTCTTTCTATTTCACCATCAGTGAATATTATTGTTTTGATACGTTCGTCTTCAATAGGTTTAGCATCCTCATTTACTTTACCAGTACTTGGATCAGGCCAAGCAGGGAAATGGTATGTTACCCTTGTTACTTTTAATGGTTCATTTTCTTTTAATTCTCTAATCTTCATAATCTTCCTCCCATAACAGTTTAATATTGTAGCAGATTTATATTTTCTTGTAAACCATAATTATTATTAAAATTATAAAATAGCTAACCTGTATTATTGTCAGAATATAAAAAATATTGTATAATCAACTAGGAGGCTAACATGATAAAAGTAGAAAATATATCAAAAAAATTTATTAAAGAAATAAAGAATAAAGAAAAAATAGAGTTCTATGCAGATAAAGATATTTCTTTTGAAGCAAAAGATGGAGAGATACTAGGTATCCTTGGCCCTAATGGAGCAGGTAAAACAACATTACTTAGAATGATATCTGGTATTATGACTCCTTCCAGTGGTACCATCACCATTGATAACTTAAACTATAAAGATAATGAATTAGAAATCAAGAAAAGAATATCTTTTTTAACAGGAAATACCAAATTATATAAAGATTTATCAGCCTATGAATTACTTACTATGTGTGGTGAATACTATGGTTTAAGTAAAAAAGAAATAAATAATAGAATAAAAGACTTAACAAATAGATTTAAAATGAAAGATTTTTTATATCAAAGAATAAGCTCTTTATCTACTGGACAAACTCAAAGAGTATCAATAGCTAGATGTCTAGTACATAGTCCTAAATACTATATTTTAGATGAACCCACCAGCGGACTAGACATCATATCTAGCAAAGTAATATTAGATACCATCAAAGAAGAACGAGAGAAAGGGAACTGTATCCTATATTCAACTCATTATATGGAAGAAGCAGATACAATATGTGATAGAATAATATTTATAAATAAAGGTAAAATAATTGCTACAGGTACTCCAAGTGAGATAAAAAAGAAAACAAATACTAATAATTTAAGAGATGCTTTTTTTGTATTAGCGGGTGATAGTGATGAATAATATAAAAATAACCATAAAAAAAGAATTAAGATCTGTAATAAGAGATAAAAAATCATTACTTATGATGGCACTAACTCCATTATTTATTCCAATATTTGTAATATTAATGTCTTATATGTATGAAACACTAACTAGTGATAATAAAGAAACAAAATATCAAGTAGGAGTAAATTATAATTTAAGTACTACTGAAAAAGAATTATTAAGTCCTGATGTAGAAGTAACTAAATATAATAATCAAAAAGATATGGAAGAAGCCTATAAAAAAGATAACATTATAGCCTATATCACTAAAGAAAATAATAACTATAATATATATGCTAATAGTAAAACAGAAGATGGTAGTATGGTCTTAATGTATATAACAAATTACTTAGATAGTTATAATAATTATCTAGGACAAAACTACCTACTAGAAAATAATATTGATATAAATAAAGTATATAATAACATTAACTATACTACTAATGAATTAAAAGGAGAATCAATGTTTGCTAGTGAAGTAGTTTTAATGGCTATAACTTTCACAATAATGGCTATAACACTATCAAGTATTTACGCTTCAACCGATAGTACAGCAGGTGAAAAAGAGCGTGGTACTCTAGAGACCATTCTTACATTTCCAATAGCAAGAAAAGAATTAATATTAGGCAAATACTTCTCAATATGCATATCTGGTATTATCACCATGTCAATAGGAGTAATTCTATCCATATTATCATTATTCTTTGTAAAAAATAACTTTACTATCTATGATAATGTAGTATTTAATATAACTCCTATCACAATAGTTTTAACTATCATAATATTATTATTTTATACATTATTCATATCAGGTCTATGTATAGCAATAGCAAGTTTTACTAAGACTTTCAAAGAAGCACAAAGTGCTCTTACTCCAATAAGTTTAATTACTTGTATACCAATGTTTTTAAGTATGTTAAATATTAATTTAAATGGCATATTAAATTTTATTCCAATAGTAAATCATACTATAGTAATAAATGATATTTTAACTGGTACAATAAATACCAGTAACATATTAATAACCATAATATCATCAACTATTTACATAATAATATTAATATCAGCAATAAGTAAGATATACAAGAGTGAAAAAATCTTATTTAATTAAAATAATAAATATTGCAAAAAGGATTCATAAAATATCCTTTTTTATTTAATTTATTTGAAATATTGTGTATAAACAGAATGCATAGCAAGTATAATTTATTATTATTTGACATTATAACAAAAGTTTAATATAATGAAATCAGTTGGAGGTGCTTATATGAATAATATTAATTTAAATTCTTTAAAGGTGTTTCTGGAAGTAGCAAACTCTAATAGCTTTTTGGAGGCATCTAACAAATTATATTTATCTCAACCTGCTGTTAGTAGAAGTATAGCAAGGCTAGAGGAAGATTTGGGTATGCAATTATTTTACAGAGCAAATAAAGGGATTTCCTTAACAGCATCTGGAGAGGTATTATTCAATTATTTAAAAGATATAAAAAATTTATTAGATTCTTGCAATAGAGTTTTGGTATCAATAAATAATATAGAAGAAGGAAATATTGTAATAGGTATTCAATCACATATTGTTAGGAATTATCTTATGGATAAAATTGATAATTTTTGTTTAAGACATCCCAAAATTAAAATTCAGTTAATTGATGCTTCTACGACAGCTTTAATTGGAAAATTAGAATCACGTGAAGTTGACTTTATAATTGATGCTTCACCAATAGAGATGACATATAATAATATAACTATAGAACCAATAAAAAAATTGAATACTTGCTTTATTAAATCTGTTAAAAACAAAAAAAATATTAATAGTATAAAAAATTTAGAAACAGAAAATATGATTTTACCCGTTGCTAGAAGTTCCTTGAGAAAGAACTTAGAAAAAGAGTTTAAAAACAATAATGTTAATGTTGTGCCAAAACTAGAATTTGAAACAGAAGAACTAATAATTGAGGCGGTTAGAAGGAATCTTGGAATAGGATATGTTGTATCATTCGCTATAGAATATTTAATTGACGCAAACATATTAGAAAAAATAAATGTGAAAGAAAAACTACCAAATGTTGAAATAAATCTTCTTTGCATAGACAATTACTTAACGAATATTGCAAAATTATTTATAAAGGAAGAAATTAAAGATGAAAAATAATAAGGTTGTAAAATTTTATACAGAAAAGTATGACTTAGAGAAAATAAAAATAAAAATTTCAAATAAAGAGATTTTATTTTTGATATATGATGATTTATATTATTATTATTTGCATAATAATAATAGATTTATTGAAGCAAGTAATGTAAATAGTATTTTAAATTATGTCTATTTTTTAAATAAAAAATATAAATTAGAAATTAGCAATTTTTATCCTGTTTGTTTTTGTGATAAAACACTAGTAATTGCATTAAAAACTTTTAATACTAATTCTACACACTTGCAAAAAGTAAAATATGATAGTATAAATGATAAATACAAAAAACTAGTGTTATTTCATAAAGCAAACTTTGAAACACAATTTATATCTTCAAATATTAAAAAAGAAATAGCAATGTCTCAGAAATATATTAGACGATATAAATTTCATGAAAAGATTATTAAAAGATACATATTAACTGATGCTAGAAGAAAAAAGAAAGAGTTTAAAGAACTTCTTGATAAAATATTACCTAATAAAAGTTCAATTATTGATATCTCTTGTGGTGATAATTCTGATATATTTCAAATAGCAAAAAAGAAAAAATATAATGAAATAGTCGGAAATGATATTTGTATTAATTATTTAAATACAACAAACAATGAAAATGTTATTTATACTAACGATGATATTGAAAAGAATATACTTAAAGATAAAATATATGATGTCAGTTTTTGCAAAAATACACTTCATCATCTGAATAATCTATCAAATATTAATAATGTGTTACATTTTTTAGATAGAATTTCAAGCGAAATAATAATTGTTGAAATTTCAAATCCAAAAAAAGAAGGGGGACTACCAAAACTATTAAATAAGTATTTATATACTAAATTTTTGAAAGATGTTGGCAGATGCTACATTGATTTTAACGAATTTAAGAGTATAATTAATACAAATTTTAAAAATCATAGTATTGAATATCAAAAGTTTACAAACATTTTAGGAACTTATATGATTGCAAGAATAACAAACAAAGGAAGTGAAAAAAATGAAAATTAAAGTTGAAACAGAAAAAAAATATTATTGTATGGAACCCGAAAAATTAATTACTATAGCAGAAGGGTGTAATTTTAAACTAGAAAAAAGATTGATTGAAACAGATGAATACTTTACTGATATTGATAGTTCTTTTATTAAAAATAGGACCTGCTTGCGCATCAGAAAACATAACGATGAATATATGGAAATTACATATAAAGGAAAATCAAATTCTTTGTTAGGCTTATATTGCAAGCTAGAAAATAATATTGAAGCAAAAATTAGTGAATATAATAACTACTTAAACTTATTTGTATCATTAGGATATTATAGCTATGTTGAAGTTAAAAAAGAAAGAGTAATTTATACATTGAATATGAATAAATATAAATATAGTATAATGATTGATAAACTACCCGAAATTGGTGGCTTTGTTGAGTTTGAGATAATAAGCGAAGCAGAAGATTCTAAAAAAAATGAGTTACAAGAAAAATTAAATAATTTTGTTTTAAAATTTAAATCATTAAAATTAACTGAGGCTAATGAACCTTATCGTGATATAGTGGCAAAATATATTTATAGTAAAAAAATTTATAATAAGCCAAAAGATAAACTGTATATTAACATTGATTCGGAACTTTCAAAAATTGAAAAAGACTTTTTTAAAAAGTATAAGAATAAAATTTCTTCTAAAATGAAGAACAATGTAAAATGGAACGAGTATAAAAAGAATCCATTAGTAGAAGATGTTGTAGTAAATATTTTACCAGAATATATGGAAAATTTAGTTTTTGATAATAAGGAAGTATTGGTTACATTTGAATTGCTGAAAAAACTTAATATAAATACTACTATAATTACAAAAGTAAACAAAGTATTTTTTGATTTTTTCCTAAAAAAAATAGAAATAAATGTCAGGAATGCTATTTATATAAATGAAAATAATATTAAAAATGAATTAAGCAAAAATAACATAATTCCCCAAAAAATGTTAATTATTAACGAAAAAAACTTAAAAGATATAAATAGTATTTTACTCATAATGATAAATAATGAATAAATATATTAATTATAAAAATATAGATGCTTTATTTTTGGATTTGGATGGTACACTTATAAATAGTGAATTTGCGTTTTGTAATAGTTTTATAAATGCTTTTAAAATTTTTGATATAGTTGTTACAAGTGAAGAATACAAAACATACGAGTTAGAACAAAACAATATGCTAATAGATATTAAGAAAAAAGAATTTTCAAAAGAACTCAATGGAATCACTAAAGAAGATATATTAGCTTTAGTATATAAAGATTACACAAATAGATTTAAGGAAGTAATAATTGACAACGAGGCTTCGTATAGTTTTAAACTTTTAAAAGAACTTAAACAAATTGGAATTAAAATGGCTCTTGTTACAACTTGTCGTGCATTGTATCTAGATATCTTGTTTGAAACATATAATGTTAGAGATATATTTGATTTTATAGTATGCAGGGATGATGTTTTACCATCTGAATTAAAGCCATCTCCAACAGCATATTATATGGCATTGAATAATTTAAATGTGCCAATAGATAATTGCTTAGCCATTGAAGATTCAAAAAGAGGGATAGATGCCGCTGTTGGCGCTGGTATAAGAACGATAAAAGTTAATAATTATACTACTATAAAATTTAATGATAGTCGCGCATTTGAAGAAAAATCTGCTAATGAAGTATTTAAAAAAATATTAATGTTCAAAAAATGAATATAGGAAATTGTCAAATCTTATTAAGTTAATGAAATAGAAAACTCTATTTCTTTTTTGATGTCATAATATAATTATGAAATAAAAGAAAAAATGTTTGAGTTACTGAAACAAAAAAATTGAAAAATAACCAATATCAACATAAAAAAGATAAATATTATCAAAGAAATCATTCTAAAAGAGTATATATCAATAAAAAAAGAAAATTAAATTAAATATAACGATAAAGATATCTATTAAGCTTGAAGAAAGTGATTATATCAAACATTTAAAATTTAATAGAAAAGATTAGTAAATATCATTTTGATATTTTTATTCTTTTCTATTATCTTCTTTTTTGAAATAAGTTTTTGTTATATAAAAATAAATAAAAGTTTTAATAAATATGTTTTATAAAATAATAAAAATATGTAATAATAAAAAGTAATAACACATTATATAAAAAACAAGTATTGGACTTTATTTAAAATTAATTATAAAATTAATTTGTAAGGAGGAAAATAAATGAGCGAAGAAGTTATAGAAATGCATTCGAGTTGGCTTGCCATAAATTCGGTGGTTGGCTGTACTAATGGTTGTAAATATTGTTTTTTGCAATCAACAAACAAAAATTTACTAATTCCAAAACAATTAGTAACTCCAAGAGAGGCGGTGAATCAATTACTACATTCAAAATATTATGTTTCTGAAATACCAATATGTTTATTACCTAATACTGATCCGTTTTTAAATTATAATAATATTAAATACTTAATCGAATTAATTGAGGAAATAAAATATAATAATATCAGTAATATTATTACAATTGTAACAAAATGTTTGATACCTGATTATTTTATAGATATATTGAAAAAGAACGAATTAACTGATCAGGTAATTATATATTTGAGTTTTTCTGGATTAGATAATGAAATAGAACCGAATGTCAAACATGAAGATATAAGAAAAAACTTTATTAACTTGCATAACAATAATATAAAAGTCATTCATTATTTTAGACCTTTAATACCTCAAAATTCCAATACGCAGACAATTAATTCAACACTTAACTTTGTCAAGAATTATACGGATATATCAGTTATTACTGGCTTAAAATTAAAAAAAGATTATATTAATAATATTGATTTTTGGAATGAAATAAAAGAATATCAAAAAGAAGCATTGGAAGCAGAAGGGGTGTGGACAAAAGAAGCATTTGATTTCTTTTATACAAACTATAATTTAGATAACAAAATATTTCAAACTAATACATGTGCTTTATCGTCTAAATTATCACTTCCTGTTACACAATACTATGATACAAATGAATGTAAAAATTATAATATTTGTAGTTTTGAACAAAGAAAACTGTGTAAAGAAGCAAAAAAGTCGATTTCGGAATCTACTATAAATCAGAAAATAATATCAGAATTAAAGAAACTTAATAAATATAATAATAAAATTAAAATTGAATTTGATAAAAATAATGAAGTAATTATATATAATGTTGATTTGCAGGTTGGCGACTTAGCTTATTTATCGTATGTTTGTGGAGTTAAAATTTTATCAGGTGCAAAAAGTACAAATGAGACATATTTTAATTCTTCATTAAACAATTCAAAGCCATTAATATTGAGGAGAAAAATATGAAAAATCTATTTGAATTTTTAAATGTACATTACGACAATGCAATTGAAATAAAAGAAAAGTTTAAAATAACAGAAAAAAAAGAATGGAATAACATTATAACATTACTTGAATTGAATGTACAAGTTGGACATTTATTTAATGTTAAAAATCATAATAAAATATATGATGAAAAAGATAGAAATATATCAAATTTAGGTGATGAATTATCTGATGTATTACTACAGTTATGTTATTTGTTGTATTTGGAAAAAGTTGACTTAAGAAAACTTTCAAAATATAATTGTGATATATATAATATTAATATTTTACCAATTTTAATTGGACAATTAACTGAAGCAATAATGGAAAAAGAGGATTATAGATACAAAAAAGTTAGAGTTGGTTTTAATAACATTAATGATTTTATAGATGATAGACTATTTAAAATCATAATAATTATTTATAATTATGCTACTGAAGAAGGTTATAATATGATAAATGAATTTAGTATGATGCAAAAAGATGCATGTAGATTTTTAAGTGACTATGCCACAGCAAATTTATAAATTTAATAATGCTACATTTGTTTTAAAATCAAAAGACCTTATAACCTTAAGTAAACAAATTAAACATATATCACAATTTTACACTGAAACTCTAAATAGTTTCTGTGGAGATGAAACTTCTATAGAATATATAGAAAATGAAAAACTATTTAATAATGTATTAAATAAACTAAAAAAAATTGAGTATAAATCTTATCAAACATTTACTAATCAAATTCATTATGAATATAATGTTAATGGGCTGAAATATTATTTAATTGACAATAAAGAGTACTTATGTATAAAAAAAGCTCACAATGATTACTGTATTATATCCGATGGCAAACCTTCAGGGGAAAAATGGCCTTTTAGAATAATTAGAGAAATACTAGTTAGAAAAAACGAAGACAGTTGTGGATTGTTTATGCATGGCACAGGATTTAACATTGATGGAAAGGGAATTGCATTACTAGGTAATTCTGGTTCTGGTAAAACAACACTAATGACAAAAATATTTGAAACAGATTCAAATATAAAAATGTTATCTAATGATCGTATTTTTATATATGATGATATCAAACCTATGATGGAATATTTTCCGATACCTATCGTTTACCCGATAGGAACCGTTAAAAATTCAAAACATTTAATCGAGTACTTTAAACAAACAGAAATTTTTGAAAAAAGAACAGGAAAAAGTTTTGAAAATTCCAAAACAACTGATAAAGTTGATGTTCCACTTACAGATATTTCAAAAATCTTTTGCAATGTTAACCTTGTGAATGAAAGTGAATTAAATTATATTATATTTCCTAATATTACAAATGAAGAGGGAGAAAAAATAGTCGAGTTAACAAAATTAGAAAAGGAAATTATGCTAAACCAAACTTGTTTTACAATTTTTGATTGGGAAAGTTTAAGATTACCATGGATACAAAATAGAGTAAGGAGTAATAATGATATTATTGAAAATAAAATTAATACAATATTAAAAATAATAGAAAATGTTCCAATAATAAAATTAAATTATAATTTTACAACAAATGGTGAAAAAATAAAAAAATTAATTAAAAAAATATGATATAATTATATTAAATATTTTGAGTAGGAGGTAAAATGGAATATTTAGATATTTATAATGATAATCATGAATTTCTTGGTGTGTGTGAAAAAAAATTAACACATAAGCTAGGGCTATGGCACGATGTATTTACTTGTCAAATAATAAGTCCTAAAAGAAAAACAGCAGTTTTTCAAATTAAAAATCATTTACATAACGGATTGCATGATAAAGATCTGGTAGAAATAACAGTAGGAGGCCACTATCAGAGTGGTGAAAAGATAGAAGATGGAGTTAGAGAAATTAAAGAAGAAACAGGACTGGATATTAGTTATGATCAGTTAATAGATTTAGGTGTAAGGCAAACATGCACTACAGTTAATCCTGAATATATAATAAAAGAATTTCAACATATTCATTTATTACCAATTGATAACGAACTTAGTGAATACACAGGGTTTGATGAAGATGAAATATCGGATGTAATAGAGTTTCAAATTGACGATTTAATAAGCTTACTTCTTAATAAGAAGAAAAAAATTTATGGCAAAACAAAGAATAAAAAAATTATGGTAACTTTAGACAATTTTGTTAAAAGTTACTTGACTGGTGATAAACTTTATTTAAGACTTTTAATTGCTGCAAAAAGATATTTAGCCGGTGAAGATGTTGAATTAATTATGTGGTAAGCAAAACAATAATAAATGTAGTTAAAATTGAATATTAGTAATTGACAACACCCCAGATAAATTATATAATAAATATAGATTTTCTATTACTATGAGTGACAAATAGTATATAAAAAGATAGAAACGGTTGGTTCCGATAAAAACCAAATAAAAGAGCACATTAGTGAAGTAGGGTGGCACCGCGGATATATATTCGTCCCTATAGATTATTAATGTGTTTTTATATTATTAGAAGGGAAGGATAAATATGAAAAACAAATACAGAACAATTTATTGCGGTGAAGTAACTACTGCAAATATTGGTGAAGAAATAAGAGTGGCAGGCTGGCTTGAACAAAAGAGAAATCTAGGTAGTCTAGTATTCATGACACTAAGAGATGAAACAGGTGTAATACAGTTAATTAGTGAAGATATTGATAGTTTTAAAGATATAACTAGAGAAAGTACTATGACTGTAACTGGAATAGTAAGACATAGAGCGGAAGGTATGACTAATCCAAATATGAAAACAGGTGAAGTAGAAGTACTAGTATCATCTTTTGAAGTATTAGGAGAAGCTCTAAATGTCTTACCATTTGAGATTAACAGAAGTACTGATGCTTTTGAAGATACCAGACTAAAATACAGATATCTAGATTTAAGAAATCCAAAAGTACATGATAGAATACTATTTAGAACAGAAGTATTAGATTACATGAGAAAAATAATGAAAGAAATGAAGTTTACTGAAATACAAACTCCAATCATTACAGCTTCATCACCAGAAGGAGCAAGAGACTTTATCGTACCATCAAGAAAGTATAAAGGAAAATTCTATGCATTACCTCAAGCACCTCAAATATTTAAGCAATTACTTATGTGCTCAGGATTTAATAGATACTTTCAAATAGCTCCATGTTTTAGAGATGAAGATCCAAGAAGCGATAGATTATATGGAGAGTTCTATCAATTAGACTTAGAAATGTCTTTTGCTACTGATGAAGATGTCTACGAAGTAGGAGAGAAAATCTTTTATGATATATTCACTCACTTTAGTGATAAAGAAGTATCTCCAAGACCATTTAGAAGAATACCATATAGAGAAGCAATGTTAAAATATGGTTCAGATAAACCAGACTTAAGAAATCCATTAATAATTGAAGATATTACTGATATCTTATCTAAGAGTACTTTTGAACCATTTAAAACATCACATATTAGAGGTATAACAGTAACTAATATAGATAAATCAAATTCATGGTATAAATCTATGGAAGAATATATGAAGAGTGTTGGAGCAGTAGGCCTATCATATATTAAAGTAAATGAAGATATGACCTTTAAGTCTTCAATTGATAAATTCCTAGATGATAGTCTAAGAAAAGAACTAATAGATAAATGTCATCTAGTTCCAGGTAGTGCCTTATTCGTACTAGCAGACTCTAAAAATAAAATAAATAAATTAGCAGGTCTTCTTAGAATAAAACTAGGAAGTGAACTAGATCTAATTGATAAGAATAAATATGAATTCTGCATAGTAAACGATTTCCCTATGTATGAATATAATGAAGAAGATGGTAAGTTTGACTTTGGTCATAATCCATTTAGTATGCCTCAAGGAGGTCTAGAGGCTTTAAAAGAAGATAATCTAGATAATGTTCTTGCATATCAATATGACTTTGTATGTAATGGTTATGAGATGGCTTCAGGAGCCGTTAGAAACCACGATATTAAGATAATGAAGAGAGCCTTTGAACTAGCAGGCTATACAGAAGAAGATGTTGAAACAAAATTCAGAAGCTTATATACAGCTTTCCAATATGGTGCTCCTCCTCATGCAGGAATGGCTCCTGGTATTGATAGAATATTAATGCTACTTAAGGATGAAGAAAACATAAGAGAAATGGTAGCCTTCCCACTAGGAGCAAATGGCGCTGATGCTATGATGGGCTGTCCTGGTGAAGTATTTGAAAAACAACTTAGAGAAACACATATCAAGGTAAGAGATTAATTAATAGGGGGCAAAGTTATGAATAAAGATTATGCAATAATATTTCAAAAATTTGAACATGAAGAAGTGGAATATTATTTACCAATAGATGTAACAGAGGGTATATACTTAGAAAAAAATAATACATTTACTGCCCATAATGTTACTCTAAAACACATAGTAGCAGGAGAAGATTATGGCTATTGTAATAGAGAGGCTCTAACAGCCCTAGTTAATAAACATAAGTATATGCCAATGTTTGTAGCTAAAAGAATAATATTAAATGAATTAAGAAAAGGTACCTATGTTAGAGCGGTAAATGAAAAAAATATGCCTATAATATTATTTCAAGAAAAAGAAGAAGGTAATATTTTAATGGAAGAAGATATAGTTAATTACTATATAAGATATTTTCCTGAAGTCATCACATATGAAAATAGTGAAAAAGAAGCACCACAAAATATAGAAATAGACATAAATAAAATATATAGTGAAATAAAAAAGAAAATACCAAATCAAGATAATCATATTAAAGAAATATTATCTATTATCTGGAGAGACTTTAATAACTATCAAAATATCAAATCAAGAAGTATACTAATTAATGGTGAAAAAAGTTCTCCTAAAAAAGAAATATTTAATATAATTGAAGACAATATAAATATCCCAGTACTAAATACTAGTGCCATAAATAAATATAAAAATAATGTAACACTAAATACAGTTAATGATATCTTAATTAGTCTCTTAAAAAAATGTAATTATGATATAAAGAAGGCAGAGACAAGTATTATTGTAATAGATGATATAGATACCATAACAATATTAGATCAAAATGATGCTAGATTATTTGGTGAATATCAAACAGATCTAATTAGATTAATTAATGGTCTACCATTTACTATAGAAATAGATGGTGATAGTTATACAATAGATACTAGTAAAATGCTTGTAGTTCTAATGGGAGATTTCATGAAATATGAAGAAGAAATGCCTTTAGTTAAAGGATTTGCTAATACTCCAAATGGTGAAAAGAAAAATATGACTAGAATAGATTATATTAATGAGGGTCTACTAGAAGATTTAGTTATATCTATTCAGAATATTATTGAATTAGATAAACCTACTACTAAAGAATATATTGCAAATATAAATAAAGATGAAGATAATTCTTTAAATATTTCTAAGAAATTTCTAGAAAGTTTAAATATTAGGTTAACTGTAGAAGAAACTGCTATTAAGAGAATATCTGAAATTATAGAGAAGAATGGTTATGCTGAAGGTCAAATTAATGAAATAATAGATAAGGCTTTAGCATTAGCGGCTTTTGAAATTGCTACTAATCCAAATACTTACGAAGAACTTATTATTAGTGAAGATACTATTAGTGATAATAGTAAATATAAATTAATTAAGAGAAAAAAATAATTTCTCTTTTTCTTTATATCCCCTTAAGCCTGTAGTCTTAAGGGGCATAAGCGAGTCTAAGGTCTCACTTATGAAAATATTTATTATCATCTTTATCTCAGTATTAAATATTTTGCTTATATATAATAGATATGGCTGATATATTATTTTAAGCCTTATATTATATAAGTCTTAAAATAACACAGCAAGACTTAACTTGTTAAGGCTAGGTGTGCATAATGTACAATTATTGTCAAATAATAATATATCTATTGAATATAAAATATACCTATGATATAATTAAGATACCTAGAGGATACGACATCTTTAGTATAAAACCGACT
>OLHG01000399.1_pt1 | contig 30900 bp, 30 predicted proteins | sample 1605971 | NCBI WGS metagenome assembly OLHG01 (sample SAMN03283289) | human gut metagenome | biome: human-associated habitat; material: feces | host: Homo sapiens | place: Peru | collected 2012 | reverse complement strand
AGGATAGAGGTTTTTAGTATGGCAAAGAAATTTTTTTATGATAGAGTTCATAATACCAAGAGAACAATTATAAATTGGATTATTATAGGTGTCTGTATTATTGGAGTTATTGTGTGTTTTATAATTGTTTCAAATTTTCAAGGAAATAGTGATGAGAATCAAAATGGTAAATTAAGTATTAAAGAAGAAGTTACTATTGAAGTCAATGATGAGTTAAAAAAAGAAATGTATTTTTCAAAAATTGAAAATGTTGATTTAAATAGTATTGAAATAAAATATCCTCTTAATTTTGATGTTGCTAAAGTTGGAGAATATACAATTACAGTTGTAGTTAATAACACAAATTATAATACACTTTTAAAAGTTGTTGATACTGTAATGCCTGAACTAACTACTAAAGACGTAACTATACAAGAAGGCGAAAGTTATACTTCAAATGACTTTGTTGATAAATGTAACGATAATAGTAAAGAGGAATGTAAGATTGATTTTTATAAAGAAAGTAAAGATGAGGATGGAAAAGCAATTGATTATTCTAAGTATACAAAAGCTGGTACTTATACAATAAAGATTACTGCTAATGATTCATCTCAAAATCAAAATATTAAGGAAGCAAAATTAATTATAAAAAGTAAAGATGGTTCAAGTAATCCAGATACACCAGTTACTCCTGTTACTTGCAAATATGGTGATGCAAAATATGATGAAGAGGCTTATCTTTTAGCTGTTGATGTTTCTAATAATGGATGCGCACTTAGTTTAGACTTATACAAAAATGAAACAGTTATTGCTGATATTATGAAATTAAGAGATTCTGAAACTACAAGAATTAAAAAAGATGTTGATGCTCTAAATATTAAAGGAGTTCCTTCATTAAATAGAAAGGTTACTGCTATATTAAATACTAACGGTACTGGACTTGTTGGATATGAACTAGAAATTACAGTATCAATTGAAAACAATGGTAAAACTGAAAAGGTTGTTGAATATAAAGTTAATAATAGTGGAAAAAGAGTATTTACTTCAAATCCATATAAATTAAGTGCTTAAAAAAGTGCTTTTTTTATGCATGAAATTTTCTAATAAAAAAAGAGCAATTATTTAAATCACTCTATACTTTCAAATATTTTTATTTATTATACTTTTCATTAAAATTTCTAAGTAATACTATTGCAGTTGCTATAAATGTTATTGTGTATAAAATTAAAAATCCAATATTCCACAAATTATAATATAATTGCTTAGTTGATAAAATTTCTATATATTCGTAACCTATATCATTAACTAAATCAAATGGTATTTTTAATAAAATTACTATTAGTAATATATAGATTAGCTCTAATATCATCTTTCTAGTTGTTTTTTTATCTTTTCCTTTAAAAGAATTACTAAAGTCTGATACTAATGTTTCGATATTATTAAAAGAACCTTTTTCTAATTTATTATAATCAATGCCTCTTCTGTCATAAACTTCTATAGCAATTTCTTTTATTGGTATTTTAGGATTATCTAATTTTTCTTTTGCAGACTCCATTTCTGAATTTCTTATATCATTTTTTAAATATTTTAATTCTTTAAATAATTTTTCTTCTCTTTTCATTTTATCAACCCTTTACTATCAATAGTATATCAAAAATAACTTGCAAAAAAAAGATGCAATTTTAATCGCATCTTTAAAATAAATATCTTATTTTTTACTTGCTACTATTAATCCAGCCATTCCACCGATTAAAACAACAAATATACCTACAACTATTAGTATATCATTTTTATTTGTTTTAGTTTCTGTTGTTTTAGTTGTATCTTCAATAATTCCGTCTTCTATAGCTGCTTCTTTTAATGTCATACTTGTAAGTTTATTTTCACTTTTTTTAGCTTTTTTACTTACATAGTCAGAATATTTTTTATCTTGATATAACTCTAAAGCATATCCTATTATTTCTTCTTGTGAATATCCAACAAAGTGTTTGTCACCAATTACAAAAAATGGTACACCAGGTTTTTCTTCTTTGAAATCGTCAATTAATTCTTGTAAAAATGCACTATTACTTGAATCATGCCAAACCTCATAAGTTTTAATTTCAATATATTCGTCATACTCTCCATTTAAACCAACTAAATCTGTTAAAGCATTTTTACAAGCACTACAGCCATTTCCTCTAAACATGTTTATTACTACTTTTTCGTGATCAGTAACTTTTGGTTTTTCTAAAGCACTTACTGGAAGTGTCACTAATAATAATAACAATGCTGTTACACTTAAAATTATCTTTTTCATAAATACCTCCTATTTCATTATAACAAATAATTTTATTATATTAAAGTTATTTTTCTAGTGTCTTATAGATTTTCACAATTCTTTTTATTATTTCTTTATCATCTATTTCTATTTTATTTGTACATATTAAAGTTGCTAAACCATTTGCATACAACCAAACATGCATAAATAATTCTTTTGCTTCTAAAAATGTATAATTTTGTTTATTTACTAAATTTATTATCGCTCCTTGATTCCATTTTTCATTTAAAACATCATCAACTGTTTTCCATTTTAGGTTATTCGATAAAAATAAACTAATAAACAAATTTTTGTACTTCTTTGCAAATTCAACATATGCAACACATAAAGTTATTAGAGCATTTTTATTATCTACTCTGCTAGTTATAAATTCATCATATTGTTTGTATATTTCCTTATACATATCAGATTTTATTTCTTCCATGTTGGAATATATTCGGTATAAAGGCTTTGTTGATATTTTCAGTGCTTTTGCTAAATCTCTTGCATTAATGTTTTCCCAACCTTTTTTATTAACCATTACAACTGCAGTTTTTATAATTTGTTCTTTTGTTATATTGCAACTTGCTGGCATATTATAAACCTCCCTTTAGTTACTTTGGTAACTTATGTTACTATTATAAAACAAATTTTTTTTAATTGTCAAATATTTCCATAAAAAAACACAATTATTAGTCTAAATAATTATGTTTTTCTCCATCTTTTATATAACCCAATAAATTGTTTAAATTAACATTTTCTGTACTTTTTAAAACATTAGCATCAAAAAATTTATTATTTTTTCTCAATGATTCAACTAATTTTTTCATTTCTATTCTTTTTGATACTTCTTTTTTAAATCCACAACTGCATTCTTTAAATACTAATTTATTATAGTTTTGCCACCTTATTATATCTTTTTCATTTACTAAATAAAGTGGTCTAATTAATTCCATATCTTCAAAATTCTTACTCTTTATTTTGGGTAACATTGTTTCAAATTTACCATTATAAAACATATTTAGAAAAATTGTTTCTAACACATCGTCTAAGTGATGACCTAAAGCTATTTTGTTACAACCAAGTTTTTTTGCTATATCATAAAGATATCCTCTTCTCATTTTTGCACATATAAAACAATTGCTTTTGTGATTTAACTTATTAACTACATCAAATATATCTGTAGCAAATATTTTTATTGGAACATTTAATTTTTCGCTATTATTCTTAATTGTATTCAAATATTCATCTGTGAATCCTGGATTCATTACAATAAATTCTAATTCAAAATTAAACTTATTATGTTTTTTTAATTCTTGAAAACATTTGGCTAATATAAATGAATCTTTTCCTCCACTTATACAAACTGTTATTTTATCATTTTCTTGAACTAAGTTATATAAATTTATAGCTTTTACAAATTTACACCAAATATCTTTTTTATAAGTTTTTATTATACTTTTTTCACAATCTAATAATTCCATTTATAAACCCCATTAAACTAATAGATTATTTAATTAATAATTATTTGCTTTTCTTTCAAAGAAACTTTGTGGATGTTTACAAACTGGGCAAACTTCTGGTGCTTTTTTTCCTATTACTACATGTCCACAGTTTCTACAAATCCATATTGTGTCTCCTTCGTTAGAAAATACAACATTTTCTTTAATATTTTCTATTAATTTTCTGTATCTTTCTTCATGTTCTTTTTCAATATTTCCAACCATTTCAAATAAAGTTGCAATTCTGTCGAAACCTTCTTCTTTAGCTACTTTTGCGAAATCACTGTACATATCTGTCCATTCGTAATTTTCACCTTCGGCAGCAGCATATAAATTATCAAGGGTATTAGATATTTCACCACCATTTAGTTCTTTAAACCAAAGTTTTGCATGTTCTTTTTCATTATTAGCAGTTTCTTCAAAAATTGCAGCTATTTGTTCATAGCCATCTTTTCTTGCTTTTGATGCAAAATATGTATATTTATTTCTTGCTTGTGATTCACCAGCAAATGCAGTCATTAAATTTTGTTCAGTTTTACTTCCTTTTAATTCCATTTTATCACTCCTTCTTTTATATTAGAATTATAATTTATTAAAAATAAAAAGTAAAGATTATTTTTTGCTTTTTATCTTTACTAAATCATCATAAGCTTTATTAAGTTTCTTGTTTGTATTTTTTTTGTTCTTTAAGTTATTTGTATTATTTGAAGAACTTGAGTTTTTATCTTTATCTATTTCTTTAGATAATCTAAATATTTTAAATATATCTTTTATAATTATGTATAATGCTGGTGTTACAATTAATAATAACCAACCAAGAGAGCTACCCAAAAATGCTTGTATTCTTCCTAATTGAGGTATTACAGCTTTTACTACACCTACTACACTACTTTCTCTTACACATACTTTATCTTCAATAGTATTATTATCTCCTCTTGTTACAAAGCATGTGTTTCCATCATCTAACGTTTTCTTTCCAACTACTCTATGTGTAACAGTCATGCCATAATTTACATCCCATGTCGAAATGTATGTTATAATGTCGTTTATTTTTACGTCATCTGCACTCTTCATTTTTGTATTTACTATTACATCATATACTTTTATTGTTGGTTCCATACTTTGGCTAACTATGGTGTATACCGAAAATGCTGGTTCATACTTAGCACCTTTTTTCATATATAATTTAGTTGCTATAAAATAATAAATTAGTAGTACTCCAATAATCACTAATAGAATAAATATTGTCCAACTAACAACTGTAGAAATATATTTAAATAAACCTTTAAAATTATATTTAGACTCTTGTTCTTGTTTTTCATTTTTCATATTTTACACCCTATTCTATTAATTATTATAATCTTTTTTTCTGTATTAAACAATCTTTAATATTGAATTCTAAAATTTACCTTTAATTTTTGATCTTTTATAAAATTTGGTGAATTTCTTACTATTGTCTCACTTCTCCAATATATTTTTTTTGCTTTATTGCCTTTTAACTTTTCATTAGTAGCAATTTTTAATACTCCAGTTTCATTGGTAATATCATAAATTCTTCCTATTCCTGGACTTATATTACTTGATTCAGTGCTTATTACATTAGTGATATATTCCCAATTTTCTTTATCATATGAATAAGAAAATTTAACAAATAACTTCCCTACATTAGTAGTATTATTTTGAAATTCATTTTCATATATTCTATATCTAACATTATAATTGATACTATAATCTTTATCTTCCGTTGGAGTGTATTCCATGTAATCAATATTTTCTATTACGAGATCATCTAGTCCATTAGGAAATGATGTGTTATTAATAACTGCATCTATAACACCATTATTAGCTACTAAAATCTCTCCACTATTATCTCTTACTTTAGTTACTTCTTGATAATTATCGATATTTTCTAAATTATTATAAAATCGTTTTATATAGATTACAGTTATTGATAACACTGAGAAAAATATTAATATTAATAAAAACAAAAGTAATTTTTGGCTTTTTTTCTTATAAGCAACTTTTGTAATATTTAAATCCTCTTTGTCATCTATTACTGTTTCAATATTTTTGCTCATTAATCTCTTCCTATTCTAAATAAAGTATAGCATATTATTTTAGTTCAATCAATGATTTTAAAATTATACATTTATCTTTTTAATTAATTTTTTGATACATTATAACTAAAGGAGTTTTCATGAAAAATGTTTATATAATAACCGGTGCAAATAGATTTTTAGGTAATAATATTATTAGATTACTAGTAAATCAAAAAATACTCATATTAGATGTCTTGTTAGAAAAAATAGTAATCTAAATTCTTTACGTAACTTTGATGTTCATATTTACTATGGTGATATTAGAAATATAGACTCTTTAAGTGATATTTTTAAAATTAATAATGATCAAAAATTATATGTAATACATTGTGCTTCCAAAGTTTATGTTGAGACTAAATACAATGAAGATGTTAGCAATACAAATGTAGATGGAACTTTGAATGTTATTAAAAAAGCATTAGAATATAATAGAAAATTAATATATGTTAGTAGTGTAGATGTAAGAGATGTTAGTAAAGCAATTATTGAATGTGCAAAATCTGATTATACAAATAAGGATTATATATTATCTGAAAAAAATTATTCAATAAAAGAAATAGATGAGTATATATCATTATATACAGGTGGAAGAAAAGTATTTGTTTATATTCCGTTATGGATTATGAATATGTTTTATCTAATTTGTAATTTTATGTATTTTGTGGTTGGCAAAAAAACTCCTTTTACGAAAGTTATGATTAAAAAACTTAAAGATAATTTATCATTTTCTAATTTGCTTGCAAAAAAAGAAATTGGTTACAGTAATAGAGACATCAGGAATACTTTATTTGATATACTTAATTTTTAGATAGTATTAACGAAGAAGTTGATGTGAAAAAGAAACACTGATATAATTGTTAAAGGAGAGTGATTTATGAAATTAGATAATAAAGTTGCAATAATTACTGGTTCAAGCACTGAAGGAATTGGTTTTACTGTTGCAAAAGGATTTTTAAAAAACGGTGCAAAAGTTGTCTTGTGTGGTGTAACTAATGAAGAGGTTGATGATGCCGTAAAAAGAATGGGATTAGAATTTCCAAATACTGATTTTATCGGTGTTAAAGTTAATGTAACAAATACTAATGATGTAGAAAATTTATTTGCTACTACAATTAAAAAATTTGGTAAAGTAGATATTTTAGTTAATAATGCTGGTATTGCACCTCAAAAGAAATTAGAAGAAATGACAGATGAAGATTTTTATAATTGTATAAATATTAATTTATTTGGAACATTTAGATGTACCAGAGAAGCTGTTAAATATATGAAAGAAAATGGTGGTAGCATTATAAATACAAGTTCTTTTGTTAGTTTGTATGGATCACCTAGTCAAGCTCATTATACTGCAAGTAAAGCTGGTATTAATGGACTTACAAAATCTAATGCTAAAGAACTTGGAAAATATAAAATAAGAGTTAATGCAGTTGCACCAGGAGTCGTTATGACTAAAATGGTTAAAGATAATGTTAGTAAAGAACAATTAGATATTTTAAATGCAATGACACCTATTGGTAGACCTGCTGATCCAGAAGATTTAGTTGGATTATATGTTTATTTAGCTAGTGATGAAAGTTTAGTAACCACTGGTACAATTATTAATGTTGATGGTGGTTTAGTTTATTAATATTTAATAATTATGTTTAATATGGATCCTATTTTATTCATATAGTAGGGTCCATATTAATTATTATCTAGTTTATCTTAAAAGCAAAATGACAATTATATAATGTTAAGCTAGATATTATTGCGAGGTTGAGATATGATATTTTAATAATGGAGAAGTTGTTAGATGATAAGGACTTGATTTGCTACAACTTTACCTTAACAAGAATTGTTATCTTTTTAAACATTAATTATACCGGTATTTTTTATGGGTATTATTTTTTGCCTAAATTTTGACGTTTTTTAACAAATTAATAAAATATAATTTTAAAACAAAAAGAAGTCTATTTTATAAATTTTGAACTTCTTTTTTATCTTCAATAAATAATATTTATTACATTAATAGTAAATTAATTATTTGAGTATAATTCCTATTTGATTTGACAAATTGAAGCATTCTTTCTATTGAGAGTTTCAACATCTAACACATCTGATAATTTTTATTTTGTATTATTTATATTACGACCTCTATAACTTACCATAACAAGTATAACATAAAAACACCACATTATTAAAATTGTGGTGTAAAAAATTATTTACAAAAATTTGTTTCGTACTCCATTTTTTTATTTCCTATAATATAGTCTCTATTATATGTTTTATTTTCTTGTAATGATTTACACGATAATACTTTATAAGTATCAGCTTCATATAATATTGAGCCTCCATCTTTATATATGGAATTATCATCATAATTCATTTTAGCGATTATATCTTCAATTGTAATTAATTTCTCATTAAGTGCATTATTGAGAAGTATTTTTTTATCATTAATATCAATATAAATATCTTTTATACAATATTCATAAATAACGAAATCATCTTCTTTATATAAAACATTTAAATCCTTTTTGCAATTTTCAATATTTTCATAAACTAAATCATATTCATTACTATCATTAAAATTTTCTGAGTTTGTACAACCCATCAACAATAGTGATAATATACTCAAAAACAACAATTTTTTCATAATATATTCTCCTTTTATTTATTATATCAAATTTATATTAATTAATATACTCTTGATAAACAAATATAGATATTTCTCCAGTTTGAGTTTTTACCGTTGTAGAAACATTGTAATAAATTTTATTATTATTTTCATCATAGAATTTTTCTATTTTTTGATCAACAATTTCTAATAAAGATGTATCTATATCTTTAATTGCATTAGCGAATAGATTTTTATTTGTTTTTGATTGATTAGTTTGATATGAACCTATTTGTGTATTCATAGATTCATAAACTTTGGACATTTTCATATTATTAGTATTATCATAAATTTTTGTGATTTTATTATTTTCTACAAAAACAACATATCCAATTGTTGATTTAATGTCATTGTTTTGTAGTGTAATATCAATTATTGTAGCATCATCTCTTATTGTTTTATAAATACTATACATATTTATATTAAAACCAGAATCTATGTTCTCTATAATCGCATTTTCTATTTGTCTATCTAAATCATTGTTATTTAACGAAATATTAACAATATGTTCTCTTTTATCTTTATTTATCAAAGGAGAATTATAAATACTTGTTCCCGAACTTTTGAATCCGGCAGTATAGTTCCAAGTTCCGTATTTTCTATAAGATTTTACACCATTATCAGTATAGGAAAAACTATCTGCATAAGTTAAAGCTGTTTGAGCATGAGTTTCAGTAGCTGCCTTTAACCAAAATCTGTCTAGCCATAATGAATGTGAACCAACTTGGATTGAAGGTATCCAACCTAATGTTGCTTTTGCACCTAAACTATTTGCACTTTTTGCTAAATTAGAAGAAGAATTATTTGCAGTTTGACAACCTGCAAAAACAACTAATTTAACATTACTCATAGTATAACTTGACAATCCAACTGTATTTGAAGAGTTACTTCCAGCAGTTATATAAAAATCAGAACTAGTATTATAAAAATGCATCAAAGTATTATTTCCGTGTCCACTAAAAAATAAAATATCGCTTTCCATTCTCTTTGTATTTGTGTGAGTTCCTTTTATATATGAAATTGTAGGTGCAGTTACAGTTATCAAAGTTTTCTTTGTCGGTGCCAATCTGCTACCTGCAGAAGTTGCATCAATTCTCGTATCTAGTCCATCAGTATATTGATTTCCTACCAATAACGCTTGGTTTCCAGATGCATAAACAATCGAAGAATTTAAAAGTAAAAATAATCCCAAAATATAAATAAATGTTTTAATTATTCTTTTCAAAAAAAATCACTCCTATCTCTTTAATATATTTATTTTATATTTTTCATAAAAAGCTTTACATATGTCCATCTCCTTTTATTATTAATTATTAATTCTTATACAGAAACATTTACTCCACTCATTCCATCATAGTATTTTCTAATAGAATTTTGAAACAGAAATACTTCTCCATATCCACTTGAAGAAATATTATATTTTTTGCTATTAGCAAGGCTTATAGTTGCTGTTGCGTGTTGATAACTTCCGTACACTGAGCCACCGGTAGATACTCTAAAATATTGAGATACATACATATTACTTCCACCAGTTGGCAATTTTACCGAAACACCAAATCCACTGTAATCCGAAACCATTTCTAATGATGAATTACTACTACTTGTGTTAGCTGCGCTCGTATTAGGAGTACTTGCCAAAGTTACGCCATCTAAACGCGCTCCAATAACATCATAACTTCTAATGGACGGATTATTTTTCCATTTAGCCACAAGAGTTATTAAACAATTGTTACTACAAGATTTTTTTATAGTGAAATATTTGCTTTGCGTTTCATGGTAGGTTGCTCTAGAATAATTAAATGTTTCAATTGTTTTTTCTTCAATTTTTTGAATCGAATTTTCTCCATCTGCAAAGATTATATTATAATCGCTATGGGTAATAAAATGTTGATAGCCATCATAAAACATACTTACTATAAAATCATATTCCGTTTTTGTTAATGATACATTATTTTCATTAATAAAATAAATTTCTTTAGCATTTACTAATAATAATGAACTAAATATCAATAGAAACAAAAATATAATTTTTTTCTTCAAATTATCACATCCTTTCTAATTAGAAATTATCACATTTTCAAGTATTTAAAAAGCGCTTATTAAGCGCAATTAATATATTTAAACATTATATTTTTTCTATTTTCTCTTTAAACTCTTTAATTTTAATTAAATAATTATTACAATTACCATATAAACATTCATATTTTTCAGCTGATCTATAATTAAATGAATAATTTTCTTCATAATTTATATATGTTAAATAATTTAGTCTTAAATTATAATTCCATTCTTCCAAAGTTAAATTATTTTTTGAAACTGCTATATTTAATAAGACTATGTCATCATAATAATTAAATGTTTCTAGGTAATTTTTGTTTTTATAATTTTTTGTATATATATTATTTTCTAAATTAAATTCATCTTTTATTTTTTCTATCATAGTACTATTAATTAAATTATCTATTTGAATTTCATTTTCAATACTTCTTTTTTTTCTAATAAACAAAATGTTGTCATTTTTATAATCTTCTATCAAATCTAGTTTTATTGTATATTTTTCTTCTCCAATATATGTTTGTATATATAAATTATCTATTACTAATTTTAATTCATCAAATTTAAAATACTCTTCATAACCGTAATAATCCATTAATAAAATTTGAGTTGAATCACTTGAATATATACTTATTTCATTATCATCATTTTTGTATATTAAATCAATTTTTTTATATCACTTTTTGAATTAATATTTCCAATATTAAAGTAAATTTTTTCTTTTGTTTTAATAAATAATCCATTTTCAATTGTTACGACATCATTGCCACCAGTTATAGTATATACTTTTATAGAATTATATTGATTAAAAAAATAATATCCTAAAAATAATAAAATTAAAAAAACTATTAACATTATAGAAAATCTAATTGTTTTGGTTTTTTTTCTGCTTTCTTTGTATAATATTAATGCTACATTATTTTTTGAGTTTTTTTCTCCAGCCAATAATTCATCAATACTTACTTTAAAAATTTCGCTTAATTTTAACAATGCGCTATGATCTGGCATTGTTTTGCCTAATTCCCATTTAGAAATTGCTTGCCTACCTATATGAATTATTTCAGCTAAGTTTTGTTGTGTCATCTTTTTTTCTTCACGTAAACTTTTAATAAATTGTCCTATTTTTTCTGGATTCATATATACCTCAATAAGTATTATAATATAAATCTTAAAAAAATGAAAATAATTATGTTAATTTAAACCAGAACTTATTTGGTATTATTGTGGTAAGTTATTTTATATCTTATAATAATTTCGAATAATGAAACAACAACATACGTTTATGATGCTACAAAAATGAATAAAAAAAACAAGTTAGAACGTATTTTAATTTCTGTTGCATCTATTTTACTTGTCGTTTCAGTAATATTTTGTATATTAATTTTAGTTTTATCAAAAATTATATATACACGTATACGTAAATTTTTAGATTAAAGTCCGTTTTTTTTACAGACTTTTTTAGCTTTCATATTTATTGTTGGTTTTACAATGTAAAACCGAGGTAACCTTGATATAAGGAATAACTATATAAATTATTCTACAACAAAAATACGGCAGTTATTTCCTTTTTTTAAGCTTATTTCCATTTAATATCAAAAAAGTACATCCAAATGAAAATCAACGAATAACTAGTTTAGTTTAAAAACAAATTGACAATTATATAATATTAAGTTAGAATATTATTGTGAGTTTGAAATATAATATATTAATAATGGAGCCGTAGCCAAGTGGTAAGGCCCCGGTCTGCAACACCGTCATCGCCGGTTCAAATCCGGCTCGCACCTCTCAAGCGGAAGATATATGTAATATATATCTTCCTTTTTTTGTAACCTTGAATATGCTTTTTGTGTCTGTTATACTGTAGAGGTATATTGGCTATTGGAATAGTAGGAGGTGGGGTATGACTCAAATTTTAAAAGATTCAATAAAAATTGAATACAAACTTGATCAGGTTACTCCTATTAGCAAATATGAAATGAATGCCTATAATGTGCCTTTTGCAGGCAACACAAGCATGTGCAGGGAAGTGTTTGTTAAGGGGGAAAGAATACTCGAATTCTCAATAGATGGGGATATGAGTCTTAGTCAGATAATGCAGAAACCGGTTTTCAGGGATGAACTGGTGGAATACATATTCAGCATAAGCAAGCAGCTTGTGTCAGTCATACAGAATGGACTAGCACTCGAGAAGGTAGTGTGGGATACGAATTATATGTATGTGAGATTCAGTGACTTCTCCATACAGCTTCTGTATCTTCCACTTGAGAGCAATTTTGACAAGAAGGACGTTGGGGAGTTCGTGAAGAACATCTTGTCAGGATTTGTCTATGCACACACGCCAGCCATAGAATGTGCGAATCAGATAGTTGACTATTTCAACGATCACAGGGAGTTTGATGCATTTCATTTCAATGAATTCGTGTCAGATCTCAGAGCATCAAGTCAGCTCCTTATAATACAGGGTGAAAAGGGCAAGAGTGAGGTATTCACTTCAAATGAGAATAATAAAGAGCTTGCAATCCACAAAGCCGAGGAGGCAGCCAGAAAGGCTGAAGAGGCAAGAATGCAGGCCGAGAATGAGGTAAAGAGACAGATAGAGGAAGCAAAGTATCAGGCGGAAGTTGCCAGACAGGCAGAGGAGACCCGTATGAAGGCCGAGGCGGCAAGGGTCGAAGCCGAGATATGGAGACAGAAGGTCACTGCTGAGGCAAAGGATTATGAGCAGACAGCGGTACTCACAGCTCAGGATATGTACTCATATCAGGGCAATTCCGATGACAGTGAGAGGCTTAAGGCTGAGGAAATGTTCAGAAATGCCGAGGAGGAGCGAATCAGGGCAGAGAAGGTTTCATCGCAGTATGCAGATGAGATAAGACGTGCCAGAGAGCAGGAGATGCATGCTGAGGAGGCTAGAATGCAGGCAGAATTTGCAGCCCGCAAGAATGCTGAGGAGGCTAAGAGACAGGCAGACCTTGCAAAGCTCAAGGCGGAGGAAGCCAAGAGACTCAGCGAGCAGCCGGATGAGGAGCCACCTACAACACTGTTCAGCAACAGAACGCTTGTCACAGGCAGCAAGCCGACCCTCACCAGAAAGACTACGGGTGAGAGAGTTCAGATTAATAAACAGGTATTCTGTATTGGCAAGGCTGATCAGGGTGTTGATTATAAGGTAACAGGAAACAAGTCTATAAGTAGAAGACATGCCTATATCACCAGTATCAATGGAACACATTATCTGAGAGATAACAACTCAACAAACCATACATTCCTGAATGGAACTCAGGTGTACAGCAATGTTGATGTGGCTATCCCTGATAACAGTGTGATAAGGCTTTCAAATGAGGAGTTCATATTCAGGATAAATTCTTAAATATGAAGTTCGATAAATGTAATAAATCAGGTTGATCCGTAAGGATGGAGGAAGAGATATGTATTGTGATAATTGTGGTTGTGAATTGGGGGAGAACGTAAGAAAGTGTCCTGTCTGTGGAAAAGAATTTCCTTTGATAGAGCCGGAAGCTGACGACAGCACAACTGTGCTTACAAGTGAGCCGGATGTCGATGAAGATGATGACAGCACAACTGTCCTGACAGGCGGAACACAGGGCATGCCTCAGATGATGCAGCAGCCACAGGGTAATCCTGTGCCACCGCAGCAGCCTCAGATGGGAATGCCACAACCTCAGATAATGCCACAGGAAGGCGCCGATATAATGATAAAGAAAAAGGGCGAGAAGAAGGGTATGAGCAAGGGTGCAAAGGTCGCACTCATAGCTATACCAGTGGTTATCGTCATCGCTATAGGTGTCCTTGCATTTATATTTGTTCCAAAGTTCAGAAAATATAATGAGGCCAACGACCTCATGGATCAGGGAAAGGTTGAAGAGGCCGTGACACTGTATAAGGATCTTGGAAAATTCAAGGATTCCTATACAAAGGCAAACGGAGACGCTTATTATGAGTATGCCGAGGATCTTGAAAAAGAAGGCAAGAACCTTGAGGCGGCTGAATATTATAAGAAGTCAGGCAACAGCAGAAAGGCTGCAGAGAACTACAGCAAGTCATCTGACGGTGACGAGGAGAGTTTCAGCAGCGATGACGCATTTGATAAGGCTTATCAGTGTTATTACAATGCGGGAATGGATCAGATGAATGCGGCATCCTACGATGCAGCCATAGATGCATTCAACAACGCAGGCTCATACAAGGATGCATCGGACAAGGTTATCGAGTGTACATATAAGAAAGCGGAGGCACTTATAACAGCCAAGAAGTACGATGACGCCATCAGTATTCTGTCAACCATAGAGGAGTACAGCGATTCCCAGACTCTTCTTGCAAAGTGCTATTACAACAAGGCATCAGAGTTACTCGACAGCGGCAAATATGACGATGCGTATGATATGTACATGAAGTCAGAATTTGATGACTACAAGAACAAGGCCAGTGAGTGTACATACAAGAAGGCAGAGCAGTATTACAAGAACAAGGATTACGAGAATGCCATCAAGAGCTATGATAAGGTGGACAAGGATTACAAGGACTGTGTAGCTGAGAAGGACAAGTGTTATCAGGCACTTGGAGCCCAGGCATACAAGGACAAGGAATACAAGAAGTCAGTTGATTACTATGAGAAGGTAGTCAAGACTGATGTGTCCAAGAAGATAGCAAATGGAAAGCTTGCATTTGCAAATGCAAATAAGAACGCAGCCAATGAGACTACAATGACATATCTCGGAGAACTCAGATACGACGGCAATGAGAAGGCTCAGAAGCTGTATTCAGAGCTTGTGAAGTGGAATATAGAATCATTTGTAAACAGCAGTGAAAAAGATCTTGATAAGAAATCTAACAGCATCAAGACAAAGGATGGATCAGATATATATATTCATACGTCATTTGGATTTGACGGTGATGACTCTATGAAGATATCGGGATACGTTGTGTATGCGGATGGAAACAAGTCTGACGTCATAACATTCTCAGATCCTGTGGTTGACGGCTGGTCAACATGGGTCAAGATATCAGGTGACAGCGCACCTAAGGGTATAACATATCTGTATCTTCAGAACGAGACGACCAAGAAGATCATAGAGGTATATCCGTTCACAATAAAGTAAAGAGACAGGGTGATATATGTGATAAACAGACCTGAATTGCTGGCTCTGGAATTCTACAAGTCGCGGCCTTTTAAGGGCAGTGACAAGGGTATCCGTTACATGATACAGAAGGATGTTGTGGAGATTGAGCCGGAGGGTGAAAAAGATCAGACAGAGGAAGATGCACCGAAGGAGACAAAGACTGTGCTCACGGCATTTATATGGCCGGAGCCATTCTGTTTTGAGGTCACACCGGATGAGCAGAAGGGATCGAAGCAGTTTGATTTTTCCGAGGAAGGATTGTGTGAGGCCATAGCCTGGTTGAATGAAAATCATGATGCATATGCACAAAAAAAACAATAATAAACTACTTAAAAGAATAATTGGAATAACAGCGACTGTCATCATTCTGGTGGCAGCAGTTGTTGCAATTATTTTTTTTCATCTTATGAGAAAACCTCAGATAAAGCTTGTGGAAGCGATGGTAAATACCATCAATTCTTCCAGAGAGTCGGAGATGAATCAGCAGTATGGCACATTTGACATGGGTATGAACATGATAAATGGAAGTCAGAGCTTTTCATTTGAGGATAATTCAGATCACAGCGTAGACATATCGCTTAAGAGAAGTGCTTCAGACCACAATTTCCTTGCGGAGGCTGGGGTTGACGACAAGACATTCAAGCTCTATGCAAATAAGAGGACTTCTCTCATATATATAGATGATATGGCAATCAGAATACAGTATGCCGACAATCTCATCACGAACATGAGCAATTCCCAGGTGGTATCACTGCTCGGGATAGACAGCGACACAGTGTACTCATTTGGAACTGCCTATGAGAACTGTATGAGGATGGCTGCAAATAATTATACAGACATCAATGGTGACGACATACAGACAGATATTATCCAGAAGACACTCAAGTATTTCTTCAATATGGAGGGTACGAGTGAGGGAAAACAGACTGTGGTCACGGGAGACAGAACCCAGGACTGCAAGGTTTATTCTGTCATCTTCAATGTGGATGATTTCTACAGTTATCTGGACGATTGCTTTGGCACACATGATATAGATCTTCAGGAAGTGTATGACATGCTTGGCAAATACATACCGAAGATAGATACCATTGACAATACGGCAGAATTGGTACATGATATAAAGCAATTTGTGGATGAAATGTTAGACGGCAGGGATATCACGCTCTATTTTGCGGTGAACAGTAATGATGAGCTGGTCAAGCTGTATGCGGATCATGTGTCTGACAGGGATATGAGCATGTCTCTGACATTTGACGGAGACAAATATACAGCACAGTCGTATGAGTTCACTGTTACTGACAATTCTGACAACCATCTTGTGATAAAAAAGAGGGATGTGAGCAGTGACGGAGAGACAGGAGTGGTGTTTGATGTGGATATATCGGCAGCCGATCTCATGGATTCCGTGAAGCCTGTCAGCATAAGTGCATCGGTGGAACTCAGATTGTCGGGAAGTGATGCGGTTCTTGGTATACAGGTTGGAGATGCCGTGTTCAGAAAGAACGCGGATATAACCGGATATAAAAAGGGAGAGAGCATTGATCTGGCGTGGAGTGGCGACAGTGACGGAAGCATGCATATCGGATGTGATCCGGGAGCCATAGACAAACCGGAGTACAGGGACAGCCTGGATATATTTGACACAGATGTGATAAGTGCGTATAAATTTATAAAAGAGATAATGAACAGATAGATGGAGATTTGTATATGAGTAATACAGCAGTTGTGGATAACTCCACAGACAAAGAAAAAAGCAGATATACATCGGGAACCATATATAAGATGATAATCGCCATAACGTTCCTTCTGGCATTTGGACTGATAATGATATTCAGCGCATCCAGTTACGGCACGGCTGCCAGCAATTTCAGAAGCCAGTTGGTGTTTATCGTTTTCGGAGCATTGGCAATATGGGGATTGACGTTTTTCCCATATGGTCTGTATAAGAAGCTTACATGGCCTGCATATTTTCTGTCATTGATACTGACGTTTTTGCTTCTCACGCCATTGGGAGTAAATGTAAATGGTGCGACGAGATGGATCCAGATCCCTCACATACCATTCAGAATCCAGATCGCTGATATAGTGAAGACTCTCATGATCATATTCATAGCTTCATTTATAAGCAGCAAATGGAGAGAGATGCACAAGTGGCAGACTGTCATAATACTGTGGGTGCTTGTGGGACTCCAGGCGGGACTTCTGCTCGTCATATCCACAAACCTGAGTTCGTGTCTGGTCGTTCTTGGAATATGTTACTGTTCAACATTTATAGCCAGCAAGAACTGGAAACTGCATTTGGGAATATTGTTGATAGCTGTGGTGGTGGCGGTGATCTATGTGAAGGTAGCCACGAGCTACCTGCCTACGGAGGAAGAACTTCTGTCAAATGACAACTTCCGTGCAAAGCGAATCCTGGGATGGCTGTACACAGAGAAATATGAGAAGAGTGCAGGATATCAGGTCATACAGTCGCTGTATGCCATAGGAAGCGGATCTTTCTTCGGCAAGGGACTTGGAAATGGAACACAGAAGCTTTCGGCTATACCGGAGGCCCAGAATGATATGATCTTCGCGATAATCTGCGAGGAGCTTGGTGTGGCAGGAGCAATCATGTTATTTCTTCTGTATGGCTATCTGTTATACCAGATGTATGTTATAGTTAAAGAGTCATCGAACGTATTTGGAAGCATGATGGTCATAGGTGTGATGGTACACCTTGTATGCCAGATAGTGATCAACGTAAGCGTTGCGACAAATGTAATTCCGAATACAGGTGTTACTCTTCCTTTCATAAGCTCGGGAGGTTCCGCACTTCTCATGACCATGGTCGAGTGTGGTATGTGTATAGGAATCAGAAGGCAGCAGACGAGAAGAGTGTATCAGAAGCATTTGAATGAATAAAATCTAAGTGAGGAATAAGAGAGGTAGTATATGGTAAAGTTTAGAAAAATTGCGTTTTTGACAATGGTAGCAGTATTGTTGTCAACTTGTGCGACAGGAATCTCAAATCTGTCAGAAAGCAGGGTCGGCGGACAGTATACGGTGTACGCTGCGGAGGCTCAGGCTGATGCCGGAGAGAGTGTTGCGACATTGACGGATGCAACTGCCACTGTGAAGAATAAGAAGGGCTGGTATACCGAGAACGGTAAGACATATTATTACGATGAGAACGGCAAGGCGTTAAAGAGCAAGTTCCTTACATACAAGGGCGACAAATATTATTTTAACAGATATGGCCGCATGGTGAGAGGACTTAACAAGATCCAGAATAATTACTATTACTTCAGAACAAACGGCAAGGCACTGGTGAATACCTGGAAGACAATAAAGGGTAAGAAGTATTACTTTGGTTCTGATGGAAAGGCCTATAAGGGTGCACATAAGGTAAAGAACAGCAAGTATTACTATAATTTCTCAAGTAATGGTTATCTTGCGGAAGGTGTCAGAAAGATAAATGGCGTGACATACAGATTTGGTTCCAATGGAAAGCCATATACAGGATGGTATACTACAAAGCTTGGAAACAGACAGTATTACAGCGCTTCAGGTGTTGCATACAAAGGACCTAAGAAGGTAAATGGCAAGCTGTATCTGTTCGACAAGAATGGTGCACTGGTGAAGGGCAGAGGCTGGAAATATTACAACGGCAAGCGTTACTTCGTAAGCGTCAAGGGAACATTACTCACCGGATACAGATATGTGGATGGTGCATACTATTACTTCAGTAAGAGCGGTGTCATGTACAGAAGCAAGTGGGCATATGCGAATGGATATAAGTTCTATTTCAACAGAGGTGGCAAGAGACTCACAGATGTTGATAAGATCCTCGGAAAACAGGATTCCTATGAGATAAAGGTCAACAAGACCACAAATGTTGTGACTGTATATGCAAAGGATGGCAACAAGGGATATATCATTCCGGTAAAGGCATTTGTATGTTCAGGCGGTGACACAACACCTCTTGGATCATTCTATACCCCTGCAAAGGGAAGATGGTGGACACTGATGGGACCATGTTATGGACAGTGGGATACACTTATAACAGGTGATATACTGTTCCACTCTGTGTATTACGGAGAGGAGGATCCTACCACATTATCAGTCAGCGCTTATAACATGCTCGGAACGACATGCTCACACGGATGTATAAGACTTAAGGCAGGAGATGCAAAGTGGATATATGACAACTGCGATCTTGGAACAAAGGTAACTATATTCGAGAGCAATAAAAATGGCCCGTTCCCTAAGCCTACATCAGTTCAGCTTGATTACAGTCATACATGGGATCCTACAGATCCAACCATGGCATACAAGTGCAGAGAGAACGGATGTCATAAGGGAATAGCATGGTAATATCGTGTTCAATGTGGAGAGAATAGGTATATGAAAAAAGCGTCGTGGATGGACATGGGCAGAAAATATATATTGTTTATGATTGCGGTCATCTGTTTTGCAGGCATCTGTGTGGGATGCGGAAAGGCGGATGATGGTCAGGAGGAGAGTACCGGTATCCAGATAAAGAGCGGTGATGTTGAATCCGCGGAGGATATGGCTCAGATAGGAGTGTATCTCGATGTGGATAAGAACAGTTCCGAGATAACGGATGTGAAGTACAAGATATCCGGTGATATAGGTATCGTGAGTTTCAGGTACAGCGGAGTGAAGGTTGAACTCAGAGGCTCCTGCAAATACGAGATGTACGATCTGGCGGGCGTTGAGAACACCAGCAATGGAGATATGATAACCGGCAACATCCAGGGATACAGTGCTACTTATTACACTCTGACTCCCGGACGTATAGCTTTCTGGAGCGATGGAACAATCAACTATTCGCTATATATATACGTCACAGCCAGTGATGAGGTACTCAATGAAGTGCTGTCACATATAGTATTTGAGAACAGATATACGGACAGGGCTGATGTCCAGCAGCAGATAGAGACGGACAGCAGAGCATTTGCTGAGAAGATCGTGAAGGTGTTCAATGATGAAGATCTTGAGACCATGAAGGATATGGTTTTATATCCTCAGGAGACAAGTGGTGGACAGTCCATAGCAAATGAAAATGAGCTGTTGAATATAAGCAAAAAAGACCTGTTCACAGATATACTCATGAAGGCTCTGAACGATGAGAATGCGCTGGATAATCTGAGAAAAACCAACGACGGTTCCGAATATGTAATCGGAACAAATTATAAAAATGTACATTTTATATTGAACGATGACGGACAGTTTGTCATCACAAAAATAAATAACTGATATTTATCCCCTGCACATAAGGGCAACTGATATGTGCAGGGGATTTTTGTGTTTAAAATACTGAAAATGTTCTATTTGCCACGAATAAGTTCAGAATGTGATAAGTATGGTGGAATAAACAGATATAGTGAGAAAATTTAGAGGATGATTCGCGTTGAGACTGTGTATTAAACTCCTTAGAATTGTATCAGGACAGGAAATAACTTAAGACAGGACCTGATCTGAGACAAGGAGGAGATATACACGATGACAGAGAGAGTTTACAGTATAAGTGAGGCAGCAGCCAAGGTTGAGGTTGAGTCACATGTGCTTAGGTATTGGGAGGAAGAGCTTGAGATCGATATCAAGAGAAATGACATGGGTCACAGGTGCTACAGTGAGAAGGATGTAAAGATACTTCAGAGGGTTAAGACTTTGAAGGATAAGGGGATACAGCTCAAGGCGATAAAGGATATGGTTCACAGAATGTATGAACTTCTTGACGAGGGAGAGAGCACAGAGGAAAAAAATGCGGATGATGCGGTGACTGAGCTCATCGCAGAGGGGAAAAATACAGAGAAGAAGACCATAGAAATCATAAGGGTGAGCAGCGATGTGGGGGATGATTCAAGAATAGTTGATTTCAAGATGGCGCAGTTCCAGAATATTATGGACAAGATAATCAGCAATTCCATAAAGGACAACCTTAAGGTGATAACACAGTCAGTGTCCGCTGCGGTGTCCGATGACGTGGTAAAACAGATGGATGTGCTGATGAAGGAGAAGGAGGATCAGGAGGAAGCGAGATACAGAAAGCTTGACGCCACCATAAGAGAACTTCAGCAGACCAGGCAGGAGGTTGCGGCAACGGAGATAAAAAGGAAGAAAAAGGGCATTTTCAGGAGAAAACAGAGAGAGAGTTTATAAAAACTTCACACACTAACAATAGGGATTAATGCTATAATTAGCGCTAGTAAGATGGGAGTTAACACGAATGAAGATTACTAAGAAAGTTAAGATAGCGATAATTTTTATATGGATAGCAGCGATATTGTCCATGGTTATAGGTACGGCTATCATAGGGCGATATTTTATCACTGGAACTTATGGCCGTAATCACTCACTGCAGCTTTTATATTCGGAGGACGATCCGGTCAATGATGTGTACAAATCTTTGTCCACATTGCGTGAGGAAGTTATAAGCAAGGTGAAGAAGGATCCTTCATACTATACGACCCAGAATAATGCAGATGCCCTGGATGAAAAGAGCTCGGTAATAAATACTCATATAGCAGTGAAGAAGGATGGAGAGTACATATATAATTCCGTTGATCCTTTTTCTGAGAGTCTGAAGGAGCAGTTAAAGAGAAATGATAACAGTTCGAATATCAATGCGATAGATGGTGATTCGATTGATACAGGAAATAACAGCGATATAAAGGTTCAGGAATATCTCATAACCCAGCCGACGTTCTATTTGTGCAATCAGGTATCATATGTGATGGATGGAAGTCAGATAGATATTTACATGCTCACATACTATGGTAATTATATGGCGAAGTTCAGAGGAACCATCATGGGTTATTCCATACTGATGGTGCTTATGATGCTGCTCCTGAGCGGTGTCGTGGCGTTCCTTGTATACCAGCAGTTTGTGAATCCTCTTGTCAAGCTCAAGGAGGCAGCAGAGCGTATGGGGGCGGGAAATCTTGACGAGAAGATAGATTTCGGAGACAACAGGGTTGATGAAGTCGGTGAGCTCTGCGAATCATTTGAGAATATGAGACAGAAGCTGTCAGACTTTACCAAGGCTAAGATGAGATATGAGGAAGAGAACAGGCAGCTCATAAGCAATATATCACACGATCTCCGTACTCCTATCACGACCATCAAGGGTTATGTGGAGGGAATCATGGATGGAGTTGCAGATACCCCTGAGAAGCAGGAGAGATATCTGAAGATGATATACAGTAAGGCAAATGAGATGGACAGCCTCATCAATGAGCTTTCACTGTATACGAATATCAACAACAACGCCATACCATATGAGTTCCACAGGGTATCGGTGAAGGATTATTTTGATGACTGTATGGAGGAGGTATATACGACGCTCCTTTCCAAGAACATGACGCTCACATACAAGAACTATTGTGATGACGATGTGAAGGTCATAGTTGATCCTGACCAGCTCAAGAGGGTCATCAACAACATAATTACAAATGCTATCAAGTATACCGATAAGGAATATGGACAGATAGATATCAACATATACGACAATGACGCGGAGGTTAAGGTATCCATAAGCGACAATGGCCGTGGAATAGATTCAGAGAGCCTGCCTCATATATTTGACAGAATGTACAGAGCTGACAGCGCAAGACAATCAAGAGGCGGAAGTGGTCTTGGACTTGCTATATGCAAGAAGATCGTTGAGGAGCACGGCGGCAACATATATGCCACAAGCCAGCTTGGTGTCGGAACAACGATAGTATTTACCCTGAAGAAGTATATTCCAAAGGTTGAGGAGATCGAGGGAGATACTTCTGACGCCAGCGGTGAACAGCAGGCAAATGTAAAAAAGGACACACAGAAAAAAGATGATCAGAGAAAAGACAATCAGAAAAAGGATGGTCAGAGAAAAGGATCATTGCAGATCATGAATTCACTAAAGAAAAGGAGAGATACAGATGAGTAAGATATTGATCATAGAAGATGAGCTTAGTATTGCAGAGCTTGAAAGAGATTATCTGGAGCTGAATGATTTCGAGGTTGAGATAGAGACAAATGGACTGAATGGACTTGAAAAGGCATTGAACGAGGAATACAGTCTTATCCTTCTGGATCTCATGCTCCCTGAGGTGGATGGATTTGAGATATGCCGACAGATCAGAGAGAAGAAGGACATTCCTATCATCATGGTGACGGCTAAGAAGAATGACATAGACAAGATCAGAGGCCTTGGCTTGGGAGTTGACGACTATGTCACAAAGCCATTCAGTCCAAGTGAGCTGGTGGCAAGAGTCAAGGCGCACATATCCAGATACGAGAGACTTGTCGGCTCAACGGCACTCAAGAATGACGTCATCGAGATCAGAGGTCTTAAGATAGACAAGACGGACAGAAGAGTGTATGTTGATAACGAGGAGAAGGTATTTACGAATAAGGAGTTCGATATACTGTGCTTCCTTGCCAGCAACCCAAACAAGGTATTTTCCAAGGATGAGCTGTTCAGCAAGATATGGAATATGGACAGCATAGGAGATATAGCCACGGTTACTGTTCATATCAAGAAGATCAGAGAGAAGATTGAATTTGATACATCGAATCCACAGTACATAGAGACTGTGTGGGGCGTTGGCTACAGGTTTAGGATGTGATAAGAAAGCCCCAGACGGCGAACATGCAGCGTTCATGCTTGCATGAAACGCTGCATGTTCATCGGATGGGCAGATATTCATGAGCATGTATGCCGATAGGCAGGAATGCGAATGAATATGCGATTACGGGAACGCCGAAGGCGTGGAGTAATCGCGGAGCTTTCTTATCACATTTATAATAAGCCCCAGACGGCGAATGAGGAGAAAAAATGAAATTAAACATTTTACATGAGGATAATGATATAATTGTGGCTGTAAAGCCATGTGGTGTGCCAACTCAGCCGGACAAGACCAATTCTGAGAGCATGGTGAGTATGCTCAAGCTTAGGATATACGAGAAAGAGAACAGAAAAGAGGAGCCATATCTTGTGCCTATACACAGACTGGACAGGCCGGTTGGTGGAGTGATGGTATTTGCCAAGACACCTGAGGCGGCTGCAAATCTCTCAAAGCAGAGCGAGGATGGTTCAATGATGAAGTATTATCAGGCAATCCTGACAGGAGAGCTTCCAAATGACCAGGGAATGTTGAAGGACTACCTGCTTCACGATACAAAGGACAATGTGACTAAGGTTGTGGACAAGGACACACCGGGGGCAAAGTATTCCGAGCTGGAATACGAGGTGCTGGATGTCATGGACACGGACGAGGGAGTTCTGTCATATATACTTGTTGAACTCATAACGGGAAGACATCACCAGATCAGAGCGCAGTTTGCGAAGCGAAAGTGCGGAATATGGGGTGACACGAAGTACAATCCAAAGTTCCAGAAGACGAAGAAGAAATATAAAGAGATAGGACTTCACGCGTCCAGATTGGAATTTGACCATCCGACAACAGGGGAACACATGGTGTTCAAGCATGAGCCGGAGGGCGGAGCATTTGCGATATTGGATCTGGATGAGTTCTAAGAAAAAAGGTGTTTACAGGGCGGATGTTGACATGTTACGTGTTGACATCCGTCCTGAAATTTTGTAGATTAAAGAGTGTATGCAATTAAGTAGTTCAGCTATGCAGCAGATATAGAATGTTTTAGAATAAGGAGATAAATAAGATGGCAAACGATAAGAAGATGGTTGAAGCTATTACTTCCATGGATGAAGATTTTGCACAGTGGTATACTGACGTTGTCCTCAAGGCAGGACTTATCGCATATACCAACGTGAAGGGATGTATGGCTATCAAGCCCGCAGGATATGCAATCTGGGAGCTTATACAGAAGCAGCTTGATGAGAGATTCAAGGCAACAGGCGTTGAGAATGTGTACATGCCAATGCTTATTCCAGAGAGCCTTCTTGAGAAGGAGAAGGATCACGTTGAGGGATTTGCGCCGGAGGTAGCATGGGTTACATACGGTGGACTCAATCCTCTTACAGAGCGTATGTGTGTAAGACCTACATCAGAGACTCTGTTCTGCGATTTCTACAAGAATGATATCCAGTCATATCGTGATCTGCCAAGGGTATATAATCAGTGGTGTTCAGTTATGCGTTGGGAGAAGGAGACAAGACCATTCCTTCGTTCAAGAGAGTTCCTGTGGCAGGAGGGACACACTGCACATGCAACAGCCGAGGAGGCTGAGGCAAGAACAATACAGATGCTGAATCTGTATGCAGACTTCTGTGAGGATGTACTGGCTATGCCTGTTATCCGTGGACAGAAGACAGAGAAGGAGAAGTTCGCAGGAGCAGAGGCAACATACACAATAGAGGCACTTATGCACGATGGCAAGGCGCTCCAGTCAGGAACAAGCCATAACTTCGGAGACGGATTTGCTAAGGCATTTGGAATACAGTTTACAGATAAGGACAACAAGCTTAAGTATGTTCATCAGACATCATGGGGTATGACAACAAGACTTATCGGAGCCATCATCATGGTTCACGGAGACAATTCAGGTCTTGTACTTCCTCCAAAGGTTGCTCCAACTCAGGTCATGATCATTCCTATCATGCAGAAGAAAGCAGGCGTGCTTGAGAAGGCAGCAGAGCTCCGTGAGAAGCTTGGAGCTTTCAGAGTAAAGGTTGATGACAGCGACAAGAGCCCAGGCTGGAAGTTCTCAGAGCAGGAGATGAGAGGTATCCCTATCAGAGTTGAGATCGGACCAAAGGATATCGAGGCCAATCAGGCAGTTCTGGTACGCCGTGACACAAGAGAGAAGATCACAGTATCACTTGATGAGATAGATACAAAGGTTGGAGAGCTTCTTGAGACTATTCAGAAGGATATGTTTGAGAGAGCAAAGGCTCACAGAGATTCACATACACATGCAGCTCTTAACTGGGATGAGTTCAAGAATATCATCGACAACGAGCAGGGCTTTGTAAAGGCTATGTGGTGCGGCGAGACAGCTTGTGAGGAGGCCATCAAGGATGAGACAGGAGCATCCACAAGATGTATGCCATTTGCACAGGAGCATCTCTCAGATGTATGTGTACACTGTGGCAAGCCAGCCAAGAAGATGGTATACTTCGGAAGAGCATACTAAGATAAAAATGACAATGTTTAATAACTTCTCCAGCATATGCTGGAGAAGTTATTATTTTACAGATAAATAATGGTTACATTATGGCATAATTATGGTACAATAATTAAAAAATAACATTATGGAGCGTTTTATTATTTAGAAATGGGGTGAATAATATGCCACAAATTATACCAATAAAAGAATTAAAAAATACTTCTGAAATTTCTGAAATGTGTCATGGCGCAGATGAGCCTATATATATAACAAAAAATGGCTATGGGGACATGGTGATCATGAGTATGGAAATGTATGAACAGACAATGCGTAAATTATCCATATACAGAGATATAGAGCTTTCAGAAAGTGATGTCAGATCAGGAAGAGTTGCAGATGCAAGAGAATCGTTGAATAAAATAAAGGAGAAATATGGCATATAGATTACGGATTACTGAACACGCCAATGAGATGTTGGAAAATCATGTGTTTTATCTTCGAAACAAATTTAAAAGTAATCAAGCAGCTTCACATTTAATTCAGGCTGTTGAGAATATATTTGAAAGACTGGAAGATAATCCGAAACAGTTTCCTATATGTAAAGATTCTTATTTGGCAATTAAGGGTTACAGGATAGCGCTTTTAGGGAGTATGAACTATAGTATTGTTTTTAGTATACAGCAGGAAGAAGTTATTATTTTAGGAATATTCAACCAATTGGAAAATTACGAGACAAAGATGCGGAGAGAAGATATATGAGAATAGACATTCCAGAGGGAGCAAATAAAGTAATAGAGGGTCTTGAGGCAGCAGGCTATGAGGCTTATATAGTCGGCGGCTGCGTGAGAGACAGCATACTTGGAAGGTTACCGGGGGACTGGGATATCACCACATCTGCCAGACCAGAGCAGGTGAAGGAGATTTTCAGGCGTACCATAGATACGGGAATAGAGCATGGTACCGTAACGGTAATGATGGGCAAGGAAGGCTATGAGGTCACGACATACAGGATAGATGGAGAGTACAGTGACCACAGGAGACCTGACCAGGTGGAGTTCACGGCAAGCCTTGAGGAGGATCTCAAGAGAAGAGACTTCACGATAAATGCCATGGCGTACAGCCACAGCAAGGGCATAATAGATATGTTTGGCGGTGTGCAGGATCTGAATGACAAGGTTATAAGAGCTGTCGGTGTGGCAAGGGACAGATTCGATGAGGATGCCCTCAGAATACTCAGGGCCATAAGATTTGCGGGACAGCTTGGATTTGACATAGAGAGGGATACCCGAAAGGCCATGATCATCCAGGCACAGTACCTCAAGGATATAAGTGCGGAGAGGATCAGGGTGGAGCTCACAAAGCTCCTTGTATCAGATCACCCGGACAAGCTGCTCGAGGCCTATGTTACAGGTATCACTGCATATATCCTTCCTGAATTTGACAGGATGATGGAGCAGCCACAGAACAACCAGTATCACAGATACAATGTGGGTGTACACTCCATTGAGGCGGTTAAGAATATAAGAGCTGACGTCACCATGAGATGGGCGGCGCTTCTCCACGATATAGGCAAGCCATCCACACACATGGTGGATGAGAATGGCATTGATCATTTCTACGATCACCAGATTGCGGGAGTTCCAATTGCGGAGGCAGTCCTCAGAAGATTGAAGTTCGACAACAACACCATTAAGGATGTATGTATTCTGGTGAGATGGCATGACTTTGGCATGGGCTGCGTTCCGAAGAAGAATACCATCAGGAAGCTTCTCGGAGAGGTTGGAAAGGATTTCTTCCCATATATAATCGAGATCAAGAAAGCCGATATGGCTGCCCAGAGTGATTACAAGCTGGAGAAGAGACAGAATCAGCTTGCAGCGCTTGAGAAGAAATATGAAGAGATCATGGAAGATGATGACTGTGTCAGGATCAAGGACCTCAAGGTAAATGGCGGAGACCTCATAAAGCTGGGAATAAAGCCGGGACCTCAGATGGGCGAGATACTTCAGAAACTGCTGGATATGGTTATAGAAGACCCGGAGAAGAACGACAGGGAATATCTTATTGAACAGGTCAAAATGATGTAAGGAGTATGTATTTCCCATATCATATAAAAAAGAATTATTGGATGATGCGATAACAGTCGTAAAAAAATCCGGTAAAATATAATAACTTAAGAATGAATCTTAACATCCCCTCATACAATAATTTAGCAGGTTATTATTGCTATAAAGTGAGCGAGGGTTTATCTGTGAAGTGGATGTGTGTATCTTATCTGACATTACCATAATCATGACATATGAATCCGCCGGCACTCAGCGATGCGGAGCGAGTGCTAGTGCCGTTGCAGGATTCATCGAGCGAGAGCGCTCATGATTAGGTAAGCCAGATAGATACACACTTCACAGATACCCCCCGAGCGACAGTTGTAGGAGGGGGTTTTTATTTGGCTGAAAAAATGGGTGAAGTGTATGAAGCATACGATATGGAAGTACAGGGAACGGGCAGAGGCAGAGGTGCTGTGATCCTGATGACGGACAAGGGGGTCAGACAGGTGTCATCCCTGAATGGAACTGACGAGAGGCTTCAGCAGGAGAAGGAATTCAAGGATAAGATATATGAAAAGGGCTTCTGTAATATAGACCGGGTCGTGGCCAACAGCGAAGACGAGCTGGTGACCTGCGACAGGTATGGAAATCCATTTGTGTGCAGGGAATATTTCCAAGGGCGGGAGTGTAATGCATCAAGCATAAGGGATCTTGAGAAAGCAGTTATAAATCTGGCGTGGTTTCACAGAGTCGGAAGGGAACTGTACATGGAGGAGAATACGTCATACACAAAAAAAACTCCGGGAAATCTGGACAGAAAGGTAAATGAGCTTCGCAGGATAAGAAATTTTGTCAGCAGGAGAACCCTGAAGAATGACTTTGAGATGATGTACATAAAGACATTTGATTATTTTTACAGCCAGGCAGAGAAGTGCCTGTCGCTGTTTCAGGATAATTTCACATACAACGACAAATGGCTTGGCTATTGTCACGGCTCGTATAATTATCACAGCGTGATGTTCTGTGATGGATACATAGCAACCATAAATTTTGACCGGTTCCATGTGGGATACCAGCTCATGGATCTGTACCAGTTTCTCCGCAAAGCCATGGAGAAAAACAGGTATGATATCGCCATGGCGAAGGACATTCTGAGTGCGTACAGTCAGATCAATTATCTTGAACATGAGGATTATGAATTCATATATCTTATGTACAGTTTCCCGGAGAAGTTCTGGAAGATAAGTAACCGGTATATGAACACCAGAAAGAGCTACATATCCCCGGTTTTGATGGAAAAACTCCAAAAAGTTATCGAAGATGACCAAGAAAAGCTCAAAATTTTGAGTGAAATTAACGATACCTATGGACTTCACAAGCTGACAAATTAAGAGTATAATGTTGGGGCGTGGATAATAATTGAGTTAGACACGTGATACTGAATTGTGATGTATTTTACAGATGGTTTTTTCGTGTGTGTGTTTTCCATTTGTAGGATGCTCTATGGGTAACATAAAGCAATAGATTTCACAGGAGGCAAAATGATGAGCGATTATAATTACAAGGACGTGTATGAGCAGTGGGTGAACAATCCTTTGTTTGGTCAGGAAACCAAGGATGAGCTCTTAGCGATCAAGGACGACGAGAAAGAGATAGAAGAGAGATTCTATTGTGATCTTGTATTTGGAACAGCCGGACTTCGAGGCATCATCGGAGCTGGTACTAACAGAATGAACATATATGTAGTGCGCAAGGCTACACAGGGACTTGCAAACTACATCATCAAGGCGGGCAAGCAGGACAAAGGTGTGGCAATAGCTTATGATTCAAGAAGAATGTCACCTGAGTTCTCTATGGAGGCAGCTCTCTGCCTGGCAGCAAATGGCATAAAGGCTTACAGATTCGAGTCACTCAGACCTACACCTGAGCTCTCATTTGCAGTGAGATATCTGGACTGTGTAGCTGGTATCAATGTAACAGCATCACACAACCCACCAGAGTACAACGGATATAAGGTATACTGGGAGGATGGCGCACAGATCACA
>OLHG01000396.1_pt1 | contig 31046 bp, 56 predicted proteins | sample 1605971 | NCBI WGS metagenome assembly OLHG01 (sample SAMN03283289) | human gut metagenome | biome: human-associated habitat; material: feces | host: Homo sapiens | place: Peru | collected 2012 | reverse complement strand
CACTCCCTCCTTAAAAGGCCCGTTTACCTTTTTCATCTTCCCGCACTTCTTGCATTTCAGGTAAAACCGGATCACCTTTCCTCCACTTCCTGCAAAATGTAATTTTTCCCGAAAATCCTCATCCACTCTTCGTGGCTGTATTTCGTTTCAAAAGCTGTTTGTGCGATCCGCTGTAAATTCCTGTCAAAGACTCCCTCATCATGCAATCTCATGTGGCATCTGTGGCAGAGATGCACGGTCAGCCCGTACTTGTCAGCCTGCTTCCGGTTTGCTGTGCCATGCATACAATGATGGGTCTCTAATGGCCCTCTGCTTGCGCAGATATAACAGCGGTCTGGTGTGTCTCCAAGAATTTTGACTTTTCTCACCCTGTCCATTTCTTTGATTCCCTCCATCCTGTTGATACAGTTTGTTTGATTGCTCTAAAATCGCGTTTTACCCTCGTACCCCTATAAACTATCGTCCGAACAATAAAAATTGATTCTAGGCGCGTTTGTCGTCCTCACAGCCTATGTTCTGTGCCCTCATCCGTGCCAACTCCTTCTTCCTTGCGAGGATCTCCTCGCGGTGTGCTCTGTAGTGCGCCCTCTTCTTGGCCTTCTGCTCTTCTCTGTGCTTGTCCTGCCATGCTTTCTGTCTGGCTCTGAACTTCTCCGGATTCGCGGCTCTTGCCTTCCGCTCGTATTCCCGGTTCTTGGCTCTCTTCAGTTCGATTCCGGTTAGCTTCTGCTCAATGATCACGATGTCCTTCTGCTGTCCGCAGCAGTTAAGCTCAACGGCCCTGTCGTAGTCTCCTGCTGCCATCGGACAATCTAAGCTGTCTTTTTTGCACCGCAAGCAAAACGATGCTATTTCCTTGTCTGTCATCTTTTCTCCTAGTTCGCCAGCAGGCGCTTTTCAAGCTCATCCATGTCACCGTAGGCTGATGTGCGCTCTTCTGGCTGCCATGCTTTTTTGCTGGTACCTGATCTAGCCTTTTCCAGACGATCCCACACTATGCCCTTATACCCGGAGGCCATGCACTCAGTGATAAGCTGCGCGACTGCATCCGCTCCGTGCTTGGTGATCTTGTCTTTAGCGATACTGACAAGACTCTTCAATCCGGTCTCGGTGATAGGGTCACCCTGCTCAAGCCTTGACGTGATCCAGTCGGATAGCTTCTCCGCTACCTTGCGCACTACGCCCAGCGTTTCGAGATCATCCGCAGACATTCCGCAGACCGTAAGGGGGGATATAGGGGGGATATCTTTTACTTTATCTTTTACTTTCTCTTTTACTTTTACTTTAGGTTTCGCATCTGATAACCTATGGTTTTCATCCTCACAACCACTGGTTTCTGTTTCTATAACCACTGGTTTCGCATCTGATAACCTATGGTTTTCGCTCTCGGAAGAATCTTCAACCTTCTTAGAAGGTCGGCCTCCTTTAGCTCCGTCAGCTCTGCGCTTTCTGTTTGCATCAATCTGAGGCTTTGCCATCGAAAGGAGAGCAGCAGAAATTCCGCTAACTTCCGGATCTTCCCCGAGCCCATACCTAATAATTCCTTTCAGAGCCTCAAGCTGCATATCTTCTGGGAGCTGCTCAACTCCTTCTAAAAAGCTGCCGTAAAAAATAAACCCTTCGCTCATGTCATCTCCCGTAATCTGTACGATGCAAAACGTGTCGTCTTGCCGTCCGTGTCCGTGTACTCCATCGTGTCGGTGATGATATCCGTGCCACCATCCCGCAGGTCTTTGATCCTTGCTGCCAGCCTCATACACCCGAATGTCAGCGCGTCCTGTGGGGTAATGCTTCCGCGCTTTTTCATCCACCTGAGAACCTTCCGGTTCTGCGAATTCGTTCTTTCCATGCTTGCCTCCTACTCATCCCCGGAGATCAGAACCGTTGTGCTTGGCTCTTCTGCATATATCTTGTAGGCATATATCTTCCAGACCTGATCGTCGTCTGGAAAAGCAAGACCGCTCAGACCATCCAGGACTGCCTTGACAATGTTGTCGATATCTGGCTTTTTCAGCATCTTTTCTCTTGCGAGCATTTCAAGGCGCTTTTTCTTCGAGGTGCTTTTGGGTATTGGCATTCTTGCAATTACATCTACAACTATCGGTGTGCCTTTCTGAAATGCCTTTTCCCTGCTGTCGTAGAAGGCCGCTGCTACACGGCCCTCGTACTCTCTTGTTTTTTCCGGAGTGTAAGCGTGTCCTCTCCTTGTGAAGCGGGGTCTTCCTTTTCCAGCCGGGATACCAGGTATCTCAAGTCTGATCGTTCGCAACATATCCTGCCTCTCTGTATAGCGCCATCATCTCCGCTATTTCGTCTGGTGTGCGTGGGTCAATGCTAAGCTGCTCGGCCTCGTTTATAGCTCCATCTATCAGTCTTGACATTTCCACGGTGTTATACGTGTGGCTGCCTCTGATCACCCAATAAAGCGGATATTCACCGTCTTCTGTGGTGATCGTCTGGCCTGCCGGTTTGTAGTGCTCCACGATACTTCTCGTCCAGTTAAAAGATGGGGACTTGACCACCCAGTCGAAAGCTCCGTCTTCGGTGATCCTCTGCTGACCGTAGTCGGCAAGAAGGATGTTGTGCGCCTCTGTCTTGCTAATCCCCAGCTTCTCGGCAATCCCAACACAGAGCTCCCAATAATAACGGTTGGCTTCTAAACTCCGGTTCTTCCGGTACTTCTTCATGATCACAGTCAGCTCTTGGCCTTTTAGCTCTTCTGCATCAGCCGGGTCAGCCTCGAGCTGTACCGTGATTAGTGCTTTTCTGTCCGGAAATGACTGCTTTATGTCAAGTATTTGTCCCTTCGCTTCCATCGAAAGACCCTCTTACAAAAAGCTCACGCACAAGAATGCAGATAAACCGCTGACAAATTTCGTTCGCCAAAGCCCCCATTAAAGCGACGGACTGCGACGTGACAATTTCGGCAGTTGTATTTGCGGATTTTTCGACAAAATCTCGGAAAGAAATCGTGATTTTGTCGTTCTGGTGCTCCTTTACAAAAGCTGCTGCATTAGGATGTTCTTTCTCCATATCCTTTAGTGCATTGTCAAAACTACTCATCCTCTTTTTCCTCCTTCTTGCTATTTATCTTTCCCTCGAGGCTGCTCATAAAGTCCCTCAAGTCATCAACCGAAAGGTCTGTGACCTTTTCCTTTCCGTAGTGCTCTGCGATGCTTTTGAGCTTCTCCGGGGACTTATAGACCTTGTTGATGGTTGCGAATGCCTGCGCTGCAAACTTCGCGTCTTCATCAATCTGGCTCTTCGGTTTCTGGTCTGTCTGCTGAGTGATGGCATTGCAAAGCTCTTCCGCAGAAGCCATCTGTTCATCTGATCCAAGCCCAAGCATCCCAAGCGCTCGCCCTACCGCAGATGTTTCGCAGTTTTCGATATATGAAGTTTTGTTGATGTAGCTTGATGTTTCCTTCTCCTGAGCAAACCCGGTTGCAAGTACCTTCCCTGTTTCATCCTTTACGGTCGCCTGCATCGTGACTACTCCATCGTGCATATCAACAATTTCTGTGCCAATGTACCCATCCGGGCACATCATTCGGAACGCCTGCACCCTTGCGGGCACCATTGCATAATTCTTCCCCTTGACCGGGATTTTCGGCATTACTGCGTTTGCCTTTGTGATTCCTTCCGATGTAACCATTTGATCTTCTCCTCGCTGTGTCAGGATTCCTCCGTGTACTCGTCCCAGTAATCGGACTCTCCTAAATCGTCATAGCCTTCATCCTCATCTCTGAGGCTTCTCATCTGGTTGTCATACCAGACCTCTGCGTCGAACTCCGGATTAGCTGTCATACGTTCTCCAATCTGAACGTATGCGGCTTGCTGAACAGGTTCGTTCCGTCCTTGATCGTTGCGATTACTTCTCCGCGAGCCGTGACTGTAATCGTCACATATTCCTGCGTTTCATCGCAGATTTTGCTCATGGCATCCACAGCGTCCTTGAACTCCTTCATGAGGATGCAGTAAGGGATCTTCTGCACATCTTCGGCTTTTTCAGTAGCCGACTCTTGCAACTTTCCTTCCATCGTGTTATCCTTTCCTTACACCTTGTAAGTGCGTCGGTCCCGCTTTTTCATGAGCGCCCGGCGCTCTTTTTTTACAGGTGTAATGATGGCGATGCAGCCGATGGCCAGATCGACCGCAGCCGCCGTTTTTAATCCGCACCCGTGAAGAAGGAGTGCCGTGAACATGCTCGCCATAAATACGGCTGAGCAGATTTCGTTGATAATCTTTGTTTTCATCCTGCACTCTCCTTCCGGGTCATTTCTATCTTGATCCTCACTCCCGTCTGCTTTTCATAGAGATCCTCAAGAACTCTCAGCATTTCCGGGAAGTGAGCGGCGATTTCCCGCCGCTCTTCTTCATGCTCCTTTTCTGTCATCGGCTTCTCTCGCAAGAATCAGCCCATCGATGTATCCATAAAGGACTGCCTGCGTCCCGGTATCCAACTTGGAGGACGCCTCCGCGATCTTTCCTACGAGAATCGCCCCGATATTACTCAGGCTATTTTCTGCTGTCTGCTGCTTCTTCATTGCTGTTCTCCTTCCCTGTAAACGCTTATCATTACCTCAGCGCTGAATGCCTGCTCCGGTGTCGGGCCGGTTGTGGTTCTCCCGGCAGGCTTGCTATTAAAGTGTTTCGGCAAATGCGGTTGTTACTTCCTTAACTTTTTCGTCTCCTTCCTTGAGGCCATCCTTGAGGCCCTCTTTGATGATCATCCCGTAAATCTCCACGGCCTTTCTTCTCCACTCCGCTGCTCTGACCTCTACCAGCTCGTTTGTTTTTCCCTCTTTCTTGAGGTCTTCGATTCTATCGTTGTAGTCGTCCAACTGTGTAAGTGCTGCATCATATGCGAGGTTAAGAATTTCAATCTGCGTCATTTTGTTTCCTCCCTTGTAAGTGTGTTTTTTATTTACCATTTATTCTGTTTCGGTATACTTAATATAGCACGTGACTATACCGTTTGTAAACCGCTGATTTATATTTTTTGGGATTTTTCTTTTAATAGTTTTACATTGGTATATCTTTGTGCTAATATATAGTTGCAGTAAGAAATAAGCAGATGGAGGTGAATATATGAACGATATAAAGGACAGGATTAAAGAAGTCCGAAAAGAGGCCGGGCTTACACAGCAGGAGTTTGCAAGCGAGATCGGATTAGGAAAGCAGGCTGTTGTGTACTATGAGGGTGGTTATCGAGTTCCGAAAGGCCCAACGCTGGCACTTATCTGTGACCGCTTTCATATCAATAAGAAGTGGTTGCTGACAGGCGAAGGCGAGATGCACGTGGCCGGGCGGCCGCAGGTATCCCCAGAGCGAGAAAATGAAATTGCTCAGATCGTCGGAAAGATGTACCTCGACGATGACGGATTCCGGACGAAGCTGATAAAGGCAATCGCAGGCCTGACCGATGACGAGTTAAGATGTGTTAAAGATTTTGCTGAAAGTCTTGTCCGAGAGCAGGAAAAGTGAGACAATTTTGTCCGGAGAAAGACAGCAAGGGAGCTGCACCGTTTGGTGCGGCTCCCTCTTTGCTTAGAAAGGCAGATTTTCGATGATGCAGTATATCAGATAGAGCAAATCGGGTTTATCGCAGCTCTGTATCTTTTCCGTGATCATCTTCTTAATCTCTTCCATGGATTGCCTCCTTGAACTTCTTGAGCGTGATGTATGTAGCACGCACGATTGACGTATCAAGGACATTTAACAGCTTCGTGATTTCTTCAATCAGTTCCTTCTTATCCATGTTTTTCATGTTTTTCTCCCCCTTCGAGTAAAAGGGTACCGCTCCGCTTTCCGTTTGGGTATTGCAGATCTCAAGCGTTTTTTGACTTAAATATTTTTTGACACATGCAGGAGGATTCAGACCAAAATTACGAGGTGTAAAAATGAACTTGGTGGAGCTATCAGAACGATTTGGAAAGATGTGGAAAGACGCGCGTACTGCGGCAGGATTCAGCCAGGCACAGGCTGCCAAGGCTATGGGAGTAAGCCGGGCAACGATTGAAAATTGGGAGAACGGCACAAGCTCACCCTCGCAGAAGGCGGGATTTATCTATTTTTACAAGCTGGGCGTTCAGCCGCTCCCGTACTATCTGCGCGTGCTGTATCCCGTGGAAATGGAGACCGTAGACACACAGGAAGACGACGAAGAAGTCACAAAGGCCTTGCTGACCATGATGCGCGACCTTCCGATTTCGTACAAGAAAAAGCTCCTATATGTTGCCTACGGTGATCATGGATCTTCTCCTGCTGCCGTTCTTGATATGGTCTGTGCTCATCTTCATACTCCGCTTCTGATGCGGATCGGCGTTGCGGCTCTAATTAAGTCTAACTTCGTCCTTGCGCTGTCGATCGGCCGGCTGATCGGAGGAAGCCAGGCGATGCCTGACGTGGTGCTATTGGAGCGAGCAATTACAAGGGCAAGGGAAGCGGTTAAGCAGAAAAACGAGAGCTATACCGCACTTTAACGCATTTCGATGTAGTTTATCCAAAGAAAAACCGCCTCGTATAACGGGGCGGCTCTTCTTGCAACAATCAATATTCACTTTAGTAACAAAGATATTATACCACACTTCGGTGTGGTTTTTTTGTGCGCAAATTTTACGGAGCGCCATCGTGGGCCTCTTCTTCCTTCAGATCTATGCTGTCGGCATGAGATGGACATACTACAACCCAAACCCAATAGCGGCCCGAACCGGCGATTGTACCGTCCGGGCGATATCCAAGCTTACAGGCCAGACGTGGGAGCAGACATACATTGATCTGTGCGCCTTTGGCCTTATGATGTGTGACCTTCCTGCAGCAAATTCTGTGTGGGGCGGTTATCTCCGAAGCAAAGGATTCCACAGGTATCTGATCCCGGACACTTGCCCGGACTGCTACACAGTCAATGATTTCGCAGAGGATCACCCAAACGGGGATTATCTGCTTGCTCTAAATGGTCACGTAGTCGCTGTCATGGACGGTCACTATTTTGACTCGTGGGACAGCGGTGCAGAAGTGCCAATTTACTATTGGCAGAAGGAGGGATGATGTACCAACCATATTATCAACCGTTTCAACAGCAGCAAATGCCTGACTTCCTGCGGTCGCAGTATCAGCAGGCACCGCAGCAGCAAAGCACCGATGAAAGAATCTGGGTGTCGTCTTCTGCTGCAGCAGATGCTTATCTGATGGCTCCCAACAGCTTTGTGAGATTGTGGGACAGCTCGCGCCCTGTCTTTTACGAGAAGCGCTCTGATGCTTCCGGGCGGCCTTACATGGAGGTCTACGAGTACAGCCGCAAAGATATGCAGGCGCAGGAGAAAGCACCCGCCACAGACTACACAGACCGCTTCAAGAGCATAGAGGAGCGCTTATCTGCTCTGGAAAGGAGCCGCAATGAATCCGATGAGAAACAACCCGATGCAGATGCTAAATGAATTTAACCGGTTCAAAAGCGAATTCAAGGGAGACCCGGAGGAAGCTGTAAAAAAGCTCGTTGCATCCGGGAAAATATCACAGAAGCAGCTTAATGACCTGCAGACAGCTGCGCAGACCTTCAAGGGTCTTTTCAATCTTTGAATCATCCGTGCGCACGGTGATCATACAATCAACCATTTTTAAGAAAAGGAGATAATAATATGAGCTTATCTAGCGATATGAGCCCCGCCGATATCCGGGCTTGTACTGGTGGCAACAATGACACGTTCGGAGGCTCTGGCCTTTGGATGATCGTGCTTTTCCTCATCTTCGGCATGTTCGGATGGGGAGGCTTTGGAGGATTCGGAGGATGGGGCAACGGCTCCGGTGGTGTTTCCGAGAACTACGTTCTTGCTTCCGACTTTGCAACTCTGCAGAGGCAGCTTGACAGCGGCGTTTCGTCCCTTGAGCGCAAGGGCGACGCGATCCAGAGCGGAATCTGCGACGGCTTCTATGCACAGAATTCTGCCCTTCTGACCGGCTTCGGCAACATGGACAAGGCAATCATGCAGGGCGGGTATGAGACGCGGAATGCGATCCAGCAGAACCAGATCACTGACATGCAGGGCTTCAATGCAATGCAGGCTCAGCTTGCACAGTGCTGCTGCGACAACAAGGCTGAAATTGCTGACATGAAGTATGCTATGGCGATGGGGAACAACGCCATCCAGCAGGAAGTCGGCAACGGATTCTGCCAGCAGAACTATGCGAACGCGACCAACACGCGCGACATCATCGACGCGATGAACAACGGTTTCCGCGCTCTCGATCAGAAGATGACCGCGCAGGAGCTTGCAGCGAAGGATGCACAGATTGCAGACAAGAATCAGCAGCTCTTCATGGCTCAGCTTGCAGCATCGCAGGCAGCGCAGAACGAGACGCTGAAAGGCTACATGAACGGGCAGTTTGCATATTACAACCCGCGCCCGGTTCCGTCCTTCACTGTGCCGAATCCTTATAATGGCTGCGGCGGCTGCTACGGTAACTGCTGAGAAAGGAGGCTGTAATGGCTGAATACATCAGCAATGCACCGCAGACCGTTGCGGCAGGCTCCCCGGTATTGTTCGCCAATGCGAATAATGTCGGATGCCCTTGCGGTATCCCGCACAGAAGCGGCTCCGGTCTCTTCACCTTGAGAGGCGGCCACAAGTACCGCGTTCGGTTCGGGGCAAATGTGTCGGCTGCGGCGGCGACCACAGCAAGCACTCTTGCCATCGCCGTGAACGGGGAGGCGATACCAGGAACGCAGATGATCACTACTTCCGTAGCGGCCGGCGATCTTGGCAACGTCTCTTCCGAAGTGATCCTTTGTGTGCCGAAATGCTGCTGCTATCAGCTCAGCATCCGGAACGAAAGCGCGCAGGCGGCGACAGTGCAGAACGCAAATTTGATTATTGACAAGGAGGCATGATGAAAGAATCTATGTACAGACTGAAATCCATGCTTTGCGACGAACTGGACGACATTGCCGGTAAAGGTGAGCTGTCTTCCGGTGATCTGGAAACCATCCACAAGCTGACCGACACCATCAAGAATATTGACAAGATCGAAGCTCTGGAAGGTGAAGGATACAGCGGAGGCGACCGGATGCCCTACGGCAGATACAGCGGCTCCCGTCACTATGTGCGAGGCCACTATACCAGAGGGCACTACAGCATGGCAGAAGGCAAGGCGAGGATCGCGGATCGTATCGAAGAGATGATGCAGGACGATGATCTGACCACTGCAGAGCGCTCCGCACTTGAGAGAGCGATGGACGCGCTCAGATAAGGCGGCAGCACATGGACATGAGAGAGATCAACCGCGAGATCGAGCGCCTTGAGTGCGGCAATACTACATACGGCGCTTGCGAGAAGCTGTCTATACTCTACTCGGTCAGAGATCACGCAGAGAGTGCAGCGCCTTCGGTCTACTCTTATGCGCCAGAGCCTCAGAGGCAGCCACAAACGGAGTTTGAAGAAGCTGCTTCTGCTGCTGACTGGGATCAGCTTATGGACGTGCTGAACGAACATTTTGACGTGATAAAAGCGCTGCACCCGAAAGAGTACAGCGCCGTCATTCGAAAGATCAAAAGCAAGGCATAATATAAGGGTCGGGAGTGATTCCCGGCCCTAATTTCTCGTACAACTTACGTGCCATTAACATGAGTTAATGGCACGTAAGTTGTACGAGAAATTGGCTCTTGATTTTGGCTCTGGTCGTGGTAATATATCTTTCATGCGGCGCTAGTTCAGCGGTAGAATATGACCTTCCCAAGGTCGGGATGCGGGTTCAACCCCCGTGCGCCGCTCTATAAAATGATCTTCACCTTGTGATCCTGATAGACCAAAATTTCCTTGACCGTTCGTCTCCAAAAGAGGCGGCGGTTTTCTTTATCCAGTAAAAAATACGTTTCTTTCCATCCTGCAGGAAGGATGACCTTCCTTGCAGCTTCCGGAGCTTTCAGGTCTCTTTCCTTGTCCCTGAGTGCGTCCCGTCTCTGCTGATACTCTTCTTTTGTTATCATGTCATCTTCGTACAGCTCAGCAAGTCGCTTCTTTTTGTCTTCGAGCTTCTTCTTTTCCTTATTATAGGCAACAAGTGCCGTTGTGATTGAGGATTTTGACAAGCTGTAATTGTACTCTGACACCGCAGTCTCCAGTTCTTTCAGAAGCGCATCTTCCAGGAATTCCTCATTGATTCCGCACCCTTTGCATATGGGATGGATGAAGTCATTAACATGTTTCGGGCACTGATAGATAATCTGTATGTAGTCACCACGCTTTCCCGAGTGCCTGTGGCGTGATGTGCTGGACATTCTTCGCCCGCAGTATCCGCAACGGCACATGCCCTGAAACGTAAAGGTAACGCCCGTCCGGATTGGCTTGCGGATGTTCTCGCTCATTCTCTGCATGATTGCATCGTGCTGCTCTTTTGTGATGTACGCCGGTACTTTGCATCCGTATGCGTCCCCGTAGTAGGTAGGTCTTTTCAGCACGTCATTCGCCGTCCTCCGGTGGAATGTTACGCCTTTTTCCTTTGCGTTTTTCACACACTCATCAAGCGGCAAGTAATCCAGGTATCCTTCTAAGAGAGCGCGAACGCCTGCCTCCGTCTCCGGATCAATCGCAAGGGTCTTTCCTTCTCTTTTGTATCCGACCGGCACCGTTCCGACATACTCTCCGCGTGCTCGCTTGTACGCCATTATTGTTTTTATTCTCTCGGATGTTCTATCTGCTTCTGTCTGGTTTACAGACAGCATGATGTTGACCAAAAACATTCCGTCAGGAGTCTCTGTTTCGTAGTCTTGGTCAATAGCCCTCCACGGAACGCCTGCCATCTGCTCTACGCAAGCGTGATAGTCTGCTACAGATCTAAAAAACCGGTCTAGCTTTGTAAAAAGACAAATGTCAACGCGTTTTTGTTGGCAGTCCTGCAGCATCCTTAAAAGAGCGGGACGTTTTTTATAGCTCTTTCTTGCACTGATTCCCGCATCATTATAGATATCTACAATTTTATATCCATTGTCTTTGCAGTATTTCTGTAGAGCAAAGATTTGGCTGTCTACTGACAGCCCGTGATCTCTCTGCTCTGCGGTACTTACGCGGACATATAAAGCCGCCCGTTTCATTTTGCCTCCATCTTGGCAGTAATGGCCGACATAATGTATTCGTTCATGCTCATGTTCTCGGCATTGGCCGCTTCTTTGATTTTTTCCTTGTGTCCCTTTGGTGCCATCAGTGAGATGCGATCATACTTATCCTTATTGTACTGGTTCATATAGCGAATCTGTTCTTGCTTATTCATTGATCTTCTCTCCTTCATAAGTTAATATAAAAAAGAGATGAGGGACGGCTTTGGCAAGTCCACCGTCCCCATTCTCAACCCTTTATTACTCTGCTTTTTCTTTCTTAGCCATGTCTCTGACTTCCTGCACCGCCTTCTGAACATCGTCCATGTTCTTACAGCTCTGGAACTTGTCAGCGACAAGGTTAAGAATCACTTCCAACTGCTTATCTGTCATCTCGTTCATGCCTTTCTCCTTTCTCGCTTGCCCGGTATTTGCAAGGCCTTGTTCCCTTGACATAAATAATCATAGCATATATTTAGTAATATGTAAATAGTGAAAAATAAAAAGAGGCCCATTATAGGCCTCTCTTGTCTGCATCCCCACCAATGCAGTCATACAGCGGTTTCCCTCGCTCACTGTCCCACGGGATGCCGGTCACTCCCGTTCTGCTTTATTTCTGATTTCTTTCGCGTAGGCCGTGACCCAAGGAATGCCCAAGAGCTTATCCGTGGCAGAGTACCACCACGACTGCAGGCACCTTGTGGATACATCCATTTTCTCGGCAGCACTCTCCTGCGTGTGGCACTCATCAAGCATAAGCCGCACCACTTCCTTTGGAAGCGTTCCTTCTTTGGTGCTTACAATCCCTTTAATTTTTTGGATTTTCTCTATTTCTTGAGCTATAAAACCGTATTGCTCGTTCCCTTCTTCGTTTACAAAATTAAATCGTCTTGGCCTTAAATTACGTATGAAATTTAGCGATTCACTATAGCTAATGTCAGAAACGTTTTCCTTGGCTCTCTCGTCTGAAAGTTGTTCAATTGTTCCTTGAATATTTAGTGTTACGCTTCCATTTGGGTGCTCGAATGTAATTTCTCCGTCCCCAGATCCATATGCCTTTCCACCTTCTTCTCCACCAGATGTTCTAAAGATGTACCCAACGGAGTTGATTTCAGACCCTTGATTATTTCCGTTTATCCAAACGCCATTTTGGCCTTTTGAATTTATATATAAGTGGTCTGCCTCTATCACAGAGCAATGTATCCCACCTCCCTCAGAAAAAACGGCACCTTTCAGGTAATACTCTTTCGTTTTTTCATCTTGAATGGAAAACATGTTCTGATTCCCAACAAGATGTATTCCTGTGCTATCCCAAGTGCCGTTCTGCGCACCAGCTTCCGAATACTGCTTTATAGCTACGCCCCTCAGTTCTCCCGCACCAATAAAATCAGCGTTAAATTTGCTGTCGATTGTCCAAGCAGAGCTAAAAGGACCGTTATATCCGCTCTGTGAAAACCCGATTCCGGATTTATTCATCCGGATCACGTTCTTAGCAGTCAGTTTGTCAGGCTGATCCATAATTAAAATTTCGTCAGGATATCCGGTTTCTTCATCTCTCCGGATTACGACATAGCCGCCCTTCCCTCCTGTGATGAGGTCTGTCTGCTTTTTCAGCTCTGACCGAAGCTTTGAGCTGAAGACCTTGCTTGTCTCGTCTATATCCTGCGACATTGCCACCGTAGTAGATACAAGGCTTGTCCGCGCGTCTCCGACTTCCAAGGATGTATATTTCTCTCCCAGCACGTCATACACTGTTTTTATCACTTTCGCGGACGCATTCACGCCAAGTTTCGGGAAGCGCACCCGGATTGTGTCGCAAAGGTTGATGTGCTGCAGCGGAAGGATATGCTTATACTCTTCTGTGTCTGCCAGATTGACAAAAGAAACCTTGATGGATACTTTTGGGATGCCTACGCCGTTCGCAGAAATATACTTTTCTGCGTCTTTTGTGAGGTCTGCGACAGTGGGGGCCTCTTCGTAATCCGAAGATTTATCCACCACAAGAGTGCGCACATACGGGAATGATTCGTGATTGCTGGTATACACAATGTTCCCGGTCACGGTTTCGTCGATGGTTTCGTTACTGCTTGTCCAAGTGCAGATTACGGCTGTATAAGTGCTTTCGATGTTCTCTTCCTGCTGCAGATCAGTCAGATTCTTGCCGTACTCAAGAGAGATCGGAAGCGTTGAGCCTCTTGTGTCGCACAGCTTTACGTTCCACTTGTCCCACTTGTACTCACCGCCGAAGCAGTCGAGTATGCTGCCGGTCTGGCCACCTAAAAGAGAGCGGATAGACTGCACCTTTGGATTGATATAAGAGCCGGCTTTGACTACATCCGTCTCAAAGGTAAAAGGGCAGTCCGTGACTGCGTTGTCTTTGATGGACTTTAGTGCATCCGCTGCATTGTCTGATTTGGTGGAAGGGAGCGTTACCGTGTACGAGAGCCGGTACGAGATATGCTGAGCATATACCGTCACCTTGCCATTCAGCGGCCTTGTGATCCGGTATATCTCAAACGGCTGCTGGTCTTCTCCGTCAGCCGGGACGGCGGTTATGATGCGGCTATACGCAATATCACTGTAGTGTATCCCGTCGATTGGATACTGCATTTCCAGCTCAAAAGAGCCGTTTCTTTCTTCTGTGACCTTGCAGGAAATTGCATCCGTAAGGCACCCAAGTCCCTGCGTCTTAAATTCTTTTTCGTTTTCGCTGTACAGAACAGGAATCATAGCGTCACCCACCTCGGAACGATTTCGATTTTGGTCACTGTAGAAGGAATTGTGATTTCATTTACTCCCGGCAGAAGCTCAGGCCATTCCGTGACCTCGATAAAAGAGTTGCGGTTATTCTTTCCGTTGTATGAATCCTTCAGCTCGCAATCTATGTCGATATAGTCCGCAGAATCCGAGTGGACTTTGATCGTCCCGGAGCCGACTGAAAATGTGCCCCATCCGTATACCCTTAGAAGAGGCTTAGCCGCCACAAAATAAGGATTTAAGATACTGCCAGAAGAAATATATGTCTGAGGCTCTTCCCCGTCTCTTACGTACAGCATAGGCTTGCAATCAAAGGAGATTGTGAAGGAGCCGCCGCGAGCAAACGCTCGGAGCTTCGGCGCTCCGATTTCTTTTACTGCAACCATCCGGTAAACGTCCGGGTCTTTGAATCCTTCCAGCTTGTGATACTCTGCGTCCTGCGTCAGAAATGCAGCAAGCGGCCCGTAGTATCTGCGAATGTCATCAAAGATAATCGCCGTTACCTTTACGGGCAGATTTTCGTAGCGATCCGAAGCGATATGCAGATCCCCGTTTCGTCCTGGTATTGATGTTGATGTGTAAGAACGGGACGGGGCAGCTATGAAAGCCGCCTCGTCCATAAATTCCACATGAAAGTCATTCAAATTAACGCCGTTATAGATCATGCAAACACCGCCCTCCTGCGACTCACAGCGCTTCCGAGCACATCGCTCACGCGCTCCGCAAGGTCTGTCAAGCTGTCGCTTTCTCTTGCGTATACATTTATGCTGATAGGGCCATAACTGCCAAGCATGGAGCCGGTAGAGCCTTCTGTGCTTGTCTGCATGGACACCGTAGCCGCATCAGATACGTTCTGCGCCATGCTCTCCATCGAGTGCACTGCAGAATCGGAGTATTCATCAATGCCTGCTGCCATACCAAGAGAAATGTACTTCCCGACTTGGTCGCGCATCAGCTTTGACGGTGACTCAATGCCAAGGAAGCTCTTTGCTGCGTTAAATGCGGATTCTGCGGCATTCCTTGCCGCGTCAACAATTACTCCTACAGCATTTCTGATTCCGTTTGCGATTCCCTGTATGATGTTGTGGCCGATGCTTCCCCAATCGTAGCTGCCGAAACTGCTGACAATATTTTTGATAAGTGTAACCACAGCGCTTACGACCTTCGGGACGGCCATAATCAGGCCGGCCGCAAGCTTCACAACGATCTCAATACCCTTTGCAAGAATTGCGGGGAGGTTTGCAACAATTGTTGCAATAAGCTTTCCGATAACCTGTCCTTGTGCCGCTGCCATTGCAGGCAGGTTGTTCACAATGCCGTTTACTTCCGCAAGGAGCATTTTTGCACCCGCGTCCATGACAGACGGAAGGTTCTGCAGCACGAACGTCACAAACTGCACGATAACCTGCCCGGCAGTCGCAACCATCTGAGGAAGTGCGCTATATATACCGTTTACAAGCCATGTGTATATTTCCACTCCCTTTGCTAGAACGCCGGGAAGGGCGGCCGTTATGCCGTCAAGAAAGCCCTGCAGTGCAGAAATTCCCTGCTGTACAAGCTGCGGCAGTGCTGTTTGAATTCCTGCAAGCAATTTGGACGCAAGAGACTGCGCTGCAGAAAGGAAGCTCCCGCCCTGTCCTGCTACTTGCGTGGCAATACTCTGAACAGACGTTACAACCGCCTGCACAACCGCTCTAAGAATTCCAGGAAGAGCAGAAACAAGCCCTGTCACAAGATTAAAAGCCGCAGTAATTAGCGTCGGAAGAAGCGTGGAGATCAGCGAAGGGAGATTGCTTGAAATTACCGGAATTATGTTATCCACAAGCTGCACGATGCCATTTAATGCTCTCTCGACTACAGGAACCAAATTCGTCACTGTCTGCGTTGCGGACCCGACAAGGTCATCAATGAGCTGAGAGATATCTGCATCAGGATTAGCCAGACCAGCAAGAAGGTTTTCCCATGCGGCTTTAGTCATGTTGATAGAGCCCTCGACCGTTGTCGCGGCTTCTCTGGCTGTCGTTCCTGCAATGTTTTGCTTCTCTTGGATCTGCTCTATTGCAGTTACAACATCAGAAAAGCTGTCAATTGATAGGTCGGATGCTTTTCCGTTTGCTTTCCCCCACTCGTTCGCGTCCTTAATCAGACGCGCCATTTCTTCCTTTGTTCCACCGTATCCGAGTTTCAAGTTATCCAACATGGTATAGTTCTGCTTCGAAAATCCCTTGAAGGCGTTCGTCACGTCCTCCATGTTGGAGCCGAAGGTGTTGACATTATCCGAAATAGCACGCATTGCAACATCGGTTTGCTCCGCAGCCTTGACAGTATCGCCGCCCAAAGAGTTGATCAAAGACGCAGAAAAGCTGGTTGCCGTCTCCATATACTCATTGGCGGTCATACCTGCAGTCTTAAAAGCCTGCTTTGCGTTATTTGCAACCAAATTTTGCGCATCTTCCAGTTTCTGCCATTCAGAGCGCGCAGCATCTACAGATTGCCCGGTGTCTTTAGCATACGTTTGCAGGTCTTTCCCCATATTTCCATATAGTTTCTGCACGCCGCCGATGAGCTGCTCGTACTCAGAGTATCCGGACACTGCCGATTTTGTGAGAACACCTATTCCGGTCGCCGCCGCACCGACCGCCGCCGTGGTGACTCCTGCAGCAGCTTTTGCAAAACCACCGATCTTACTAAATGCTCCGGAAATCCCGCCAATTTTTTTCTGGAACTCTCCATCATCGGCAGTTATCTTGACCATTAAATCCAGCAAAGTAGCGCTCATGTTACCCTTAAACCCATCTTATTGATCACATCTGCAGCAATTTCGTCGCCCGTCCGGTTGTCCGTCGCTCTTTGCTTTATCAGCTCATAAAAACGTTTTGAAAAAGCCTTTCCTTGCCCTTGCAGATAAAAACTATCGGTTATATATACGCGATACGCCGCCTCGCGCTGATGATCTGCGTATTTGGCGGCGTAGTATTTCATGAAGTGCTTTAAATCTCTTTTTCCACGGTATTCTCCGTAGCAGAGCCAGAAGATTTCTGTTCCGTCTTCTGTCCGGACAATCCGAAAAAATCCTGCAGTTCCGGATTGCTGATAAGTGATAAGAGCTTCTTTGTGATTGTAAAAACGGTTCCCCTGTATTTCTCAGCCGGTACGCCATCAAGAATAGCCAGGATTTCAACGGCTTCCTTTTTGTGCAATTTCAAAATCGCTTTTACAATCTTTAAAACCGGTGTGTTTGGCGCGTGTGTGATTTTCTGAATCTCATCGTCCTGCGCAATTTCCGTGATAGGGTCGATAAGATCAGCAATCAAATCAATAGCATCAACTCCCTTGGCTTCCTCAAGTCTTCCCATGTGTTACCCTCCTTTTTATGCCTCAACAGTACCGGCTTTGATGTATACATCGAATGGCACCTTATCCTGCTCGCTGAGCGAGTAATGACCGGTGAACTCAAAGTCAAATTTGCCCTTATTTCTGTCATCAGATTTCAGCTTAAAGCCGCCAGTGGACAAGCCGTTCAGCATGTGGATAGCGCAGTAACCGCCGTTCTTTTCTCCGTTTTCGTCGGAGTAGTCGCCAACCCACCAAATATCCTCGAAATCGCTCTGTGCTACGTCATTACGAGGCACGATGTGCGTTGTGTCCTCTACGTCTACATCTGCTGCAGCGATCAGCTTCTTGCCAAGGTCTGCCGTCACCGTAATAAAGGTTCCGGACATCTTTACCACCCACGAATCGAGCCTCTTGAGCTCCTTTGTGTTCTTCGGGCAGTTGTCGATGTCCTCGCCGTAGTCTGTAAAAGACGGTGTTGCCTCAAACTCCACGCCGCCAGAAGTAGCGCCGAGAATGTCGGTGATCTCCCCACCCGCAGGCGTGAAGCTCTTTGCAAGAACCCCCGCATTAAGCTGGATATTCTTGAATGTTTCCTCTGGGATTTTTGTAAATTTCATATGCTCTTCTCCCTTTCTCACGCCGTCAGATATTCAAGCGTGAGATTCATATATCTGTGCTTTATCTCTGTTCTGTCTGCATCCGTCTGCGGTGTGCAGAACGGGCTCCCGCGCTTGATCCAAATGGCACCATCATCACAATGAATGACTATGCCGCCTCTTCCAATTACCCGCCCAATCTCTTCGGCCTTCTCGTTGGGGACTGCCTCGGAAGTCGTGTGGTAGTAAAGGTGCACCGCGATCGGGATTTCTCCGTCCCCCAGGTATCCAAACGACACCTCGTATGTAAGCCACGGAAAAACGGTTTCGTCTGGAACTGCACTACTTGGATATGCGGAAATCCCGAAAGACGAAAAGAACTTCTGTAGTGCTGCAGCTTTTGTCATGACGGAAGGCTCCATTTCTCGGCTGTAACCTGCCGTATGTTGAGCGAAGAGACCGATGGGCTTTTAATGTCCTCCGGATCACTCGTAATGCGGAAGATTTTCCCGTCGCTATTGCGTCTGATCACCGTGTGATACTCCAGAAGCACAGCACGGGGCGTTGTGACGGTATAGACGCTTGTCACGCCCTGCTTTTCTGCGATCTGAGCTTCCATCGATGAGTTATGGACGATGGCAGCATCAATCGTTGCCCCGTCTTGCCACACTACGTTATAGCCGCCCTCGCCGTCTGGCTCTGTCTTCCGGTCGATAATTGTGCACTGTTCCATCATGGACTCTAAAAGACTCATACTTTCCTCCACGTAGCCAAGCGGGAGCCGAAGGCATTCTTCCAGCTCGCCGCATCGCCGTTTTTATTTGTCGCTCTTGTGTAAGAGTAGCCGCCGAAGGATTCGCTTTGATACGGGCCCTGTACCCCGTTCTTGAGCTGATACGCTTTGATTTCTGCGACAAGATCAAGAAACGCGAGAGGTGGATGCAGCTCGGTGATTGTCCCTGTAAAAGTTTCGTCTCTCATATCCAGCGCCGGGTACTGATAAACCCCATCATTTCGCGACGATCCTTCTACGAGGAAATAATCACCTGGCGATAAAAACGGGAGGTCGATCGTGCCGCCCGTAATCTCATACGTCCCATCGTGGTATCCGTTGGGAGCCGGGAAGAAATTCCGGATGTACCGCATGATTTCGTACAGCATTTAAGACCTCCCTGTTACTTATCCCTTGACCTCTGTCTGCTCTGCGTCACTGGCCTGTTCCGCAACCTCCGGATTCTTGTCCGTCTCGCCTACGGTGACGACTGCGATTCCGTCCAGATACTCAGCCCACAGCTTCATACCCATGATCGCGAAGGAGTTGCCCGTCGCTCTGGTGTAATCTCCCTCTACGTGGAAGCCGATCAGGTTTGTCTCGCCTTCTACGGTGTACTGCAGGCCCATCTTTGCAAAATCGCTGTCGGAAGGGTCTACATAGTACAGGTCGATGTTCTCGACCGGCAGAGCAATCACAGTCTTCTCCGGGATGTACTCGGCAGGAAGCAGGAAAAGCGTCTTGTAGCCGAGGAAATTCTTGGTATACTGCAGGCCGAACGAGGTCTGTACGGTGATATCTGCAGCGCCAACGTAGGAATACAGATCCATGATGTTGGCGAAGCCTACTACCTCAGTGACAGTACGGTTCATAGCTGCAAATCTGTTGACCACAGCGCCCTTTGCGATTGCAAGAGCCTTCTGCCAAGTGGTCTGCGACCCCTTCAGCGTTCCGGTCTTGAGGAAGGTGTAGAAGTCGTTAAGTGTCTTGTTCTGCAGTTCTACGAGGAACTGATCATCGGTCTTCTCTACAGCGATCTCTGCGCCGTACTTCTGCACTGCCTCGATAGACACAGACTTTGCATACTTGGCAACTTCAATATCGCCATAGCTAGCTTCCTTTACCTTGAACTTCGTGAACGGAATCACGTCGCCCTCTGCTACAGTAGTTCCGCCCTGCAGCTCCCCATCCATCTCTGTCTCGTAAGAAACGAGCTTCGTTCCGGGAGTCTTTCGAATCGGCTTCATGATGCCGATAATCGTTCTAAGCGCGTCCCAGTTCTTGCTGAATCTGGTGACGAAATCGACCTCGCGGGTCGTAACAGTGATCTGGGCCTGTGTGGTTAAATTATTTAATGCAGGCATTTACTTGCTCCTTTCTTAAAAGCCGAAGAGCTCATGATTCTCAGCAATTGCCTTCTGGCGGTCTGCCGTATCTTTGATCTTCATGATCTCTTCTTTGGTCATCTTTCCTCCGGAGTTGCCGGGCGGTGTCTGGGTGCTTGCTCCCTTTGTGCCTGACATTCCGATGTAGTCAGCAAAGCGTTCCTTGACGGTCTTTGTAACTGCATCCTTGTCTTTGACTTTTCCGTCTTCGATCTCGATGCCGTCTACAATGTCGTCAGATGCCGCAATAATCAGCTTTGCAATACTGTCTCCAATCCCGGCTTCTTTCAGGATCGGCTTGTATGCTTCGAGCTTTGCGGCTTTGTCCTTCGCCTTGGTCTGCTCTGCCTTATAGGACTCGAACGCGGTGTGTTCGGCCTTGTACTTATCCTCCCAGTTCTTGCTCTTGTCCTGCTGTGCTTCGAGCTCGCTCAATTTCTGCTGAGTGTCTTTCAGCTTCTCCGAGTCGGCTTTAAGCGTTGCAATTTCATCCTTTAAGCCGTCCACGGTCTCGATATGCATTGCCATCAGTTTTGCGACCTTTTCTTCGGTCGATGTATCCGCATCCTCAAAGAGTGCACGGACATCCTTGCGTTTCAGTGCCATTCCTTCGGCTCCTCCTTTAAGCTGTTCTTCGCCTTTAGCCGGTGCATTCCTTCGCGCCTGCTACTGTTAATTTTCCTTGTTTTTTAGGCCACGGCTCGCCAACTTTGCACAACAAAAAAGCCCTGGCATTTCTGCCAGAGGCTTGTTAAAAGAATATGCATTTGCACTCATACGAGCGGGACGATAGCTTTGGTATCCTTCAAAAACTCCTTCGCTTTCTGCAAAAACGAATTGTTCGTCAGGTACTCAATCCCAAGCGGGGTGATTTGGCAATCCTCCCAGTTGATCGGTACAGGCTGCTTAATCCCGTCGAAATCGGCAAATATTACGCCGTTAATCAGGTTTTCTTTCTGCATGTTGTAAATTACATAAGACCAGTACCGTTTGTTGATGTTCTGCCCGTTTGCCTTGAACAGGTCGCTGTCGGTGCTGATCATCTTTGCATCCATATCCTCGCCACGTTTCAAGCACTGATACAAGTATGCAAGTATCTGATATACAATTACCGGATAATCATCCTTAACCATTCGCTCCCCTTCATTGCTCTTTATGTCTGAGTAAGACCGGCTTTTATTTGATGTCGTCTTTTATATTTTCAAAAACTTTTTTGTATACATCGAGATGCTCTGTTACTGCAGGTTTCAGCCAAGGATCAGGACGAATTCCGTCGGTTCGATGGAAGTCTCCTTTTTCGTCTTTGTATACCCACGATGTTTTGCGCCCACCGTCTGCATATTTTCCGGTTCCGAGCTCAATATATTTTCCATATTCTACGTTCGTCCCGATATAGCAGTCTTTGTCTACAACTTTGTGGGTAACACTATTGCGAAGGTTTCCAGTGTCTACATGATGCGCCTGCGTAAGGTTGTCTTTTGCGTATCCCTCACCGATTTCTCCGCACTTCTCCAGCGCGGTGAGGAGCGCGCGCTCCATCTCGCTTTTTATTTCCTTCGTTCTGTCATTCTCAACGTGAAAGCTAATCATTTTTTCTCATTTCGGAGGCACGACTTTTGCGCTTTAATCGCTGTTCTCTTCGGATTGCGCCTAACTCTGTCAAGTCAGCAAATCGAACAACGTTCCCATTTTGTAAAATATATTGTGGTGGCCCAAGCCTCGCACCCTCTTCGGAGCTTCGCCAAACATGGAAAACCCGGTATCCGTTCCAAGAATAACCTTGTTCGATTTTGTCATATTTTCTTGTTTTTGCTAATTCTTCTATAGTCACTTCACGCCCTCTACTATGTGCCGAATGAAAGAATAGTCAAAATCCATATTATCAATTCTTAGAATTTTGGGATTGGCTCTTTTTGTCAGGGAGTAGTCAAGCTCATTGAGATAATTTATGATTGCCAAATCCCCAATATAGTTATCGCCGGTTTGGTTGTCAGTTATATGCATAATTCCTTTTTTTCGCCAAACATTCACCACGTGCCCATTTTTGCTACCTTCCCAATTAAAATCTAATGTATATCTTTCATTTTCATTTATTTTCTGGTTAAGAAATACCGCATAATCCTCTGCCCCATGAATCGTGTCTGGCATATATATAAATTCCGGATGTTTTTTTGTTATTGGGTCAACAAATGCAAGCCGCATGTCATACGATAGGTCTTTCATGTATTTGTTATTCTCATTATAAACCCTTGTGACAAAACTGTATCCCCTCAATCTTCCTTCATAAACGACCGCACACGACTGACAGTTGAGAAGTCCGCCTTCCTCGTTTACGTGTGGATTTACTTTTCCACTGTCTGCTTCTTCGTGTGTCATTGGCTCACCGCGCCTTATCTTTCCAACCGGCTTCTTACTAATGCCAATAATTGTATGCCGAACCATGTCTGTTGTGCGTGTCCCAAGGTATTTTTTGATGTCACGTTCTTGGTACGCCTCTTCTGCATTTTTCCCGTAGTAGCTCACTTTTCTTGGTTCGCTGTTTTCCGGGAAGATGGAACGCATGGTACAGCGGCAGTTCCAGACCTCGCGCCCCGGCCCTGATGGATCACCCGGAAACATCAGCCCGTTCGAAAACGGCTTGTCATACGGGACGCGTTCGCCGTCCATGTCTCTGTGAGAATCTCGCGTTCTTTCGTCAAGAGTGGCAATCCATTCTTTCTGCATCTGAACGCCCATTTCTGCCAGGCGTTTGTATCCGTCCATCCTTCCGCCGTTTTGTGCAGATGTAATTGCAGTTCTGGCGTTCCGGATTGCGCTCACCTGGTTAAGCCCAACAGTATGCATTAAGCAGGTTTTCGACAGCTTGGCAGGATGCTGTCCCATCAAAATGGCAGATGTAACGTCTTTCGTGAACTGGCTTTTATTCCATTTGAGATCCTTATTTCTTTCGATTGCTTTTTTGGTGATAGACGGAAGCAAGGACGGATCTTCTTCTATCAATCTTCGGACAGTCTGTTCGTCATAAAGCTCGAACGTATATCCCAAATGCTGCTCGGCCTCGTATGCAGTAAAGTTGTAATTCAAAGACCATATAGAGGGTGTTTCGTCATTGATGTATGCAGCAGCAACCTCATTTGCAGCATACATTCGCTCTGCGACATTATCCCGAAGGTCTTGCCAGTGCTTCCCCCTTGCAATCTGAGCGTTCACCCATGCATAAAATTCTGACTTTGTATATTTTCCGTCAAGATAGGCCTTGTACTCCTGCTGATATCGCTCTTCAAACTTTGTGAAGTACTCGCTTGCCTCGCTTTCAAGACCCCTATATGCATCGAGATACTGCGCGGCGATCTTCTTTTCAAGCGCTTCGAGCTCTTTATCTGTTTTTTTCTCTGCAAACGTCTTTCTGTCCACTTGCTAGCCCTTTATATGCAATGTGGTGATGGTTTCCCATCACCACTTTTTCATGCTTCCTGCTCTTCTTCCGCTTCTTCTTCGCCGTCTTCCTCTGGATCTTCCTCGTTTTCGTCTTCCGGCGGCTCCGCGTTGCTGAACTGACTCTGCTGGTCTGCATCTCTCTGTGAAATCACTTCTTCAGCCTCTTCCGGAGTAAGGAAAGGAAGCTTTTTGATCACCATTTCGTCCGTCAAGTAATTCGCTGCAGAAAGGATCATTTCTGTCTGCTCCTTCTGGTTTACGATCCGATTCCAGACGAAGGAAGGGTTGTCATCAATCCCTGCAATGTCGAGGATGTTCTGCACGAAATCGAGCACGGAATACTCGAAGTCTGCACATTTGTTATCCATTGCCTGATAAGCTGCCTGTATCTCCTGCGTGGTCTTCTGGGCTGCAGAAAGAGTCTTAACATCAAGACTCTGGAAGTCTTCATAGATATCCTGCCGAAGAATCTCAAGCATAGCCTGGCGTGCATCAGTCGGGACATTGAGCGTCTGCGGAGTAATGGAGCCGCCGCCGTCGCTGTCTACTACCGCGGAATGGGTGTTCCTGATCCTCTGCAGCAGCTCCGCAAGGTCTACGTCATCCATGCCGCCGCTGTTCTGTACGAGCCAGAAGATTTCTGACGTGTCATCAATGACGTTTGCCATTCCGGACTTGATCATGTCATAGCAGTCTATGCTCTCCCTCACGCCCACAATCTCGCTTTCGTGCGTGTCATTGGCATATAACGGCACAATCGGGAGCCGACCGTAGTTTTCCTCGCAGATGTCTACGATTGTCCCGTCTGCAATGCGATTCTCCCTGATCTTGTATCCGCGCTTGGCCTGCAGCACCTCAACTTCTTCTGAGCCTGTCCGCTGGTACTCTGTGTAGCCGTCCTCTTCATACAGCGTGTAGCGTGCCACTGTGTCAGTGCCTACCTGCTTAAACCAAAAACGGATGCCGGCGCGCACTGATGCATCCTGCTCACTCTTTAAGGGACAGAATCCTGGCTGTGAAGGGCTGTCCGCGTATGAAAACACCTCTAAATGGTCATAATTCCAGAAGCCGAAAGCAACGCCGCCATACATTGCCTCTTTCGCGACGGTCTGTAGCTTGTAGTCGAAGTCTTTCCCCAACTTCTCCTTATCCTCTGGCTTTTCCAGTGTGAGACCGTTTCCAAGTACATACTGAACCTGCTGCGTTACAAGGCGGCGAAAGAACAGCGTTTTCAGCTTATAATTGCTTGACCAGTAGTCGGGCACAAGCCGGCCTGTGATCGTCCGGATCATCTTCTGATACTGCTCAATCGTGACATTGTGCTTGGAGTAGTACGCGTACCCAATCTGCGCATTCCTGTACTCTCTTGTTGCAAAAAACTGATTCACGGCAGCCTCGCAGAACTCACCGCGTGCAATATCGTCTTCTCCTGTTCTTACAAGATCGTCAAATGTAAGCATTTAATTCCCTTTCATCACAAATATATAAGCTGCCGGCTTTCTGGCTTCTTCTCTTTCTTCACCAATTTCAGCGTCCGGACAAAATAGCGAACCGCATCCATGCCGTGGTCGTTCTCTTTGATTGGCTTGTCTTCTCCGCGATCTGCAGCTTGCTCATCCCATGAGTACACGCCGAACTCATCAATCGTGTGCTTGCATCTCCGCATAAACAGGAGCCGGTTGCCTTTTAGCATCGTCTGCACATCCGCGATGCCAGGCAGAACGTCATTGTCAGCCTGCCGCGTCCGGTGCCCTCTCTTCCGGAGCTCTACAATCAAAGCCGCTGCAGAAGGGTCTACAATCGTCTGCTTAATCTCTCTGCCTTGTGTAAGCTCCTCGTATCCGTCTACAAGCTCCGCAACGGTCTTCTGTCTGCGTTCGTCTCGACCGGAGTAATAGTATTCGTCCAGACATATCCATGCATTTAATGACGGAGAGAAGCGCCACAACAAGAAAACTGTTGCGTTCTGGATACCGTAGTCGCTCGATACGTAGTAATCCCCGGTTGTGTCCGGTTCCTTGTCCAAAATATTGCTGTCTCCGAAGCAGTCATATACAAGGCCCTCGACATTGCACCGCAGCCCAAGGATATCGCGCTTGTACCATATGGAATTTTGATCATACTGAGCCTCAATTTCCTGCAGGCGCTGCGGCGTTATTGTCGCATTATCCCGAATAGTGAAGTGTTCATAGTTGTATCGGCTCCCATATGCCTCTGAAAACCGGTCTATATAGTCTTTATAAATGACGTTTGCAGGAGAAGAAGGGTTTAAATCCCAAAAAACTCGCCTGGTCTTTGCAGCGAGCTGACGATTGAATGCCTCCTTGATCATGTCCGGATGATGCAGGTTGATTTCCGTAGCGATCCACATCCCGTAAGAGTTGCCTCGAATCTTTTTGAAGGAGTCTGCTTTACCTCCACCGGCAAAAATCACAATATATGCTCTTCCATTCGATTTGATTCTGAGAGCGTCATTACCTTTGTACTTTGTCCATGAGCAGCGTCCACGGAATATATACTCTAAGCCGAACCCGTTGCAGTCGCCAATGTTCAGCTTGGCATTTGCCGATGTAGATCCTGTCGCAAGGTGTATCCGGTCTGGAACGCCGCGATCAAGCATACGCGCAAAAACCGCAACATTGTCCACAGTCTTACCGGCACGAACAGCACCCTCGGCAACCGAGATTGTTGCTGAGAGTGCTTTTGACATATAGTCTTTATGCTTGTCTGTCCATACCGGATGCAGTTGCTTGGATATACTCAAATCCCTGCCTCGTCAAAATATGCGTCTGTGTCCTCTCTGTCCATGCTTTCTTCTGGCTGATCTTTTTGCCCGAGGTATTGCTTACCAAGCCAGATCAGCATAGATGCATTCCCTCTCTTTGCGCAGTCGAGTTGGTACCTGCGAAGAGACATTTTCCCGCCTGCTGAACTCTTTTTATATGCCTCGGAGAAACATACCCCGTAAGTTCTCTTGCACCAGCCTGCAAGAGTTTTGTCTGTGACATCGAGGACTCCGCAGATTTCCTCTTCCGTGCACTGAATGGCACACAGCTTTTCAAATTGTGATTTGTCTATCTCTTTTCTTGGCCTCGCCATTAGCTAATCAACTCCGCTTTTTTACCTGTCAGTTCTTCCCACCGAGTAATAATGACATCCACATATTTCGGGTCTTTCTCCATTACGATAGCTTTGCGTCCCATCTGCTCTGCAGCAATGATGGTTGTGCCAGAACCTCCGAATGCATCCAGAACAGTGTCTCCTTCTTTCGTTGCGTCTGCCATGCAGTTTGCAACAAGCTCCACCGGCTTCATTGTTGGATGCAGATCGCAGTGCCTTGGCTTGTCAATCGTCCAAATTGTCGTTCTGAATTTTCCTTTTCTGTAATTGTGGTGGCTTTTTGTCCATGTATAAAAAATCGGCTCATGCTGATAATCATAGTCAAGCCGCCCGAGTGAGAAAGTCGCGCAGTTCTTTTCCCAGATGAGAATGTGCCGCACCGGGAGCCCCGCGTCTTTCATCATCATCATCATTAAGCCAAGATCACCGCCCTGCGGGGATGTAACATAGTAAGCCGCGTCATCCTTGCACGATTCTCGGCAGTTCTTCATGGCTGCCTGTAAAATTGGATAAAGCTCATCCGCGCTTAGCGTGTCTCCTTCTATGTCTTCCGTGCATCTGCCACTTCTTTGGACTTTATTGAGCGCAGCATTCTTGGAGCCTATTGCGACTCCATACGGCGGGTCGGTGAATACCATGTCTGCTAAACACCCCCCCATCAGAATGCGAAAGTCTTCTGAGCTGGAAGAATCCCCGCACATAAGTCTGTGATCGCCAAGCTTATACAGGTCGCCTTCTTTTACTTTTGTTTCCTTCGGTACTTCGAAGTCATCATCTGGCTCGCTGATATCTTCCAAGCTATCCAAATCTCCGATTGGATCAAATCCGAAATCTGTCATGTCGAAATCCGGTAATGATGCCAGAGCATCGGCAAGAAGGTCATCATCCCATTCCGAACTCTCACCGACTTTATTATCGGCGAGTCGAAACGCCTTTATCTGCTCATCATTAAGATCATCTGCACAGATTACCGGAACGCTCTTCATTTCGAGCTGCTTTGCGGCTTTATATCTCGTATGTCCGCATACGATGACACCGTTTTTGTCTACGATAATTGGTACCTTAAAACCGAACTCTTTGATGCTGTTCGCAACATAGTCTACTGATGCATCGTTTTTTCTCGGATTCTTTTCGTATGGGTGCACATCCTGCACCTTCATCATCTTGATCTCCATTGCGCCCTCCTTGAAATCAAATACAAATTGCATCCGGCCGGACTCGAACCGGCGACATTAATGCTCTGGCCATCTGAGCTACGGATGCACCTCCCACAGAAAGGATACACATGGAGGAGGTCGTCAATGGCTTTTGCCATCGTAATGATTATCCCACCCGTGTAGGCCCATGCTCGCCATCATTCAGCGTTGACATAATGGATCACAAGGCCCATAAAGTGCGCGATTATCCTGCTTACAGACCGGCAAGAATAGTGATACTTGATGGATGCAGCGTCCACAGAGCCGCCGCGCATAAGGACATAATCAATAATTTTTCTGCGTGCTTCTGCATCAGGCAGTTTGTCCACATCGCTCAATGCAAGCTCTATAGCGTGATCGTAGATAAAGCCGATCACCCCTGCAGGCTTTCGGCCTTCCTTATATCCAAGAATTCTTTTTCTCGCCTCAAAGTAATATCTGTATTTCGGAGCGCTCACCGCCTTCCCCCGTTCCTCCGGGCCATCCTTTTCCCGGCTGCCATCCTTTCCCCTGTAATATCCATGTATCGTGCCTTCTGCCGTGATATTTCTTCTCTCTTTTCGGCATTGGCTTTGTAATACTTTTGATAAGCTGTACAGGAGCAGTGGCACGATGCCGACCGCTCCGCACAGTCTTTACTACACGGCGACTTCAATGGTCGCACACCGGGCGTTCATGCTCCGGCACATCCGGTGTGGCAAATTCCGAATCTGCAAACAGGCACTTCAAGCCATATTTATCTGCAACACCTTCTTCTATAGCGCATCCTCTATACTTCCAAAAATCCGTGGGAGCAATGAAGTAATCTGCGCCCGCCATCAGATTGATTGAGTCGGCTAGATATTTGATTCGATCCGCGTTTCCACATGGCTTCTTTGGAATGTAAGGATTAACTATTTTAAATTTTTCTCCAGTATATGCTTCTGCGATTTTCTGCATCTTCTCAAAGCTTTTCCGTATGTCTTCTTCTGCCCGGCCCTCCATGGGACAGGAAATGAAGAGCCTGTGCTTCAGAATGGTTGGCTTCATTCGCACTTCATATTCCGGGTCGCAGTCAATCGCATCTTCTGTAATCTTTGCTATAATCTCCCCGCTTTTTCTTTCAACAATCACTTTTTCGATTCCGTATAATATTTCGTTCATATTTCCCTCCAATCTTCTGCAATTCGCTTCTTCGTTCTTGCCTGCTTAAAATCAATGATGTCCTGTATCGTGTTGTCATCAATACCCCAAATGGCCTGTAACTCGCTGATAATGATTAACGTATCTGCCATTTCTTCCGCAAGGTTATACAGGAGAGCCGCCGGAGTTCTACGGCGATCCCGGTGTTGATCTTTTTTGTCTCGTGCGGATAGATTGCGATTGTGCCGGGCACATCTGCATACAAGTCAAGCCCGGCGGCTCCCTTGCTCCCTCTTGTGGGGAGCTTTGCCGTGCCTGTAAGTCTCTTAACCTTCATTTTTTCACCTCTTGATTGATAAACATTCTGCGTTCTTAAACGCAGAAATGAACATCTCGGCAGTTTCACGCTCGTAATTGCCGCACACGCAGTTCATATCAGCAATACAGCGCTCAAAAAATTCTTTGAATCTGTCAGACTGAAAGTCCTGTTCGAATTCTTTTGGAATCTCAACTACTAACTTCATATGTTTTTCTCAGTTAAACGGCAGTTCTTCGTCAATTCCGTCCGGAATACTCATGAAATCGTCCATGTGCGGCGCTTCTTTCTGTTCCTTTGGTGCGTAGTTCTGCGCCGTGTCATTTGCCTGCCTGCTCTCGCAAAACTCCTGTTCATCTGCAATTACATCGGTTGTATAAACCTTCTGCCCGTCCTGCCTGGTATAACTTCCGGTCTGAATGTGTCCGGAAACTGCAACTTTCATCCCCTTATGCAGATACTTTTCCGCAAACTCGCCACCCTTTCCAAAGGCTTTGATGCTGATAAAGTCAGCGTTCTGCTGCCCTTCTACCTTCTTCCCTCTGCGCTCTACCGCAAGGCGATAAGATGCAACGCACATCGGCTGATCCCCCTGCGTGTATCTAACCTCCGGGTCTGCTGTCAGTCTGCCAATCAGATTTACCTTGTTCATTATTCTTCCTCCTCATCAAAATCCGTGTACTTATACCCTTCTCCAATCAACGCGCCAAATCTCATCTTGATGTCCGATATGTAGCTATCAAGCTGCTCCATCTCAAGCCGCATAAGCCTTATGTCCGTATCGAAATGTGTGAGTCTTGACATCGCGATAAAGGCCCCCGTATGGATATCAAAAGTATCTTTCTTGCTGCACACTGCACTTGCTTTTTCTCCGGTCTCCAAATCCTTGACTGTGACCGTATCCCCGTCTCTGTAGACTACGATGCGAGGCGGTGTTTTTTTTGATTTGACCTTTACAATCTCGTGATCCGCAAGTGGCATATAAGCCATAACCACGCCGTTAGATACCTCTGCTTTGAGGCCCTGACTTCTCAGATAAGCCGCTGCGTCTTCTTTGCTTGCCTTCTTTGTGCTGTATACCTCGCAATCCACAAAGGCTGTTATCGGCATGTTGTGGTGTCTTTTGTAGTAGTTTCCGTACAAGCAGGTTCCACAAGTTTTGTCTTTTTCCACTGTTCCTCCTTCAAAATGTACTGACGTATAAATCTATCCGCATACTGCGGATGCATCAGCGACCTCTCAACCTTTCTAGTTGTGTTTTTAGTCCCTTTTGCATTATCAATATTCCTTACTTTCACATACTCGATTGGTTCGAAAACAAGGTTCTGCTCCGGCTTACAATTCAAAAACCAATATTGTGTTGGTTTTTTGTAATAATCACCATTTTCTGTTCTGTCTGTGTCGATCAAAGCCGGCTTCATGCACCAATATGTCCGCAAGTAGTGCGGTTGTGTGTATGGATTTTCGATGATCATCGGGAATCCTTTTCTCAGGCAGATAATGGTCATCTTACTCAGCAAGATATACAGCTCGTTCAGCTCTTTTTGTAGCGAGATACTGCACTCCAATTTCTGTATATCCGTCCACTTCTTCTGCTGATATGCTTCACCTCTCATCATCAACGGAATTTTTGCTTCGAACCTTGTACAAGGGAAAAACGCCATGCAGATATCATCCTTCCCGATCTGATCAAATATGCTAGGCTTTCCTTCGTACCCATGCTCGATCTCTGAGAAGATGTCCACAACATGGTCTGTCTGGCCGAAGTCGTTTAGGATGTCATAATCTTCTGCTTCAACACCATATTTGCGGAAGGCATTCTTGAAAGTCCCAGACTGCTCAAATAAACAAAACGCTTTCAAAACACTCCCTCCTTAAAAGGCCCGTTTACCTTTTTCATCTTCCCGCACTTCTTGCAT
>OLHG01000393.1_pt1 | contig 31084 bp, 36 predicted proteins | sample 1605971 | NCBI WGS metagenome assembly OLHG01 (sample SAMN03283289) | human gut metagenome | biome: human-associated habitat; material: feces | host: Homo sapiens | place: Peru | collected 2012 | reverse complement strand
CTTAGGCATGCCGCCAGCGTTCATCCTGAGCCAGGATCAAACTCTCAATAAAAATTTAATTTTTAATAATTAATAAGTTATAATTTCCTAGCTACTCAAAATTGACATTTTGCTCAGTTTTCAAAGAACTTTTTTCTCATCTGCATCTTTTTTTGCAGTGCATTAATAATATACCAAAGATATTCGACATTGTCAACCTTTTTTTTCACTTTTTTTAATTTTTTTTAAGCAAAATAAAAAGTGATTAACTAATGCTTTACTATCTTTATTTTATTATATGCTACAGCATTAAAATGTTTCCACTTCATTTTTCAAAGATACATTTTGCAATGCTTCTTTCTGCATCACATGTAATGTATAATATCACTTTATTTTTACTTTGTAAAGTGTTTTTTTGAAATTTTTTTATTTTTTTTCATTTTTGTAATTTTGATGAAAAAAATAAAAACTTAACATTCTTTCTCATATATAATATATGCTGAATGCTAAGAAAGTTTACATCATTTTCAAAGATACTTCATTGAAACCCTTTTTCGTTTCAACGTTATGTATCATATCACTTTATTTTTACTTTGTAAAGTGTTTTTTTGTTTTTTCTTACTTTTTTTTATTTTTATGACTAATTAATATTATTTTCTTCTGTTTTATCCTCTTTTTTTAATAATTCTAAATACTTTTCATAGTACTTTTCAATAGCTTTTTTATTAAATGGATCTTTTTTTATTCTTACTCTTTCTATTAGACTACCTAATTCATACTTTAATATAAAATCTAATCTGTTAGAATAATGCATCTGTTTTTTATGATATTTGTATTCATTTCTATCTAGTACTTTAAAACTACCATTTGGAAATACTCTTAGGTCCAAGTCATAATCAATATATTTGATAACGTTATCATCTATTATATATGGAGTGGCTATATTACAGTAATAGAATAATCCAAACTTTTTTAACTGAGCTAATATATTAAACCATTCGTTTTTATAAAAAAATAATATTGCTGTTTCTTTTGTCCTATGAGTTTTACCATCGCTTTCCGTTATCTTTACTTTGTTATTTGCACATACTAAATAATCTTCTGCTACATCTAAAACTAATGCTTCACCACTTATTCGATCTATTTTACCATTGTGTTTGTAGCAGTGAATTTCTAGTTTGTCACCAACTTTTATGTCATTCATGTTTATACACCTTCGTTTCAGCCTTATTATACAATATATTTTTTTTTTATTCAATAACTTGTTACTTTTTTTCTTTTCTGTTATAATTAATATGAGAATAAATAGGAGGTGTTTAGTATGTATTTTTTTAAGATATTTTATTTAGGCATTGTTTCTTTAATAAAATTTGTTATTAAATTTTTTAAATACTTCTTTATTGGTTTATATAATATTATTACTTTGATTCCTAAGTATTTTGTTTTAGGGATTATTTCTATATTTGGTAAAAAAGAAAAAAAGAAAATATCTAAGCAAAATAAAAAAATATCATTTGCGATTGTTGGTACTACTTTTGCTATTTACCTCGTTTGTGTTTTTTTGATTAGTAGATGGTATGTTCAAGGATTAAAAATCAAATATTTATCTAATGATATTATTAATTCTACTGATATAATTGAAAAGGAAGATAAAGATAATAATAATCAGACAGTTCCTGAACCTGAGCCCGAAGAGCCATCTGATAATACAAGTGAGAATAATGCTCCTGTTTATTATCCAAATGATTATTGGGATTATATGAATGTTCCATTTATGGAAGTTAATTTTACTGAATTATTAAAAAAGAATCCTGATACTGTTGGTTGGATTAAGGTTGATGGTACTAAGGTTAATTACCCTATCGTACAAGCAGAGGATAATGATTATTATTTGAGTCATGCTTTTAATAAAAGAAGTAATGCTGGAGGATGGGTTTTTGCTGATTATAGAGTTGATTTTAAAGACTTTGGTAGAAATACTATAATATATGGACATAATATGAATAATAAGACAATGTTTGGTTCTATTCCTAATATGCTTTATAGTGGATATCTTAATAATAGTAATAATTATTATATTAAAATATCTACTCCTACATCTAATACTGTATGGAAAGTATTTTCTGTTTATACTATAGAACCTGAAGTATATTATCTTAAAACTAATTTTAGAACTGAACCTTATGATAAATTCTTAAACACTTTAAGGGGTAGAAGTGTGTATGACTTTGGTATTGATGTTACTACTGATGATAAAATACTTACTTTATCTACTTGTGATAATACTGGTACTAAGAGAGTTGCTGTTCATGCTAAAATGATTAATATTGAATATAAATAAATATTTATGTGTTCACCCTAAGCTTGTAATCTTAGGGTGTTATTTTTAGCCTACGTCTAAAATAAAATATCAGCCATATCTATTATATAGAAGCTGGTATTCACATTTGAATATTATTTTGTTTAAAAATGTTTACTTTTAACTATTTTTATGGTATTATCTATTTGTACCAATTATTAGGGGATTAGTTAAATGGTATAATAATGGTCTCCAAAACCACTGTTGGGAGTTCGATTCTCTCATCCCCTGCCAATTTAATTATAATTTGTTTGAGGGGGGAAATAAAATGTCACTATATGGTTGTTTAAAATGTGAAGAAGTTCTTTGTGAATGTGGATATGAATATAAACGACGTTATAATAGTCCTGAGGAAATGGCTAATTTTCTTGTTAAAATTTTAGGATATAGGTCACAAGAAGAAGTTAATATGATTATTCAATTATTAAATGCGAAGGTTCAGGATGCTGTTTTTACCGAAAATAAACCAGTACAAGTTAAAAATAAGCATTTAAAGCGATAATTTTTATTCTAATATTTAATTTAACGAACTACTACTAGTAGTTCGCTTTTTTATTTTTTGGGAACAGGATCGTAAGTGTATTTCTTCTTAGTAAAAGTGTTACATTTTAATAGTCTTTTTGTTCCTAGATATAATCCTTTTATTAAACTATGAGTTTCTAAGGCTTCGATCATGTAGTTTGAGCAAGTGGGAATAAACTTACAACTATCATGAGATTTAAAAGGTATACTCTGATATTTTTTAATTAGTTTTATTAATAATTTCTTCATATAAATCACGAAATTATTTTAACATAATAGTTTTTATTTGGCAACACTACTTGATAGTGATGATATTTTATTTAGTCTTTTTAATGATACTATGAAACTTTGATAATCGGCAGTTATTGTTCCTAGAACATTGAAATTATTTATTATATTATCATAATAACTATATATTAAGAGAATAGTTCCTATTTCTATCATACCCATTTTTACTAAATATACTGAATAAAAGATAATAAAGTATTTTGATAATTCTATGATACCTAGTACGATAAATATTATACCTTGTATTATGACATTATAGTTATAATTTGCTCTTAGATAGGCTTTATTATCTTTGGTAAATAAACTTATAATACTATTGGTATTGCTTTTTTTATTTGCTAGAGAGGAATATAATTTATGAAGCATTATCGTTTTACTGTCTAAAGTAGCTTTTCTCTTAATATTTAGATCTTGAACTTTTTTACCTGATTTAAAATATACTATTACCATTAATATTGATATTATGACAGTAATGGAAAATATTATGAAGTTAAAACTTAGAAAATAAGCATATATTACAAAGAATTCTATTACCTGAAGTATTCTTGTTACTAAGTTACAAAAAAAATTACATATTATATCTATATCATTATTTAAGATATTGGTATATTCTCCTAAATTTATTCTGTTTATGCTGTTTGTTTCTGATATTGTTTCTAATGTATATTCGTTATATAGTTTGTTGTATAGTCTAAACCATGTTTTTTGATTTAGGTATGACCAAAAATAATAAAATATAGTAAGAAGAGTTGTTATTATTATTAGATAATATCCTACTTTATAATTGGTATCAGTTACTTCATTTACTGTTTTACTCCAAAAAACTGGTATTATTAAGGCTAGACTTTGAATAAAAAGAGAAGTAATTGTTTTTAAAATTACTTCTTTCTTGGCTCTTTTTAATATTTTTTTGGTATTAGAGAACATATTAATCCTCCTTTATAATGACTCCTGTCATACTAGCTTCTATATGGTGATTTATAGCATCATCTTTATTTATATGGAAAGATGTAGCATAGGAATCCGCTATTTTGATATGAACATTATCTAAAATAGTATCTCCTACTTTTACTTTTACTATTTCATCTTCATAGAAATTATCTTTATCTCTAGTATTAATATGGATGTGTCTATTGGCAATTATACATATATTTTTTTTAGTTATTTGTCCTTTTGGTCCTATTATTGTTATTTCTTCAGAATTATCTAAATCGTCAGAATTTCTTACTGGAGGATTAATACCAAAATATTCTTTATCAGAATTTAATACTTCAACCTGAGTATAACTTCTTATTGGTCCTACTACCCTTACTCCTTCTTTTATGTTTTTGGCTGTTTTTAGTGTTACTGTTTCATTAGCGGCATATTGACCTGGTTGGTCTAAATCATTTCTTTTAGTTAATTCGTAATTATTGCCAAATAAAATATTTACATCTTCTCTAGTTAAATGAACATGTCTATTTGATATTCCTATTCTTGTATCCATTTATACATCACCTCATTTTTATTATAAGAAGTTTTTTGTTTATTGTAAACTTTTATTCTTTTATTTGACATTATTTTTAGTTATATCGTAAAATGTACATCATATATTTAGTTAGAGGTGAAAATATATGAATAATGGTGGTTATTATCAAAATCCTGTTTTTCCTGGAGTGGGACTTAATAACAATACTGTTCCTAATCAACAATCTATTCCTAGTTATGAGCAAACGCAAACTATGGTTAATCCACTTACTTCTGAACAATCATATATAGAAAATATTTTAAGATTGAATAGAGGTAAGAAAGCAAAACTTCATGTTACTGTGCCTGGTTCTACTTTATGGCAAGATAGAGTATTTGAAGGTATTATAGAGCAGTCTGGTAGAGATCATGTAATCATGTCTAATCCTAATACTGGGGAATGGTATTTAGTACTTATGATTTACCTAGACTTTGTTACCTTTGATGAGCCTATTAATTTTATAAAAGATTTTAGTTAAAAATAATACTTCGGTATTATTTTTTGTCATATTAGCACTTGAAAAAGATATAGTTTTTTGATATAATTTTTTTAGGATGTGACAATATGGAAAGTTTATTAATTATTATTTTGGTTATAATTGTTATTATTTGTGCTATGATTATTTTTTATGCTACTATATATAATAAGTTTCAAGACTATGTTATAAGAATAAATGAAGTTGAATCTATTATTGATAATTGTCTTAGAAGTAAATATGATTTAATCAATAGGGCCATTCCCATTGTCAAGAGTAATATAGATAAAGATGAAGAAATATTTGGCGATATAGTTAAATTAAGAAGTAGAAAAATTGGTAATTTTGAACTATATAGAATATTAAAAAAAGCTTCTATTGAGTTAGAGGGGCTTAAAAGTACTTATCCTGAAATTGATAAGAGTGATGAGATTAAAAAAATTATTAAGGAAATAAAAGATATTGATGCAAAAGTAGATAATTCTACTGACTACTATAATGATAATATTACTACATATAATACTTTAATTAAGAAATTTCCTTCTAATATAGTGGCTATGCTTTGTAAATATAAAGAAAAACTATTCTTTGATAGAAAAGATATGAGTGATGAAGACTATGATGATTTTAAATTATAGTCTTTTTTATTTAGTAAATAATGTTATTATTATATCTAAGATCATTATTAGATATAATAAATATGTAGCCTCCTTTGGTATTAATTTTATTATTTTATCAAAGAATGGCTTTAAGACATAGATAATTAATGTTCCTAATAATCCCCATAATGGTATATATTCAAGGCAAATATATTTTCCTATGTGATATGGTTTGTTATGATAATTCCACATTTCTGTATTGAATATTAATTTACATAGATAGCCAGATAAAAATTCTACTGTGGTTAAGATAAGTGCTAAAATTATAAAAGATAATATTATTTTTAATACTTTATTACATTTTATTTTGCTTAAAATATATTTATCTGCTAGCGTTAGAGCTATTCCTCCAAGACCGTATACTAGAGTTATAGGACCATACAAGACTCCACTTACTCTTGATGGTTCTGATATTTTAAATAGTGTGCTTTCCATAATGAAGCCTAATAGTCCATATAATAAAAATGAATTTAAATAGTACATAATATTGTCACCAATATTAAGATATCCTATTTAAATTCATTTATGCTTATTTTACTGTAAAATCTATTTCTTTAATATTATTTTCTCTTAAGAACTTATTAGTACGAGAAAATGGTCTACTTCCAAAGAAACCATAATTACAAGAAAATGGCGATGGATGTGATGATTCTATTATTAAATGTTTTGGATTTGTTATTAAGTTCTTTTTACTTTTAGCAAAGTTACCCCATAGTATGAATACTACTGGAGTATCTTTTTCATTTATTTTCTTTATGATAGCATCAGTAAAGTTTTCCCAACCAAGATTTTTATGTGAAGCAGGCTTATCTTTTTCTACAGTTAAAACGGTATTTAAAAGTAATACTCCTTCTTTAGCCCAACATGTTAAATCACCTTTGGTACTTATTGGTATATTTAAATCACTATTTAATTCTTTGTATATATTCTGAAGTGATGGTGGTAATTTGATTCCATCATTTACTGAAAAAGCTAGTCCATTGGCTTCACCTACTCCATGATATGGATCCTGTCCTAATATTACTACTTTTACATCATTATAATCTGTTAGCGATAAGGCTCTTAGTATGTAATTTTTAGGAGGAAAGATAGGTCTTTCTTTATAGGCTTTGTTTATATATAATACTATTTTCTTAAAATAATCTTTTTGATATTCTTCATTTAGGATATTATCCCAGCCATTTCCTATTAACTGCATATTAGTCACTTCCTCATTGTAAATCTTCAGTTGTTGGGCAGCCATCTTGGGTACTACCCTTTATTTGATATGTTACTTTAAATTTATTATCTACACTTTTTATTATTTGTATCCCGCAACTGTTTAGATTTTTAGTGGTATCTCTTGGATCTTTAACAATCAAGGAGCCCGAGTCATCTGCGGATACTTTTAATATGCCTGTGTTGGCAAGAGCTCCTATTGTGGTGTTAATGGTATTATTATCTATAGTACAAGCATAAACTCCATACTTACTTTCATCACTTAAATCACCATACTCACATTCTTGATAGTATGTCTCTGCGGCCGTCTTAATATTACCTATAAGTATTTTATATGATGAGTCTCTACTGGCATTTATCGAATCTAAAATACTAGGCATAGCTAGTAGTAGTACTACTCCTAATACTACAATTACTGCGAGTAATTCTATTAATGTAAATCCTTTTTTATTCATTTATACCACCTTTTCTATATTTATTGTATCATAGTTTAAGTATTTTGAGTATACTTTTCTTTATATTTATTTATTACTAATCAAATGGCGGTAGGACTTTTATAGACTGATATGGTTGATATTTTTATTTGAGACAATAATTTGGCTCAAATAAACACTAAAGAGACTATATTTATATAGGCTCTTAGTGAACATAATTATTATACTTTGTCTTTAGCTAAAATTATGTCATCTCCTATTTTGGCTATTTGACTCCAATCTAACTCATACTCTTCTCTAGAGAATCTTTTGCCTTTCTTTTCTTCAAGTATCAACGACTTTATTAAACCAGTATTATCTACAATTACATCTATTATTAAACCTAGTCTTTTACCTGTAGACATATTTATTATTTCTTTTGTTTGTAATTCTGATAATCGCATTATATCACCTATAAAAATATATGTTTATTTATATAAAAAGAGTACTATCTTTTTAGTACCCTTGCATATTTTCCATTATATTTTTCACTATAACTCTCTTTAATATAGCTATCCATTAAATCTAATTTTGATTCAATATCCTTTACTAAGGCTATTTGGGCCCTTGTACGATATAAGTTTTGTTTATCATAGTCTGTTTTGAAATAAGTATCACCATTTATATAGTCATTTAAGAATCTTATAGCTAGTTCTAATGTCATTATTCTTACTGACTCTGCCATTAAGGATAGTTCTTCATAAGTTAAGCTTTCAGACATTTCACTTAAGTATCCATCAGTATAAGCCTTAAATAAGTCTAAATCCATTTTTACTTTAGATAAGTCATGTTCATCTTCTTTAGCAGCACAAGCTGTTGATCTTATTCCATCACCATAGTCAAATAACATGCTACCTGGCATAACGGTATCTAAATCTATTACCGCTAAAAAATCACCAGTATCTTTATTCATCATGACATTATTTACTTTAGTATCATTATGTGTTACACGATATGGTATTTCTTCAGTACCTAAGTCATCCATTATTAATGAGCAAATATCTTCACGCATAAGAATAAATACTATTTCATTTGCTACTTCGGCTACTCTACCTTCAGAATCTATCTTAATATCATCCATTAATTTATCATATCTTTTCTTGGTATCGTGGAAATCTTTGATGGTCTCCTCGAGCTTAGACATTGGATAGTTTCCTAGTAATCTTTGAAAATTTCCAAAGGCTTTACCTGTATTATAAACTATTTCTTTATCTTGCGATTGATCGTATGATACTGCATTTTCTATAAACTCATAGATACGATAATATTTTCTTGTACCTGTTTCATCATTAACATAGCATAGTGACTTGTTATCTTTTGTTTTTATTACTTCAGGCACTTGATGGGTGGTATCTCCATTTTTTATCATTTGTCTTTTTAAATAGGCAGTTACACCTTCAATATTCTTCATTAATTTATATGGTTCTGCAAAAACTGTGGTATTTATTTTTTGAATTAAATATTTTCTTTCACTTCCATCTTTTCTTTTGAATGTTGCTACAAAGGTCTTGTTTATGTTTCCTGAGTGATTCTCAGTAATATTTATTAGTTCACCTTCGATATTAAACTTGTTTAGTATTTCTTTAATCATTACATAACCCTCCTAGTTAATTGTATCATACATTAGATGGTTTTGTAACTATTTTATATGTTTTTTTAAATTATTTATGGCATTTTTTTCTATTCTTGATATTTGGGCCTGTGATATTCCGAGTTCTTCTGCTATTTCCATTTGGGTTTTTCCAATGATAAAACGCTCATTTAGAATGTTTACTTCTCTATCTTTGAGGTTATTCATGGCTCTTTCTAGAGCGAGCCTGCTATCAAGTCCATATTCTTCTTCTTTATTTGCTATTTGATCATATAGATATATGGTATCGCCTCCATCATTATATATTGGTTCATACATACTTACTGGATCTCTTAGGGAATCTAGGGCCTCGCGAATATCATATTCTGTTACATTAAGTATTTTGGCTATTTCAGCATTTGTTGGTTCTTTACTACCTACTGCTAGTTCTTCTTTTAGTTTTAATGTTTTATAGGCTAAATCTTTGATACTGCGCGATATTCTAATACTATTGTTATCTCTTAAATACCTTTTTATTTCCCCCTCAATCATAGGACAGGCATAAGTAGATAATTTTACATCATAGGATGTGTCAAAATTGTCAATGGCTTTTACTAGTCCTAGACACCCTACTTGAAATAAATCATCTAGGTTATCTACTTTACCATTAAACTTTCTTAAGATACTTAATACTAGTTTTAAATTACCATTTATTAAATCATCTCTAGCAAATGGGTCCCCTTCCTGCATCTTTTTAAATAATTCTATAGTTTCAGTAGTTGTTAAAACTTTTATATTCGCAGTATTCACACCAGTAATTTCTACTTTATGGCGTGACATAATAAAAAATCTCCTTTCATATTCATTATGAATACTTTTAGAGATTTTTATTCAGTGGGTTTTAATATAAGGTGCTCATATTTTAAACTTATTACTACCATTTCCTTTTTTAAACGTATCGAATTCGCCTCCTTTTAAATTTGTAGCGACTACATTTTCGCTATTTATAATTTCATTTTTTTCATTTTTTATCTAAAAAAAACGAGCATATATACCTAAGTATAATATGCTCAAATAAATATATTTTTCTTTAGTAAGTGGTTGATAATGTCATTATATCATTTATGCAATTTGTTGTCTTTTGTTTTAACTAAATTTTTTACTTTTTGGATGGTTTTTATCTGAACTCTTCTAATATTTCTTTAAATCTATCTGGTACTGGAGCAGTAAATTCCATATATTCTTTGGTAGTTGGGTGAACAAAGCCTATCTTTTCAGCATGAAGCATTTGACCGAATTTTTCATCTATTAATTTTTTCTTACCATACACTGGATCATTTACGATGGGATGACCTATATAATTTAGATGTACTCTTATTTGATGAGTTCTTCCTGTTTCTAGTTTACATCTAATTAAAGTAGCGTTGTTTAGTCTTTCTACCACTCTAAAATGAGTTATAGCCTCTTTGGAGTTTTCACTAGTTACACACATTTTCTTTCTATTATTAACATCTCTTCCTATTGGTGCATCAATAGTAGCAGTGTCTTCCTTAATAATACCCTCTACAAGAGCTATATACTCTCTTACTACTTCTTTCTTAGCAATAGCATCCGCGAGGATATTGTGTGCTCTATCATTCTTAGCCACTAGTAACAATCCTGAAGTATCAGCATCTATTCTATGAACTATACCCGGTCTTATTAAGGTATTAATAGTACTTAGATTTTTAGTGTGATATAAAAGGGCATTGACAAGAGTTCCTTCACGGTTACCTGGAGCAGGATGTACTACCATACCACTTGGTTTATTTACTACGATTAAGTCATCATCTTCGTAATAGATATCTAATGGTATATTTTCTGGTAATATATCTGTCTCTTCAATTAACTCAGTTATTTCTATATTGTCATTTTCTTTTACTTTATAACTATCTTTTACTTTATTTCCATTTACTAAAATATTTCCCGTTTCAATCATTTTTTGTATTTTACTTCTTGTGTATTCAGTATTATCACAAAGATATTTATCTATTCTTTTTCCGATATTATTTATGTCTACGATCATTATTTTTGTCCTTTCTAAACATGCTTATTAGTAAGAGAAATACTCCTAGTACTATGAAAGTATCCGCTAGATTGAATATTGGATAATTATATCCAAATATTTTAAAATCTAGAAAGTCTACTACTGCTCCTCTTACTATTCTATCGATCAGATTACCTATAGAACCTCCTATTACAAGGGATAAGGCTATTTTATTTATATTTTCTTTTACTTTTGTTTTTCTTATATAATATATTAATATTCCTATAACAATAAGGGTTACAATAATTAAAACCACTCTTTTACCTGTTAGTATACTAAAAGCCGCTCCATTGTTATTTGTATATGTTAAATAGAAAAATGATTTTATTACTTCAACTGATTTTGTCTTACTTAAAGTATTTATAACTATTAATTTAGATACTTGGTCTATTATTATAAATATTATACTTAAAATTATTATCATAATAATTATCCCTGACTTTCTTTACTTCCATTCACAAGTGTCTATGGCATAATCTCCTTTAATAGTAGACTTATACTCCTTTGTAAGACATCCTAAACTATCTTTATGCACTTTATAACAGTATACAAAATCACTGTCTTTGTATACTTCTACTTCAGCAGTAGTATTACATGTAGCATCTTTATTACCAGCATTAACAAAATCTTTTTGTGTTAATATACCATCATCTATAATTTTTTTAATATCTATAGTTCCCATTTGATAAGTAATATTATAAGTATCTTTTTCATTTACTGTTTTTGTTCCGGTACCATTTTCATTAAAATTTATTGTATCGCTATTTAGTTTAACATAACTATCAATTGCTTGGGTAAGTCTATCTACAAATACCTCTTCTGACTTAATTTTACTTTTGGTGTAAGCATCAGAAATTATTGGTACTGATATTAATAATACTAGTCCTAATACAACAATCACTGCGAGTAATTCTATTAAAGTAAATCCTTTTCTATTCATTTTATTTCCTCCAGATATATATTACCATAAATATATTTTTTTATCAAGGACTTGCTTTTTTACTTAGTTATTTATATAATTAGATTATGGTGATAGAATGAGACTATTATATAATGATAAAGAAATAGTATTATATGAATGTAAATCTTTTTTTAGTAGACTAAAAGGATTTATGTTTACTAAGAATATTGATAAAGCTCTTTTATTTGATAGATGTAATAGTATTCATACTTTTTTTATGAAAGAAAATATAGATGTTATTATGTGTGATAAAGATAATAATATTTTGTATTATTATAAAGATTTAGGTAAGAATAAAGTAATACTGCCAAAGAAGAACGTAAGAAAAGTATTTGAAACTCCAAGTAATTATTTTGATATTGAAATAGGAAAGAAGATGATAATTAGTGAAAATTAGTATTTTAGGTACAGGAGCATTTGGTATGGCTCTAGCTAGTATTTTTTATAATAATAAATGTAATATTAAGATGTGGACTAATAGTGAAGATGAAAAAGATATGTTACTTAAGAATAGAAAGAGTGATAAAATAAATTATAATATTCCTAGTGATATTATTATTTCTACCGATATGAAAGAAGTAGTTCTTAATACTGATATTATAGTAGTGGCAATACCTGCGAAGTTTGTTGGTAGCACTTCAAAGGAATTAAATAAATACTTTAAAAGTAATCAAGTTATTTGTATTGCTTCAAAAGGTATAGAACAGAACTCTTGTTTATTTTTATATGATACTATTAGAAATAATATTGATACTTTAAATATAGGCGTTATATCTGGTGGTACTTTTGCTGAAGATATTATCAATATGGTACCTATCGGATTTAGTTTAGCTTCAAGAAGTAATTATACTAAAAATATTATTACTAAGGCAATGGCTAATGATTATGTTAAGATAAGACATACTAGAGATATTATTGGTACTGAAATATGTGGTTCTATTAAAAATGTTATTGCTATAGCTTGTGGTATGCTTGATGGTATGGGATACCCAATATCTACGAGTACTATGTTTATTACTGAATCTCTACATGATATTAAGGCTCTGATTAAGGCATTAGGTGGCAATAAAAAAACTATTTTATCATTTGCCGGATTTGGAGATATATTGCTTACTTGTACTAGTACTAAAAGTAGAAATTATACTTTAGGCAAGTTAATAGGTGAAGGTAAAAGTAAAGAAGAAATTAATAATTATATAGAGAGTACTACAATAGAAGGTCTATATACATTACACTCTATAAAGAAACTTCTTAGAAATAAAAAGATTAAAATGCCCATTATTAATCTTATTTATGATATTATTGTTAATGAAAAAGAACCTAGTAATTTAACTAAGTTTCTTATTGAAAAAGAATAAAATTAGATGACTAAGCATCTAATTTTTTATTAATCGTAGTAGTTGTAATAATATCCATTACTGTAATTATATTCATCTTTTACTTCATTATATGCAACTGAAAATATAATAACAGAGATTAATGTAATGAACAATGCAATTGACGAAATAATTATACCAGCGGTTGATAAGCCTTTACCTTTATTAGTTTCTTTTACTTTCTTAAGCCCTAGTATTGAGAATATTAAACCTAATAATGGTACAAAGAACGATAATATGAAACCTGCGGTTGCCATTCCATTTGAAGTACCATTGTTGTTATTACTTACTGCTGTATTCTGACTAACAGATACACCACATTTTGGACATATTACTGCCTCGTCTGCTACTTCGTTACCACAATTTGAACAAAACTTTGACATACTACACCTCCTGTCTTTTTAAAGCACACTCCTCTTGTTATGCTAAATTAATTATATCATAATTATTTTTATTTGAAAATCATTTTAAACTAATTATTTTCAATATAATCTATAACTTCTTCAACAGTATTGTTGAAATTATTATAATTTGTTTCAAACCATACTATTGGTAGTTGATGATTAAAAAATGTATACTGCCTTTTGGCATAATGTCTTGAGTTTTGTTTTATTTTATTTATGGCTTCTTCAAGAGATATATTGCCATCAAAGTATGAATATATTTCTCTATAACCAATGGCATTAAGTAATGGTTTAGTTCTGACATTCTTATCATAAAAGGCTTTTACTTCATTAAGTAAACCATCTTTAATCATAATATCCACTCTATTATTTATTTTATCATATAATATTCTTCTATCGGTTGTTAAGCCAATAAATATAGCATCATATAGTAATTTATTAGTAGTATTGGTATTAATAGATTTATTATTTTCTTTATAGTAATTAATAGCCCTTATTAATCTGCGACGATTATTTTTATCTATTACTATATCTTTATCTACTTCTAGTAATTTATTATATAATTCTTCATCAGTTAGATTATCATATGTATTAGTTTCTTTTTCTTCAGTTAATTTATAGTCGTAAAGGGCTGCTTTTATATATAGGCCTGTACCTCCTACTAGAATGGGAGTTTTTCCTCTACCTTGAACTTCTTTGATTAATTTACGACAATCTTTTTGGTAATGATAAATTGTATATTCTTCATCTACTTCTTTTATATCAAATAGATGATGAGGAATATCTTCTTTTTCTTCTTCAGTTACTTTAGCACTTCCAATATTTAATCCTTTATATACTTGAACAGCATCAGCATTTATTATTTCACCATTATATCTTTTAGCTAATTCTATACTTAATTTGGTTTTACCTACCGCAGTAGGTCCCGTTATGACAATTACTTTATTCATAGATTACTCCTTTTTGTAAGATTAATATATCATAGATAACATAAAAAGACAAGATTATTTGATTCTTGTCTTAGTCTTATATGAATACTCTTCTTTACTTCTTATACCTAATTCTATTTCCTTTAATTCATTAGCTTTAGCAAGTTCTATTGTAAGTGCCTTAAGTACATTAATATTACTATTAAACTCTTTTAAAGTATATTTTAATCCCTCGGTATTTCTTAATGAAGCACTTAAGGCTCTCATTGCATCTGTTTCATAAGACATAGTATCACTCCTTAGTGCCATATATTCTAACACATGTACAACTTAGTGTCAAATATTACTATTTAGTTATACTGTTTTTATTAGTTAATTTTTTATAATTTGCTCTAGATACACCAAAAATACTATTAAATCTCCCGTTTTGTAAGACCAAAGTATCATTATTTGATTCAATAAAGTCTTTTCTTTCTTTTATTTCCTCAAAAGTTAAGTTTAATATAGAAGCACTTTTAATTACATATGGTAATACTCCTAGTGATTCTAAATATGGTAATACAATTTTTAAATGTTCTACATTTTTACTGATAATTAATGGTGTTAGATATGCTTGTCCATAATTTTCTTTTATATAATCAATTGATTTTTTTATCTCTTCTGTTGCCTTTCAAAAATATCTTCAGTATCTTCAAAACCTAATGATATAAAATACTTAATATTATCTATCACATCATCTTTTAATAAGGCAATAGAATTAATTATACTACTACCATAAATTTTTTCTATTCTATCAAAATCTATATTCATATATATTACCTTCTTTACAATATAAATATTTTTTAATTTAGAGACTATATAATAGGCTCTAAATTAACATAAAAAGACCTTAGGCTTTTTATGTAAGTAAGAGACCTAGGCTCTTACTTATACTACTCTTTTAAACATTCTTTCTATTTCATAAGTAGTAAAATGTATTATAGTAGGTCTTCCATGAGGACAATTAAATGGATTATTACACTTTCTAAGTTTATTAATTATCTCTTCTTGGGCTTCTTTAGTTATTCTAGTATTAGCCTTAATACTCATTTTACAACTTACTAATTTAGCTAAATTATCATTAAACTTAGCTAAACTAAAATCTTTACCTTTATTTGTTATATCTTCAAATATTTTAGATATTATCTCTTTTTCTCTACCCTTAGTAAACCAAGTAGGATGTGATATAATACGATATGAATTACTACCAAACTCTTCTACTTTGATATTTAAACTATCTAAAATATCAATATTTTCTTTTACTTTTATAAATTCATTATTAGGTAGTTCAATTATGATAGGTATAAGAGGCGTTATGGTATTACCACTGGGATGGGCAAGTAAATAAGAATTTCTCTCATAATTAATTCTTTCTTCAGCAGCATGCTGATCTATTAGATAGATTCCTTTTTCATTTTCACATACTATATATGTACCTAAGGCTAGTCCAATAGGATATAATTCAGGAAGTGTATTTTTAGGTCTTTCTTCAATATATTCTTCTTCCTCTTCAGTATCATATTCATTATTTTGTTCATAGTTAAAGTTAATTAAATTAGTTAATCTTTCTTTATCAGGATTTACTTCACTTGGTTCATTTATGATATTTCGATCTAAATTTAATGCTAGATTTTCATACTTTAATTGTGGTTCTTCTTTTACTTCTATCTTTGGTATTAATAATTTTGTTTTTATTGTATCCACAATTAATGTTGATATAAGTGTTTTTAAATCTTCAAAATTACTAAACTTAATATCTTGTTTAGAAGGATGAATATTTACATCAATTAGGGATGGATCAGTATCTATTTTAATTACCACGATTGGATATCTAGTATCTTCTTTGAAGGATGAATAAGAATCATTTATTACTTTATTTAGTACTTGATTTCTTATTACTCTTCCATTTACTAGGACAGTCATATGATTTCTTGAGGCTCTATTTACTTCAGGTAAGGAAATGTAACCTGATACATCGTAATCATCATTAGAACCATTTATCGCAAGCATCTTTTTAGTTATTTCTAAACCATATATTGATTTTATTACTTTAAGTAAATTACCAGACCCATCGGTATTTAATAGTTCTTTTTCGTCATTAGTTAATCTAAACTTAATACTTGGATATGATAGAGCCATTTTATTTACATATTCAGTAACTCCCGCTAGTTCAGCATATGGACTGGATAGATGTTTTAATCTGGCAGGGGTATTATAGAACATATTGGTAACTGTTATTTGTGTTCCTTTTCTGGCATCACCATTTTTATTTTCAAGTATTTTTCCACCTTTGATGTGGACAATTGTTCCTACTTCGCCTTGTGATGTCTTTAGTAGAACTTCGGATACTGCAGCAATTGATGGTAAGGCCTCACCACGGAAACCTAGAGAGTTTATGTTAAATAGATCATCATCAGTATATAGTTTACTAGTGGCATGTCTTTGAAAGGCTAAAACAGCATCAGCTTTATCCATACCTATACCATTATCAGTAACCACTATTTCTCTTAGGCCTGCTTCTTTTAGGTCTATTTTTATTTCAGTACTTTTGGCATCAACAGAGTTTTCCACTAGTTCCTTAACTATTGATACTACTTTTTCTACTACTTCTCCTGCTGCTATTTTATTGGATAGTAGTTCACTCATTACTTTTATTCTACTCATACTACACCTCAATCATTTTATATGGTTTTACTTTATTATCTCCACTTGCTATGTAGATAGCTATTTCTTTTCCTTCTTTATCTAGTAATAGGGACATATTCTCTTCAAAAAACTTGTCTAGTACCATTCCATTTTTTACTTTAGTAAGGAGAGGCTCCTCTATTACAGTAGTTTTTATATTGGGTAGACACTCTTTGATACTAAGTAATTTATAGTTATTCTCTTCAATATCTTTTAGAGTATAAGCATCTTTTAGAGTAAATATTCCCTGTCTTGTTCTTATTAGATTTTTCATAGTACCATAGGTATTTAAACTATAGGCTATATCTCTAATTAAACTTCTTATATATGTTCCTTTACCTACTTCACATCTAATAGTAAACTCTACTGCACCCTTTATATGTTTTAAGTCACTTATTAATTCTAGGGAGTATACTTCTACTTCTTTACTTGGAGGAATTACTGGGGTGCCACTACGGGCATACTCATATAGTTTTCTCCCTCCTACTTTGACTGCTGAATAAAGAGGTACTTCTTGGTTATATTTACCTATGTAACTTTTTAACACTTTTAGTAGTTCTTCTTTAGTTACACTGGGTATGTTTCTTTTGATTTCTGTTCCAGTTATATCTAACATATCAGTTTCATAGCCTAATATTACTTCTGCAATGTACTCTTTGGTATTACTAGTTAGAAGTTCAGATACTTTAAGAGCTCTACCTATGGGGAGTACTAGTACACCTGTGGCTAGTGGGTCTAATGTTCCTGTATGACCTACTTTTTTGGTATTTAATTTTTTTGATACTATGTTTACTATATCTCTACTGGTATAGTCTTTAGGTTTATTTATGACAATTATTCCATTCATTTATACTCTTACCTACTTCTATTATTAACTTTTCTTTTAGTTCTTCATATGGCATAACAGTTGTTATACCAGCGGCATTTACGTGGCCTCCTCCTCCAAAAATAGAGGCTATCCTACTGACATCAATATGGCCACTACGAAGAGATACTCTAGTTTGATTAGGGTATTTTCTTAAGAATATTGATACTTCAACGGTATCTATTTCAAGAGGAATACCTACGAGAATACCACATTCATCTTCATCAACATTATACTTCTCCATATCTTCGGAAGTTATGAAAGAAACTGCTAGGACATTATTATTATATAGTTCTAGATTATCTAGAGCTTTCTTCTTGATATTAAACTGGTTTATGGTAATAGTTCTTAGTACTTTCTTATATATGTCTGAAAGATCTACTAGTGAAGATAGTTCGGCGGCCATAGTAAAAGTACTAGGAAGAACATTCTTATGAGCAAAACCGCCAGTATCTGTTAGTAATCCCACTGCTAGAGGAAGAGCCAAATCTTCATCAATACTAACATTCATTTCTTTTATTAAATTATACACTATCTCGCAGCAAGCAGGATAGTTCTCTACTAGGTTTACATCTCCATACATAGTATTTGTCATATGGTGGTCAATTACTAGTTTCTTTGACACAGTATCAAGTAAATAGGCACTATTTACTCTGTCAATACTTCCAGTATCTAGTATAACTGCTGTATCATATTTCTTAGTACTTTCTTTCTTGATATCTTGATACTCTTTTAGGAAGTAAAATCTTTTAGGCAGAGTATCTAGGACGATATCTACTTCTTTACCTAATCTTTTTAATAGTATATACATGGCTATAGTACTACCTACAGCATCACCATCAGGATTATTATGGCAAAGTAAAACAATATTATTGCTTACTTTAATTTCGCTAATAATATTGTTCATTACTCACCATCTTCCTTTATTTCTTCAATTATCTTTTCAATTTTATTTCCATATTCAATTGACTCATCATATACGAATGTTAATTCGGGCATCTTTCTTATTTCTACTCTACCAAATAATTTACCGCGAATAAAGGAACTGGCATTATTTAATGCTTTAGTTACTTTTTCTCTATCTTTATCTATTAAATTAGTAAAATATACTTTAGCGTATGATAAATCACTGGAAATATCTACTGCTGTTATGGTAACAAATTGTACATCAGTATCTTTTACTTCTTCACTTATTACCTTAGATATTTCTTCTGTTAGAATATGATTTAATCTATCTAATTTTATACTCATAATATCATTCCTATCTGTGTTTATTACTATTATTTATATTTTGATATTCTTCTGGTACATTTCCTACGCTTACAAGAAAGGCTCCTCTTTGATATCCTTCTTGGAAAGTTTGAGTTGCTTTTATATCTGAAATTCCCTCAATTTGAGGTAATTCTTGATCTTCTAATGGTATACCATAAAAGTATTCATCAAAATAGGCTTTTCTTCCTGCAGTATTTATCATAGATGCAAAGGTCTTTTCAGGCCCTGATAGTCTACGTTTTGCCACACTTTCTAGTCTTTTTTTAAAGCATTCATCTTTAGTTATATAACCAACGTGTTTACTTATTTTTTCCATATTAATCTCCTATCTATGTTTTTTATTGCTATTTGTTAACATAGCAGTCATATAACCAGCCATATAGTTGTTATTTGATTTTAATAGATTTAATTTATCTAGGGATATTCCTATCTGATATTCATACATTCCTAAGTCTTGGACTTCTTTAGGAGTTAAAGCGCCTAATTTAGCCATTATTCTTCTCTCTCCATTTATATAATATCCTGTTGCATATGATTTTTGTTCTGATTCAGTAGTACCTACATTATTATAATGATTACCATTGAATCTATCCTCAGATCCTAAATTTATATAATTTCCATTATTGCCATACTTTTCTATTCTTTCTTTTTCTTTTTTTTGAGCACGCTCTCTAAGTATATCATTGGCTGTAGCACGTGCTCTAAATTCTGCTGCTTGTTTTACCGTATATTTGCGTCCAGATTTTAATTTTTCACTTGCAGTTTGTTCGTAATCTCCCATTTTATCTCCCTTTACCTTTTAAATTTTTATTTTGACTTTCAATAGCTTCTCTAAAACTTTTTCCTAGTTCATAACCTTCTTTGTAATAAGTACAATTTTTTATTACTTCATTTAAATTATCAAATGTAATTTCTGAATTTTTACCATCAGTAAAACCTATTGCTCTTAAAGTTTCACTATATTTTGTTTTTTCATCTAAATCTTTATATGGAATTTCTTTCTGACTTAATCCAAATATTTCATTTATTTCTTGGTGCACTTTTTCTATATTATCACTAAGTATTGGTATATCAGTATTTCCTGTTTCAATTAATATTTTAATATTGGTATTGCCTCTATCATAATATCCATAGTGAAAACCTTGAGTGTCACCTTCACTTAAATTTTCTAAATTAGGATAAGGAACTCCTGATAGTCTTGCTATAGTGCCTTTGGGAATTAGTTTCCTTGTTCCATATTTAGCAAAGTTTGATTGTGCAATTTCTGCATGATGCTTATCCCACTCTGCTACTCCACTTTCAACTTCACTTATTCTTTTTCTTGTTGGAGTATTACATCTTGTTTGATTAAAGTTTTTTCTATAAAGTGTGTCGGGGTTTTCTTTCATCTTAAATTACCTACCTTTTTACTTCTACTAGTTCATATGCTTCAATTATATCTTTTTCTTTAATATCATTAAAGTTTTCAATAGTTATTCCACACTCTAGTCCTTGTTTTACTTCTTTTGCTTGGTCTTTTTCCCTTGCTAAACTTCCTATAGTACTATCTATTACAACAACGCCATCTCTTATTACTCTGGCTTTGGCTCCTCTTCTTATTACTCCTGATGTTACATAAGAACCGGCAATAGTACCTACTTTAGAGAATTTGAATAGTTTTCTAACTTCGGCTTCTCCTAGTACTTTTTCTTCATATTCTGGCTCTAGTTTTCCTTTAAGAGCAGCTTCCATTTCTTCAACTACTTTATAGATAATATCATATAGTCTAATATCAATTCCTTTATCTTTAGCTATTTCAGTTATCTTGTGATCTGGTCTAATATTAAAGCCTATGATGATAGCATTTGATGCTTCCGCTAATACAACATCACTTTCTGATATGGCACCAATACCACTTCTGATAACATTTATCTTCATGCCTTCAACATCTAACTTTAATAGTGAATTCTTTACAGCTTCTTCGCTGCCTTTAACATCAGCTTTTAAGATAATGTTGATTTCTTTTTCGCCAGCTTCTTTTCTGCTAAATAAATCGTTTAAAGATATTGCTCCTTTAGGTTTATTTCTTTTTTCTTTTTCGATTTCTTTTCTTTGCTCTGCAACTTTTTTAGCTTTCTTTTCACTTTCAAAAGCCATAAATTTATCTCCTGCTGATGGGCTTTCAGATAGACCAGTTATTGATACAGGCATTGATGGAAGAGCCTCTACTAGTGACTCGCCTCTATCATTAGTTAACGTTCTAACTTTACCTGCTGATGTTCCTATTACGATTGGATCTCCTAGTCTTAAGGTACCATTTTGAATTAATATATTTGTTATTACTCCAGAGTTTTTATCTATTTTTGATTCAATAACTGTTCCGATAGCATAACGATTTGGATTGGCTTTTAATTCAGCCATTTCACTAAGTAATAGTATTCTATCTAGTAAGTCATCTATTCCTTCGCCTGTTACTGCAGAGATATTTACAAACATAGTATCTCCACCCCAAGCTTCAGGCTGAATACCATTTGCAGACATTTCAGTTAATACTCTTTCCACATTAGCAGTTGGTTTATCTATTTTATTAACCGCTACGATAATTGGAACCCCTGCTGCTTTAGCATGGTCTATTGCTTCTTTTGTTTGAGGCATTACACCATCATCTGCCGCTACTATAATGATAACAATATCAGTAATAGATGCTCCTCTGGCACGCATTTCAGTAAAGGCTGCATGACCTGGAGTATCAATAAAGGTTATTTTTTTACCATTATATTCTATTTGATAAGCTCCGATAGCCTGCGTTATTCCACCAGCTTCTCCAGAAGCAACATTTGTCTTTCTAATAGTATCAAGTAGTGTAGTTTTACCGTGGTCAACATGACCCATTATTGTTACTACTGGTGGTCTTTCTTGTAAGTCTTCTTCTCTATCTACTATTTCTAACTCTTCAAAATTTATCTCATCTCTAGTACTTTCTTTCTTTAGTACTTTGTTATAATCTCCTACTAGAATTTCGGCAGTATCAAAATCTAATGAAGCATTAATGTTCATCATCATACCTAATGACATTAATTTCTTTATTATTTCAGTAGCTGATACTCCCAGTGCTGAAGCTAGTTCTGATACAGTCATACCATCTTTGTATAAAACAATATTTTCATCATCTTCAGTAACATTTGACTGAAGTTTTTCTTTATGTTTATACATTTCTTTTCTTTTTTCACGATAGTCATTTTTAGATGAAGTTTCTACTTTATTTTGTTTTTTCTTTTTACTAGCATTCTTTTCTTCAATTATATCATCTAGTTCTTCTTCATAATCTTCTTCAAGGTCTTCATCCTCTTCTGACTCTGCTGGTACTTCATCTTCTACTTCTTCTTCGTTTTCAAGTGAAGCCAATTCATTATCTAACATAATGATATCATCATCAGATAACATATCGTCTTCATTACTTATAGATAACTCTAATTTTTTACATAGATTAAGTATTTCACTAACACTTTTATCTACATCTAATGCATATTCAGATACACTCATCATATGTATCACCTCCTAGTGATTTTTTATTATATTTTCTATTTCTTGATATACTTCTTCAGGAATATTTACTTCAAGGGCACGAGATAATATATTTTTGCTTTTGGCAATATTTAATACTTCTATATCCTTTTTAATATATGCTCCTCTTCCTCCTAATTTTCCTGTTTGATCTACGCTTACTTTTCCTTCTTTATCTCTAACGATACGAAGTAATTCTTGCTTAGGTAACTGCTCTCTTGTTACTATACATCTTCTAAGGGGAATCTTCTTCATATGATCACCTTATTCTTCTGCTGAAGTCTCTTCAGTAGTTTCAGTATTTTCTTGTTCTTCTGGTTTAACTTCAATCTTATAATGAGTAAGACGAGAAGCTAATTTAACGTTTTGTCCTTTTTTACCAATAGCTAATGATAAGTTCTTATCATTTACTAGGGCTAAGGCTTCTTTCTTAGTTTCATCTTTAATTGATACTTTAACATCTTTTGCAGGGCTTAAAGCATTTGCTATAAACTTAACAGGATCTTTATCATATAAGATTACATCTATTTTTTCACCACTAAGTTCTTTTAATACATTGGCTATTCTTCTTCCTTTTTCACCAATTACCGCTCCTATTGGGTCAACATTTGTATATTCAGTATAAACTGCTATCTTGCTTCTACTTCCAGCATCTCTAGCTACTGAGTATAACATAATTGTACCATCAGATAATTCTGGTATTTCAATTTCTAATAATCTTTTAACAAAACCATAATGACTTCTTGATAACATTATAAATGGTCCTTTAGGTCCTATCTCTAGTTTAGATACATAAACCTTTACTGAAGAACCCATCTCTAATTTTTCACCTGGTATTATTTGATCTTTTGGTAAGATACCACTACATCTTCCTAAATCAACAAAGTAATTATTTTGATCTTCACGAGATAATGTTCCAACCATTAGTTCTCCCTCTTTATCTTGGAACTCTTCGGAAATGCTTTGTTTTTCTGCTTCTTTAATTCTTTGAACAATGATTTGTTTTGCTGTACCTGCGGCTACTCTACCAAAGTTTGTAGGTATTTGAAGTTCATTACCTATAATTACTTCGCCTAGTTCGATACCCTCTACTAGTTTTTGAGCATCCTCTAATGATATTTCTGTTTCTTCATTAGTTACTTCTTCTACTACAGTTCTATTAGAATATAATCTAATATCTCCAGTTACTGGATCTACTTTGGCTGTTACGTTAGGCATACCTGTTTCTTTTTTATAAGCTGCTGCCATTGCTTGTTCCATAGATTCAATAACTATATTTTTGTCTACTTTCTTTTCTTCCACAATAGACTCTAGAGCTTTCATAAACTCTTTCATTTGCTTACTATTCATTTCTATCTTCCCTTCTCTTTAGTGGATACATCTAAAATGTATGACTCCTTAATTAAATCTTTTTCATCTAGTAATGGATTAATAATATTTGTTACTTCTACACATTTATCAACATCTATTATTTCATCACTGTCGATTACTATTCTTAAGAATAGATTATTATCTTCTTTCTCTAGTTTAATGCTATCTATTCTTACATCTTTTTTTTCTACTTCTTTTTCAAGTAGGTTTCTTATTTCATCTTCAATATGCATATTTCCTCCATCAAATATATATAAAAGAGTGGATTTTTATGCCACTCTTTCTCAAGACACCTATATTATAACATAGTTTTATAAGTAAATACAAGTGTTTTTTTATTATTTTGCTTCTATCTTCTTTTCAATTTAACTTTTCTTATCAAAAAATAGACTCCAAAAGTAATGCCAAGAACTACAACTGAAGATATTAAGGCTGTAATAATTATTGTTATAGTTTTATTTGCCTTTTGACTTTCCTTAACAATGTTTATATGGTATTGTTTTGTTTCTTCATTTTTATCTGTAACTTTTATAACTATTGTACTTCCATTTTTTAAGTTTCTATTATTTTCAATTACATATTTTGATTCTTTATCTTCTAGTTCTATACTTATATCAAGTGCTGTATCTTCATTGTTAATATTTAATGTGTAATTAGTGATTGTTTTGTCAAAATTAAGTTTATAATTTTTTATTTTAATATTTTTTATATAACAAGACTCTTTTTTGTCTTCTCTTAGAATATTTAATGTGTAAGTATTGATGTTTCCATTCTCCGCTTGTACTTTTATTAGAATTTTATTTCCTCCAACATTTAATTTTACTTTTCTGTCTCCATAACCTTTTACATATGTTGATTTTGGATCAGTCAGTTCTGACTTTATTTCAATATTCTCTACTGTGTTATCTACAGTTAAAGTATATGAATTTATTGTTGGATAGAATTTAAAATTTTCATTTCCTAGTGATAAAACTTTTAATGTGTTAATTTTACTTCTTGAATCTATATAATTTATATTTAAAGTGTAGGTTTTTATATCACCGGTGTTGCTCGTAGCGATTATTTTAAATACATTGTTTCCATAATTTAGACTTTTTTTGCCTATATCACCTGAAACTTTAACATCGTCTCCTAGTGCATTAATAGAAATATTTTTGTTTGTAGTATCTATATTATATGTATATGTTTCTGAATTAAAGTTTTGTAACTTTTTGTTATCTATTTCAATAGCTGTTAAGCTTGCCTTCTTGTATAAATTTACATATGTATCAATTCCTTTGACACACTGTTCTATTTCTTTTTCTGGAATATCATATTCATAATGCCCTAAATTATATATATATTTATAAGATGGTGGATTATACATATCCGCTTCTAGTTCTATTTTTGTACTACTTTTACTTGTTTCTAATACCTTAAATTTTATACTTCCTAACTTAACAACGTCATTAATCGCATTTACTCCTAAAGTGGATTCTGATACAAACCTATCTTTATAATCTGTTTTCATATCTATTATTAGTGTATTATATGTATAGATGGTATCTTTTTGAATAAAGTAATTCATGTTTTCCCAATTATAATCAGATACCAATCCGCCTTCATTTAATGGGACCGGTTCTAAAATTTCTGGATCATATGTAATTTGATAATGTAATCCATAAATAGCGGTGTCTCCAGTAAGTCCTTGTGATTCTAATAAATATGTAACAATATCTCCTGTAGAATAACTCTTATCACTTTCAAGTTTTGTATAACATTCTGCCCAATTTGCTTTTACTATGTTTGGAATTAGCAAAAGCATTATAACCAATAACCATATTTTCTTTTTCTTCACTTCTTTTCCAACTCCTATTCTAATTGTATTATATAATAATGATTTATTAATTGCAAGTTGTTTGAGATTTTTTATTCACAAATATTAATTATATATTACAATTGTCCTTTGGATTTATTTACATCTTATCTTCTTTTTTAGTTTATTTATTCTACTAAAAAGTAAAGTACATATTTTATTTATTCTTCTATCAGTCATTTTAGTAATATGTTGATATTTATGTAATAGTTCATCAAACTCTTCACATATTCCATCTAATTTATTTAAATCATATTTTTTTAAATCTTTAATATTATCAAGTATATTATCAAAATTACTAACATTATAAAAAAATCTTCCGTCACCATTTATTATTACTTCTTCATCACTATAATCTATTATATTTAAAGATTCACCTGTATCAAATATTGGTGCAGTGCCAATCCAATTTAGTGTTTGAACATCTCTAATAATACCGAAATTATTAAGATGTCTATCTTCATTTAGCATTATGTAATCTAATATAAACATATCTTCTAAAGAACTTCTGGCATCTTTTATTCCATGTTTTTCAAGTAAGTTAATATATGTTTCATATGCATTATCTTTATCACAATTATTATATAGTATTTGGTATGCTGATACTAGTTCAGTGTTCTCATTTATAAAGCATTCACATTTTGATACTACTTTATCTTTAATTACCTCTAGTATATAGGTAACATGGTTAAATTCTAAACGACTACTAATCATTGAGGCTAATGCTTCATTAAATGGTTGTAATACTTCATTTTTATAGCCACCCTTTAATAGATATCTTTTACCATCTTCAATTATCCAGGTCTTTTTTAATCTACCATCTGTCGTATTATTTGGTGAAATTAAACTTATTTTAGTACTTGTCTCAGTGCTATTAGAAAAGGTAGCATCAGTAAATTCAGCATCATTAAAATCATGTTCAAAAAAATTAATATCTTTATATTCTATTTTTGAGTCATATGGTTTAATCCAATACTGATCAGATAATGATAAACCAAATGCTTTATCTAATAATTCTGTTGGCGCAGAGATATTTAGTTTAGATAGTAGCAGATCTAAATCATCTCTCCATAATGGAATACCTCTACCTTTAAACCAATTAGATAGTATTATTTTTAAGTCTTTTTCTTTATTGTAAACATTCTTTAATATTACTGGAGCAAAATCTATATTATAGATATCATAGATATCAGTAAACACTCCTAGTGAAGGCTGATAATCCGCTGATAAGACTTTAGTATTTTTATTCATAAGTATACATTTCATACTATCTTCACCTCTTGATATTATTCTATCATACTATTTAATTTTTATCTATTACTTTTTCTAGGAATATTTTATCTTTAAACGCCCCTCTTTTAATACTTTTAGTATTGGCTATATTTATTATTTCTTCTAGAGTGGTATGTTCTAATTCTCCTAGTGCTTTTATTACTTCAAGCATATCCGCCAGTTCTTCTACTCTTTCACTACCATTTGCCCCTAGTACTTCTTGATATTCTTCATTTAATTTCTTTTCTAATTCTTTCTTATACTCTTCATCTGATAATATTCTAGTAATAGGTTCTTCACCTTTTTCCTTTATTATATTAGGAATATTATCTCTAACTAATTTATTGTATATTCTTTCCATATCTATATCTCCTATTTTAATTTTATCATCTTTTTAACTATAAATCTATTATCTATTTGATAATATGTAAAATCAGTGTAAAACTAACAAATTAAATTAATAGACCTTAGGCTATTAATTTCTTTTTGAAGACTACAGGCTTCAAAAATAGTGAGAGACTACAGGCTCGAACTAACCATAAAATTACTATTTGCATTTTTTATAATTATGTAGTATAATTTTATGCAGTGGTTATTCTTTAAAATTTTTTATTTTATTTAGTTTTATTTTATTTAACGAAGAAAAATTATGAAAGGAGAATTTAATGAATACAAAAATTATTCCTCTTGGAGGACTTGGGGAAGTTGGTAAGAATATGTATGTAGTTATGCATAATTCTGAGATTATTATCGTAGATTCTGGTGTAATGTTTCCCGATGATGAACTTCTTGGAATTGACTATGTTATTCCCGACTATACCTTTTTAAAAGAAAATGAAAATAAAATTAAAGCTTTAGTTATTACTCACGGACATGAAGATCATATTGGTAGTATTCCATTTCTTTTACAGACTGTGGATATTCCTAAAATATATGCTCCTAGTAACGCTAAAGAACTTATTGATAAAAAATTAGAAGAAAGAAATATTATATATAAAAATTTATTTGTTTATGATGAAAATACTATTATAAAAACTAAATATTTTAATATTGAATTTTTTAGAACAACACACTCGATACCAGACTCTCATGGAGTAGTTATTCATACTCCTGATGGTACTATTGTTATGACGGGAGACTTTAAATTTGATATGACTCCGATTGGTCCTATGTCTAATTTACATAAGATGGCTAAGATTGGTGAAAAAGGGGTTAGTGTACTTATGAGTGATTCTACTAATGCACTAGTACCTGGAGTATCACTTAGCGAATCGGTAGTTGATGAGAATTTAGGTGAAATATTCTCTTCTTGTAAAGATAGTAGAATTATTTTAGCTACTTTTGCCTCAAATGTTTATAGAATTAAGCATATTATGGAAACTTGTAAAAAGAATAAAAGAAAAGTTGCTCTATTTGGTAGAAGTATGGAAAATATGGTTGATGTAGCTTTGAAATGTGGTTACTTTAAGGATAAGGATATTGTTATTACTGCTGAAGAGGCTAATCATATGAAGCCTAATGAAGTGTGTCTATTATGTACTGGTAGCCAGGGTGAGCCACTAGCGGCTTTATCAAGAATTGCTTCAGGAACACATAGACAAATTACTCTTATGCCTGATGATGTAGTTATATTTTCTTCATCTCCTATTCCAGGTAATGGAGCATCTGTATCTAAAACGATTAACAAACTTTATAAAAAAGGAGTTAAAGTATTTACTAATGCTATGAGTGAGATTCACTCTTCAGGGCATGCTAATCAAGAGGAACTTAAACTTATGATTAGATTATTTAAGCCTAGATATTTTGTTCCTTATCACGGTGAATTTAGAATGCTTAAGACACATGCTGACTTAGGCGTTATGTGCGGAGTTAATAAAAATAATACTTTCGTACTAGAAAATGGTGATGTACTTAATCTTCGTAAGGGTGTTGTAACTCCTGGGGGTAAGGTACAAGCTGGTGAAGTATATGTAGATGGCTCTAGAATTGGTGAAGTTGGTAGTGCTGTTATTAAAGATAGAATTCTTATGAGTAATAATGGTATCTTAGTTATTATTGCTAATATTGATACTGAGAATAAGGTTCTACTAGGAACTCCTGCAGTTACCACTAGAGGGTATATTCTTGTTAATGAAAATGAAGATTTAATTAGAGATATTCAGTCTATATCACAAGGTATTATTAATAAGTGTTTAAAGAGTAAGTACTTTAATTATAATGATATGAAGAGTGAAATAATTAATGGTTTAATCCCATTTCTTTCTGATAAGACTGGTAGAGTACCTATTATTCTTCCTATTGTTATGGATGTTAATACTAAAAAAGAGAATTAATAAAAAAATAACTATTATTAAACTTAAGCCCAATAGCTAGTTAGTTTATAAATAGTTATTTTTATTTTATCTAATACTGAAACTATTATTTATAGTTAAAATACTATACATAAAGAGAACATCTTGATCATTAAAGTCTATATACTTATTTAATATTTTTGAAGAAATATATCTAATATCAATAACAGTTATCTTCTTATAACCCTCTATTAATAAAGGAATTAAACTACTACCGTAAGAATCACGAAAGACTATTAATTCTTTATCACTGCTGGTATTATTATTAATTATATCTATTATAGGTACTGCTCCTGATAGATAGATGTCATACTTATCTAGAGAATTTATTTTAGTATAGTCATAAATATCTGTATATTTTTTAGTTTCATAATTATACACACTACTATTAAGAGTAGATGGATTAGATATTGTTTTTATAGTATCAATATCTTTAGTTACTGATAATCTACCAGCATAACTACCATTAAAAGTAGTAATAGTATTTACAACATTATTATTAGTTATATCAAAATTCATTTGATTAGCAATAGTATTTGCAACATTAAATAAATCTTCTTGTTTCCAATGAGTATCAGTCTTATAATAATTATCAAGAGTTAATTTATCAAATATATTTATATAATTAATATTTGATAAATTATTTTTCATCATATCTTGTAATTTATTATAATCAAGTTTTAAATTACCATTATTAACAAAATAATTTTTATCAGGTATAATAGTATAATATATATTACTATTATTATTCAAATATGTATCTTTTATATAATTAATCTTATTAGTTAAATTATTAATAGAATTACTATTTAAAGGAAATATTTCTTCAATAATATAATCATCATACAAATATAAATTATTATATTCACCTTTAGTAGATAATTCTATATCTATTTTAATTTTTCTAAAAGTATCTCTTCCCACAAATTGATCCGTAACATAGGAATCAAAACTCTTAAAATAAGTACCATCAAACAAACTTTTAGTAGTTAATTCTGGCATGGTAGCAAGTTTTCTTCTCTCTG
>OLHG01000390.1_pt1 | contig 31198 bp, 27 predicted proteins | sample 1605971 | NCBI WGS metagenome assembly OLHG01 (sample SAMN03283289) | human gut metagenome | biome: human-associated habitat; material: feces | host: Homo sapiens | place: Peru | collected 2012 | reverse complement strand
TAGTTCTTTGGAAGCTTTGAATTAATTATTTTCGAGACTCCATTCATTGCCTTGCCGATTCCATAATCAAAAACGAAATCTGTTGCAAACTTTTTTGCATAATCCATAATTGTTAATTCTGTGTCTTTTATCTCGTTTTCAATACCATAAATTCCAAGTGAAATTAAACTTCTCGCTAAAACTTTTGTTAACCCTGCACCAGGTATTAATGATGTTACTCCAGCCGCAATATAATCTCCAACAGATGATGTAGGAACAAAAATGTCCTTTCCCGTTTTTCCAGCTACTAAATTTTCAATTACATCTGCAGCATATTGAGATCCCACTCCAATTGCAACAGAAATCCAAATGTTACCATCAGAATCTTTGCACATAGTTGGATTATTATCGCAATATGAGTAAAGATTCTTATCATATAAGTCACATTGTACGTTTAAAACATCCGTATCATCCGAGTTAACAAATCTCTTAACCGCCGGGTCATAGTATCTGCTCTTGAGGTAGTAGAGTCTTGTTTCCGTATCGTAGTAATATCCACGATAACGGATCGGGTTTGTCTCGGTTATGTTCTGGGTATCAGCTGATGTGGCGTTTTCGGTCACTTTGCCCCATGCGTCGTAGGTGTAGCTTCCAACCAGCGTGCCCGAAGCATTGTAGATTTGAATTACATCGCCACGCCAGTTGCAGACGAAATAATAATCGTTTATGCTGTCGCCGTTCTTGTAACGAATACCCGACGGGTTTCCGTCCGCATCGTAGAAGTACCACAGTGCACTGCTGTCACTGATTGTTTCATACTGCAAGCGGTTGCCGACATAGTAATACTTGTGCTCCAAATCTAAATTGGGAATAGTTTTCGATGTTCTCAATCCGTCAACATCATAGGTGAATTCAATTCGCATCTGCATGAGCTGCATTGACGCAAGCTGTCTGCCGTTCTGCCAGGTGAGTATATCTTAGCTTTAGTTGAGTTTTGCAGCTCTTGGGTTGATACGGTCATCAAGCTCTATAAGCCAACATCTTCACTCCCAGCAGAATCAAAACCGCTCCGCACGCAACAGCAAACAGTATCAGTATTATTTTGTTCTGTTCAACAAGCTTTTCATTTGTATATCCCCGTTTATGAGCCAAAACAAATGTAATTACAGCAGTTACATACACAAATGCAATCATAATCAGCATTAATAGATCTATCCACAAAATTCTTTTTTCGTTCGAATTATCATAAACATACCTATCAATGATAATTATAACAAATAACGGAATAGCAGAAAGAAAAATATACTTTGCAGGATGTCCGGGCTTTTTCCTTTCTGTATCAAAATAGGCATATATACATAAGGCTGAAATAATGATTAACGAAATTAATAGTACTCCAAACGGAGTTTTTTCAATAAAAAATGACATTAAACCACCTCTTTATTCTATTCCCCAATGCTTTTTTGCTTTATCTTCAAATGCGCTGACGACAACACCACCTATTACCGTTGCTACCGCCCCTACCCCTGTCAAGCCCAAAGCTGGAACAATCACAGTACCAACCACTGCGGTTGCCGCTATGCCAACCAACGTAATAGTAGCTGAAACATAGAAGTCATTTATATCTTTTTCGGCATATTTATAATAATCCCACCCTATCTCGGCTCCGGCTATAACCAAAGATGCAATTCCGGCATTTCTTAACCCGGAAATAACCATATCACTCATTTCTGAAATCAGCAATGGTGATAATACAGCATTTGGAAGAATAATTGATTCTAAAACATCATCTGCATATGATGTTAAAACCTCTTCAAACACCGATGTTGTAACTTTTGGTATCACAGAATTATTTTTTTTACAAGTACATTTCGCCGCCGGTAATCCATGATTCATTCTGTAAAAATCATATGAGTTTGGCTTATACGGACAATCGCCCTCAGGATCGGCATAAATCACGGGATTATTCAAGCAATATGCAAACATATTTTTCGCCGCATCTTCAACACTTGTTGAGACTAATCCATCCGCATTCAAGAACCTTTTAACCGCCGGGTCATAGTATCTGCTCTTGAGGTAGTAGAGTCTTGTCTCTGTATCGTAGTAATAGCCACGATAACGAATGGGATTGGTCTCGGTTATGTTCTGTGTATCGGCTGATGTGGCGTTTTCGGTTACTTTGCCCCATGCGTCGTAGGTGTAGCTTCCAACCAGCGTGCCCGAAGCATTGTAGATTTGAATTACATCGCCACGCCAGTTGCAGACGAAATAATAATCGTTTATGCTGTCGCCGTTCTTGTAACGAATACCCGACGGGTTTCCGTCCGCATCGTAGAAGTACCACAGTGCACTGCTGTCACTGATTGTTTCATACTGCAAGCGGTTGCCGACATAGTAATACTTGTGCTCCAAATCTAAATTGGGAATAGTTTTCGATGTTCTCAATCCGTCAACATCATAGGTGAATTCAATTCGCATCTGCATGAGCTGCATTGACGCAAGCTGTCTGCCGTTCTGCCATGTGAGCGTAAAGCCCCTGTAAGTCAGCGGATTTCCTATTGCATCATAGGTTAACTGCGTGCTTCCGTATGCCGTCAGCTTGTTGTTTTGAGGGGATAATGCCGCAATGTATTATCCCCTCAACAATTTAGAGAAACTTTTAAGTAAAAAAGTACATGTTCATTTAAGATATTTACATGTAATAGCTATAGGAAAAAGAACCACTACTACAAAGCACATTATAAATCGAAAAGCATTAGCCTTTAACAAGTACTTTTTTCTATATTCACATAGATTTTCATATTCCTCTATTGAAATATATTTAGTGAGATAAATATAATAAAAAATATCCAACGCACCTTCAACTTTGCTTAATTGTTCGCCATTACCTTTATGAAATTTAGCATTACGATTTTCCAAAAAATCTATATCATTCCATTTCTTTCTTCTTCCGTCTCGCCTATATTGCTCTGTAAGGATATAATATGTATATCCCTCTTTTTTTTGTGACTTTTCAAAAACCAATATACAATCAAGATTGATATCAACAATTTTATAATCATTTTCGTACATTCGATTTATATATTTAAAGAGTGAACATAGCCGTGAAGAAGCAAACGGAAAGAATTTATATATTCTATTTTCGCCCATTACAAACCTCCTTTTATCTACGTGTAAACTTTTTCCAAATGGAACGTGCCGCAGAAACAAATGATCCAAAAACTGAACCCATAGGTTAACTGCGTGCTTCCGTATGCCGTCAGCTTGTCCTTCCAGTTGCTGTCGCCATAGGTGTAGTTCGTCGTCTTTGTCGCTGTAACTCCGCTCAAACTGCCCCACGTCAGCGGATAAACCTTTGTTGACAGGATATTTCCTCCGTTGTCATAATTATACACTTCTGTACAATTTTTTGCAAGGTCATCGGCACGGATAAGTAACATTCGTTTTAGACAGTCCGAACATATATGACTGTTTTATCATTTTGTGACAAAAAAAGTAATAATTATTTTGATAATCTCCGTTATGAACAAATTTTAAGCTGATTATTTGTAAGAAATTACAATTTATAAATACCTCAATTATTTTCTAACAAATTCAAAGTAAAAAATCAATATAAAAAGCAAAAATGCACAAATGTGATTATGTTATCGAGAGCCGAAACAAAACCGCCATGCGAGCACGGCGGTCTTATGTAAGTATTTACTTAATCAAAGAAAGGATAAGCTTGATGTAATTCCAAATTGTCGTCAACAAGAATTCAAGCAAGCTCGGCTTTTGAGTTTCGGGACTCTCCTGCTCCGGCTCGTCGCTCTTGACTTCAACACTCTGGTCAATCAGGTTAAGATATTCATTATATTCCGAAGATGTTTTGAGCAATTCCTCTGTCGGCTTCGTCTGATCAACACTCGAAAGAAGCAATCCTGCCTGATTGATCAAGTCAACATCGGATTGATCTATCTTTCCGTCATGGTTGCAGTCAGCCGCCATCCAAACAGCCTCGCCGACCTGCTCACGGGTGAGCATACCGTTAGTAATCATACTAACCGTAACAGCATCACGTCCGTCATACCACCCGTCACCGTTGATGTCGCCGAAGAGAATAATAGTATACTTATCAATAACTTCTCCGTTTTCGTTGCTATACAATGAAATAATTGTTCCTGTGCCTAACTTTTCATTGTTAACATCCATATATTAACTCTTTTTCAATTTTAATATAATCAGTTTTTCCAACTGCATTTATTGGTATTTCATCAACAACCTTAAATAAATGCGGGAAATTATATTCGGGCAATACGGTTTTTATCGTACTTTTAATTTCATCAAGACTTAAAGCATCATCTTTAACTATAATGCTATAAATCTTATTTGCCTTTAAATAATACTCATAATATGTCAAATTAATTGGCTCAATTTTATCCGCATCCTTAGGATAATATTTAAGCCAGGGCTTGTCTTTCCTCGAGCTTGGCATCGGCTACAACACACCCGTCATTATCAAATACCCGTTTTAGCAGATGACGGCAAAAAATCCGAAGGCAACATATGCGTGCGCAAACTACGGCGATGCGGTTTGTCCCTCGGAAATCGAAAAGCAGGCAATCTGCATCGAATCGGATATAAAAAAGGTTATTGATATTCTTTAACAATAAATTAAGGCACAGCAGTTCACAAATTCTGCTGTGCCTTATTCGTTATGATATTGTTTCAAGCCTGTCATTGACCTTCTTCGCAACAACAACCATGCGTCCGTTTTGCCTTGAAAACTCGCAGGTTGAGAGCGTTATGAGCTTGTCGCCGTATTTGGCGGTCACGCCCGTATCATAGAACGACAGCTTCTTGCACTTGGCAACGTATTCGTCAAAATCTTCCTTTCGCTCGGCTCGGACAAAGCGATCGTATCTAAACCCATCATCGGAGTAAGCCACCGTCTTGAAGGCGGCAATGACCTCGTATTCACCGAAGCCCTCCATGGTGTCAAAGCGAATGTACTTATGATCACGGTAAAAGTCCTCGTCAATATACTTGCAAAGATCGGTGAACATACTGCCGTTATACATATGATGGCCGTACATTATCAGGTTATCGGAGGTCGCAACATCGCAGTTTTCCTGCATGAACGGCACTCCGAATTTGCTGTACGCCTTTTCAAAGTCATGGTACAAATAGAAATTCGGATTGTTCTTTGACTGCATAACAGGGTAGTTGATTCGGGTATCCGGAACCGTGATCCAGCCGATAAAATCGTTGTTTTGAGCGTATACCTTCGAATATTTATTGTAAGCGGCGGCTTTATTCGCATCCTGCTCCGAGTCGTTCGCCGCCGAGCCGTTTTCACCGTCGGTTTCAACCAGACTTGCAACCCTTTCAAAGGCTTCGGCTCTTCTTTTTTGGTCGATGTATTCCCGAGCAAGTATTACACCCGAGAAAACAAACACGGCGGCGCAGAGGATAATCCCCGCTGTCATCAGCCTTTTTTTCTTTTTAATGTCCATTTTTCACCCCTGCCTTTGACAGCTCTGTATGCAAAATCATTGTCTTTTCAACAGCATTTTCACTATCGAGCTTATATTCGCAAAGAATATCTTCGGATTCAAGGATTTCAATATAAGCCTGTTGTTCGGCCTTAACGGTCTTAAGATGAAGCCTAAGATGAAATTCGTGAAAAGCTGAGTAAAGAACGACGCTATTGCGGCACCTATCGCATCAAAATGAGGAATCAAAATGAAGTTGAGGATCGCACTGAACGCCGCACCCATCAAGTTTATTCCCCACAGGTACTTCTGCTTGTCCTCTGCCAAAATCCAGACGTTTCGAACCGTGCCGATAATGGAAAAGGTAAAATACCAAATCAGGATTTGCAGTATCTTCACGGTGGGCATGAAATCCTTGCCGTACATGACATAGACAATCGGCTTTGCAAACACGGTGAAAGCCACGCTCTGAAGCAATGACAGATATATAACTATACTGTAAAGAGAAATAAGCGATGTTTCGTATTCTTTTTCGTCCTCTTTCTTCTGCTTCAAAATTTCCGGCCTGAACGAGTCTATGATAGCCGTAAATACAAACTGCGTTATCACCGTGCAGGTTACTGCGGCGGAATAATAGCCCGTTGATTCGGTGCCCGACAGCTCGGTAAGCAGGAGCTTGTCAATATTCTGAAAAACAACAACTAATATCGACGCAAAAATGTAATATTTACTTTTATAAAACATGTCCTTTGCAAGACTGAACGAGAAAACCAGCTTATCACCGCTTTTTCTGAAATACAGTAATATAAGACAAAATGCGATCAAGCCGTATTCGATCGAATGAGAAAAAGCAAACCAAACTACGTTCTTTTGCGTTACGAGCAGGAATATCTTATAAGCCGAAACGGCAACATAGGAAATAAGCATAACCACAGACGAATACTTGGAAAGCAATTTATACTGGAACCAGTATTCAATCATTTCCAGCGCCGCAAAGAAAACCGAGAGACTATATACAACGCAGACAATGAGAGTTTGTCGGTCGTCGGGGTTAGCCAAATAAGCAAAAAACGAAACGCCGATTATGCTCAAAAACGAGGATATAACATTCATGCCCAACGATGTGCCGAGCACCCTGCCCTCTTGCTTCGGATTTTTTACCAATTCAAAGACAAGCGTTGCGTCAAGTCCCATTTTCATAATCGGCATTGCAAAAGCGGTTATTGAGGCGGCATAGTTAATCAAGCCGTAGTTGGACGGGCCCAGATAACGGGCGCTTAACATACCGACCAAAAGCTGCAAAACCGACTGAATGATTTTGCAAATTATAATCCACTTTGCATTTGTAAATACCTTGGCATTCTTCATTAAAATCAATCTTCCAAAATTATTTTTACGCTTTTTGCTTTAGAATACTCCAATAGGGCTGTCGTATTTAGATGCAGAAACCGTTTTGCTCTGCGCTAAATGCGACAGCCCCATTTCATGATTATTTCACCAGCTTACCGGTTTCGTCAAATGTATAGTTCATACAAATTGAGTAACCGTTGGTTTCCCATACATAGTAAGTACCGTTAGTATACAGCCTACCGTAATAGCCGACAAAGTAGTAATCACCGTCAATCAGGTTCAAACCGACTCTGCCGTATTTACCTGTATCGTAATAGTAAATACCGTCGTCCCTTGTGACAAAGCCGTTGAGCATCTTGCCGTCGGCACCGAACTCGTAGTTATCCTCGGGCAATAAGCCGTTGCTCTGCCATACATACTGCTTTTTGTTAACGGTAATTTCACCGTTAGCACCGCCTGCGAAATAGTAGTCGCCGTCGATTTGGATAAGGCCTGCGGTTTTGGTTTTACCCATTTCGTAGTAATAAAGCGTGCCGTCCTTTTCGACAATACCGTTGAGCATCTTGCCGTCTGCGCCGAATTCATATGTTCCGTTCGGAAGCGACGTGCTGTTTGCCCATGTGTATTGCTTTACATTGACCAGTATTTCACCGTTTTCGCCGCCGGCGAAGTAGTAGTCGCCGTCAACCTCAACAAGTCCTGCCGCCTTCGGTCTGCCCATTTCGTAGTAATAAAGCTTACCGTCTCTTTCGATAATGCCGTTAAGCATCTTACCGTCGGCACCGAATTCGCAGTTCGGGTTTGAAAGGCTGATACCGTTGGCTTTCCAAACATTCTGAACCTTGCTTACGGCAAGCTCGCCGTTTGCTCCGCCTGCGAAGTAGTAATCGCCGTCAATTTCGATAAGTCCTGCCATCTTCGGTCTGCCCATTACATAGTAGTAGAGCGTACCGTTCTTGTTTACGACACCGTCAAGCATCTTGCCGTCGGCACCGAACTCGCAGTTGGGATTTTCGAGCTTGATTCCGTTATCCTGCCATACATACTGAACCTTGTTTACCGAAACCTCGCCGTTTGCACCGCCTGCAAAGTAGTAAGCGCCGTCAACCATGACAAGACCTGCCATCTTCGGCTTTCCTGTTTCGTAGTAGTAGAGAGTTCCGTCCTTTTCGACAATGCCGTTGAGCATCTTGCCGTCGGGGCCGAATTCGTAGGTTCCGTTCGGAATCGAAGTGGTGTTCGCCCATGTGTACTGCTTTTTGTTGATGGAAACTTCACCGTTTGCACCGCCTGCGAAGTAGTAGTCGCCGTCAACCTCAACAAGACCTACCATTGCCGGACGACCGTTTCTGTAATAAACCAAGTCGCCATTCTGATTCTTTGCAATGCCGTTAACAGCCTTGTAATCGTCGCCGAAGTAATAATTGCCGGGATTCAGATCACAGTGCGATTCGCCCACGTTGACGAAGCCCTTTCTTGCATAACCGTAATAATCGAAGCTGTAGTAACTGCCGTCAATCTTATAAAGGCCGTATACACCAATGCCGTCGATTACATAGCTGAGACCCTTTTCGTCCTCATAGAAGCCTGTGGGAACAACCTCATCCTTGCAAATACCGTCATCACCGAAATCGTACCAATAACGTACATTTGCCTTGAATATCATGCGGTAGCCTTCGTAGCGGTAACCGTTCTCGAAGTAATACCTGTTGCCGTCGATTGTAGCCCAGCCCCTGTTGTAGCAACCCGGGCCGTAATAATACTTTGTACCGAAAACAGTCTTTGCCCAAACGCCGTGCTTCAGGCGTCCGTTATCCTCAAATTCATAAGTTACACTGCCGAATGCCTTTGAGCCGGTCTGTGCGTTATATGAATTGTCGAAGTTGTACCAGCTGTTGTCTATCATTACCCAGCCCTTTTGAAGCTCTCCGTGACGGGCATAGCGGTAAGCCTTTGCGGTATTGTCATAGAAAAGACCTGTCAGCTTGCCTGTGCAAGCGCCGTCGTTATCGAAGCTGTAATAATAGCTCTTGTCCGAACCGTCCTGATCGGGTGCGCAGTAAATACCCGTGACCTTTTTGTTGTTCACATAGTAATAGAACTGTTCACCGTTCGGGCTTATCCAACCGTTGAGGGGCTTTTCGTCAAGTGAGAAGTGATCCTCAAACGTAACATATGTGTCGGAGAAGTGTCCGCCTGCGTCCTCCGGATCATTCGGATTGATATACTCATAAATGTTGTATTTCTTCTGATTTTCCGGATCCTTTGCGAACTTGTAAAGCTGTGTTGTATCAAGATAAATATCGTAAGAGACATTACCCGTTACATCAATATTGATCAATCCGTCCTTATCCTTTTGGGCGTTCTTCTTCGGTGTAATCTTAACACCGGAGAGAATACCGATCGAGTTTGCCGTTGACGGATCGATACCCTCAGTCTGTCTTGTCCACTTGCATACGATTGTAAGCGTATGCGTGGCTTCGTCGTATTTGTATGACGAGATCTTGAAGAAGTCGTTTACAAACCTCAGATTTTCAACATCGACATCTACTCCCTCGGGGAATTTCGCCGTAACGGTAACATTTGTAAGGTCGCTTACACGTCCGCCCAAAGCGAGAAGATAATCCCATGGGGTAGCATTTTCACCGACGTTGCCAGCAAAGCCGTTGAGATATTCCATCAAGGGCTGTAAGCGTGCAGGTGCGGTAATCGATTTCATATCAATGGCAAATACATACGAAGCGACAGAATCCTTGTTTGTATCTACCTTATAGTAAAGCTTGTTGTCGATTGTATAAGAGTTCGAAACAGATCTGTTCCATGCGAGGGACTCGTTACCTGCCGTTGCCTTTTCGAAATCAAAAATGCTTTCGTCTGCCTTGTAAAGGCGCAGGGAAATATTGGCGCTAACATTGACATCGGTCTTGACCTTAGCGGTTACGGTAACGTTACGAACGCCCGAAGCTTCGTTACCGGTGAACGAGAAGCCGTTCATTACACCTGCCAGATCATTGGTCATTTCAAAGATGATATCGTTCGTGTTGAACGTTACGGGATTGTTCTTGTATGTTGCAACAAGCGGAAGCTCTTCAGCAACGCCGTAAATCACGTTGATATTATCCTTTGTAAAGCTGAGAGCCGTGGGTCTTGTGATAACCTCGATTGTTTTGCTTCCGACAACCTTTCCGTCAACCACAACCTGAATATCGACCTTGCCCTTTGCAACGGCGGTAAATTTATTACCGTTGAGAGTGCCGACTGTTTCATCGGAAAGTCGGAGTGTTGCGTTCTTCGGAATCTCGGTCATATTTCCTGCCGCACCGACGCCTGTCAGCGAAACATCGAAGGAAGAACCTACGGTCAGGTAGTCCGTTGCGGTGTTAACGATAGCGTGGTCAAATTCCTTTGAAGTTACAGCCGTGGAAACGATTACAAGTGATGAGCTTACGGAACGCTCCACGCTGTCGCACGGGCGGTTAACAACGGTTACCTCGTCCGAGCCCTCCTGCTTTGCGTCATAGGTTGCGGATCCGCCGCCGTCAAGCTCCATAGCGTCCACACAGCCTGCGTCAATGAGAATCTGTGCAACCTCATAATACGTTGCGCCGACCGAATATGGATACTGACGTCCGTCAAGTACAAGATTTATAATCTGTCCGTCCGCCGTAATACCGACGCAGCATCTCGGCATCTTTTCGCTTGTTTTGCCGATGAACTGATTTACACCGTCCTTAACAAGGATTTCCGCACCGCCGACAGCCTCCTGAATATTGTTCTTGTATTTGTTATATTCCGAGGCTTCTCCGATAACCGGTGTGCCGTCCTTGAGGATAGCAAAGAAATTATATTCTCTTTCCTTCGTGTAAATGGGGGTATACTCCTTGCCGTTCATAACAAGCAAGCCGAGCGGCTGACCTGTACCCATGTTGAAGAAGTTGGCGTTTGTGCCGACAACCGCATTGTAATTTTCAATATAGTTATCGGGGTCGTTGGGGTTGGAATGCTTTTTCTGAACGGCGGCCATCTGCTCGCTGACAGTTGACAATGCCCATGAAGAAGCGTCATTGTTTGCATAGTTTGCGTAGATATTGACATCGCTTCTGTTGATGTCCGACTTTGACATATAGTATACCATCTGCTCGCCGTTCGAATCGACAGCATAGCTGATTTTCTGCGTTATACCCGGAGCAAGCATCGAATCCTTCGAAGAGAATACGCTGTAAATATCCGGCTTGTTCGGGTCATCTGTCGGCTTATCGGGATTCTCGGGAGCTACCAGATCGTCCTTTGCCAGATTATAAAGATAATCGGCAAATGCGTAACAGCAAGCCTCTCTGAGGGTATCAAGGCCCGAAAGTCCCCTGCCCGATTCAAGAAGCTGAATCAAAAGGTGATCTCTGTAAGTCGTGAAAATCGACTGACGAACCTCGGCATTTGTCAGGCTGCCCGGGAAGCGGTTGTTCAGGAAGAACGCCGCTCTTGAACGCATCGAAAGCTCCTCGTTATAGTAGCTTTCAAAAATCTCGCTGAGCGATGAAGCGCCCGATGTGATTTGGTAAACGATATAGAAGGCATCAAGGTCGGTTTTGATATCGTCATAGCCGAAGCCGCTTTCCTCAACATCGTCAACGCCGAAATATTTTGTTTTGATTTCTTCGGTCATTGCGTCAAGCTCTGTTGCTTTTACTCTCGGATTTGAATATTCCATCAAGTCGCAAATATCGCCTGCCCAGCTGCCGAAGTCTGTGTTTGACTGAGTATAGTTCTTATTGCTTGAAATATTCAACGAACCGAACATATGGTCGAATACCATTTTTTCGCCGTTCGGCATTGTTATTTCAAGATAATCGATCTCACGAAGCGCATAAGCGATAGTGCCGTTGATTTCGTCCTTTGCGATAACCTCGTTGACGAAAACGGTTTCCTCGGCACCTGCCATTGTTACCCAATCGTCATCGTTGTAACGGTCGATACCGGTACGGATGAAGTTGAGCATAAGCTTTGTGGGATCCTTACCAGGGTTGTTCTTGGCGTAGTCGCTCGCATAGCCCTCAAGCTGAGACATTGCAAGCTTAAAGGTATCCCAGTTAAGCTTGAGCTTGGCAACGACCTCTTGCTTTTTAAGGATTTCGTTACAGCTTGAGCAATGACTGCCCTCTGTAAGTCCTGTTGATGAATATGTCGGAGCTACCGCCGCATCAATTACCGGAGTATGCTGAAGCATTGCAAGCTCTCTTGTTTCTCTGATACCGCAAACGGTGCAATAACGTTCCTCTTCACCCTTTTCGGTACAGGTTGCCACCTTGGATACAGTCCATTTTCCGAAGGAATGTCCGAGTGCCGCAACCGTCTGACGTTCAACGATAATTTCGCCGCAAACGGAGCAGTGACTACCCTCGGTAAGTCCCGATTCTGTGCAGGTAGGTGCAACGGCAGGATCAATTACAAGCTTATGTCCGCTTGCGTCCGTATAGTCGGATACATAGCTGTGACCGCAGTGACAGGTATAGGTTGTATATCCTCTTTCGGTGCAGGTCGGTTCCGTAACAACCGCCGTATAGCTGTGGCCGGTAGCCGGAATAACCTCTGTTTCATAGCGGTCACCGCGAATACAGGTTCTCTTCTTAAGTCCGTTCTCGGTGCAGGTTGCATTCTTGACGATTACCCAATCGCCGAATTCACAGCCGAGAGCTTCGACAAAGTTGCCCTGATATGTGTGTCCGCATTTTTTACAAGCATAGGTCGTGTAACCGCGCTCATGACAGGTCGGAGCGGTTACAACGCCCCCGTCATAGCTGTGATTTGTCGCCGGGATAATCTCGGTGTAGCTGTCGCCGCAATGACAGGTGTATGTCATGACACCGTTTTCGGTGCAGGTTGCCGGAGTTGTTACAACACCGACGTATTTGTGTCCGAGTGCCGGTACATACGACTCCTCGGGAATTTCCGTATGGTTACAACGTTTACATGTGAGCGTTGTATATCCCTTTTCGGTACAGGTCGGCTCGGTTACAACCGAGGTAAAGTCATGACCCAAGACGTCAACCTTATCGACCGTGTCGCTGTATCCGCAAACCGTACATTTGCGAACCGTATAACCGCCCGTTGTGCAGGTCGGCTCAACAACCTCGTATGTAAACTTGTGGCCGTATGCCGGAACGATCGTGTCCTCCAGCTTCAACTCATGTCCGCAAATTGAACATATTTTAACGGTGTAGCCGTCCTCGGTACAGGTCGGCTCGTAAACCTTTGTTGAATCGTAGCTGTGCTCGGTGCCCGTGCTGTCAACGTGCGAATCAACATAGCTGTCATGACAGCGTGAGCAGGTGTGTGTCGTGTAGCCGTCCTGTGTGCATGTCGGAGGCGTTACAACCGCAACATAATCATGTCCGAGCGCCTTAACAACCTTCTGCGCAACGATAACCTCGTTACAGGTTTTGCAGTGACGACCCTCTGTAAGACCGTCCTTGGTGCAGGTAGGCTCAACCGCCGCATCAATCACCTCATCGTGACCCTTGGCAGGAATAACCGCACCCTTTTTAACGGCGCCGCACTTTGCGCATTTAAGATCCGCTTCCTTTCCATCCTCGGTACAGGTCGGAGCCTTGTATGTGCCGTCCACCGTGATTGTATAGCTGTGTCCCGTTGCTTTAACGATATTGTCAACATAGCTGTAACCGCAGGCACAGGTATGGGTGGTGTATCCGTCCTCTTCGCAAGTCGGAGCGGTAACAACCGTCGTATAGGTATGGCCGGTAGCCGGAATAATCTCCTGCTTTTCTATAACGGCACCGCAGACCGAGCAAACCTTGCCGGCGGTCAGGCCGTTCTCCGTACAGGTCGGAGCTTTTCCGGGAACGGTTTTTTCGGAATGGCCGTGTGCCTTAATGACCTCCTGAGCGACGATGATCTCACCGCAAACAGAGCACTTCTTGCCCTCGGTCAAGCCGTTTTCCGTACATGTGGCCTCTTTTCCGGGGATAATCTCCTCCTTGTGTCCCGTTGCCGGAACACTTACCGAGGGGCTTACGACCGTGCCGCAGACCGAGCATTTTTCTTCGGCCGTATAGCCGCCGTTAAGACAGTCGGGAGCCTTTGCCGGAACAGAAACAACCGGATTATGCTGTTTTGCGACGATCGTAACATTGCTGTTAATCTCGGTCAATGTATATTTATTGCCGCTTACGGCAACCTTAGCGTTTGTGGGAAGCGTAACGCACGGCTGTTCGGTTGTGAGAACGAGCGTAACGGTTGCGTCCTTTGTGTCGGCAACATAAACGTTTACGCCGTCCTGAACGCCGCCCGAAACGACAGTAAAGCCGTTAGCCGTAACTGCTCTCTGATACCAGCAGTTTCCGTTCAACGAGCGGTATGTGCCGATAGCAAAGCTGTTGTATCCGCTGTGTCCTGCGATCGTGCCCCTGACGGGAACGCAGGCGATGGTTTTAAGCGTGGTGTTCGAGCCGGTGACCTCTTTAAGGTCTGTCGAGCCGTGAACATTCGAAACATACACGCCCTTACCCTTGATAACGGCATCGCCGCCGTTTGTGACGGATTTGGTTGAATATATCGGGCCGTTTGCGGTCAACGTTCCGTCAACCCTGAGAACGGAATTTTCCTTTACACTGCGAGTTACGGGAGCGCCCTTTTTCGCAAATACATAGGGTAACTGGAAAATGTTCTTATTGTAAGTGTATGTGCCCGACATCCAGTCGTCAACGTCATAGAGGTAAACTGCGCCGCCCGAGGAAACGGTTGCCGTCGCACCCTCTTCAACATTGATAACCGTACCGGGAAGAAGCTTAAACTTCTGAGCAAATGTAACATTACTGCCCGATTTAATATTTATGGTATAGTTCATCGGAAGAGCGAGAATGTAATCGGCGGTATTCATTGACGAAGAAACAACAGTGAGCTTAATCGACATACTGATAGCGTCCGTTACAAGGTCACCGTAGAAATCGAGCGTCATTCTGTCTGTCGTTGCGTCATACTTCAGTGTGGCATAACCGCTTGTGATATGGAACATACCCTCATCCTTGCCGACGATTGCGGCGCAGGCCTGGCTCGGTGATTTCGAGCTGCCCAAGCCTGCGGCGATTGCGGCGGTACCGTACATGGTGCAACCGCTGTCTATACGAAGCTCGGCCTCAACGTTCTGAAGATAATACTGAGAGAAAAGGAACGAGTTGTTTTTCAATGAAGAAAGCAATGAAGAGGAATCGTTACCTCCTCGCCAGTCCTCAATCTGCATGAACTGATATACCTTGCTTCCGCTTTCGCCCCAAACAAGTCCTTCGCCGCCGATGTAGCCGTAGGCATAGAGTGCCGAACCGCTCTTCAGTTTAATCTGAGAGCCGGAGGTCATCTGAATTGCACCGTAAGCGCCGCAGACTCTGCCTGCGGTTCTTGTTGACGAAGCAAGCTGGGTTGCGTTGACATTGATATTACCGTAGCAGTTGATAACCGCACCGTCCGCCATGGTAAGACATGAGTACATGGTCGGGGCAGCATATGTCATTGTGCATTCGGGCTCGTCGCCGAAGGTGGCCGTATTGGCAGAATCGAAGGGAATCAACAGATTAACTCCCTTTGAAATCTTGTATGTGCCGGCGGCAAGAATACCGCTGTGCGAGAGCACAATCTGCTTGCTCGAATCCGCCTCTGCGGCGGCATTTGCCTTATTCAAATCGGTGTAAAGATTGAAGCCGACCTGAAATACAGCCATTGACGAGCTGACAAAAACAGGGTAAACAACGGTATCGCTTTCAACATTCAGAGTTGTTGTACTGTTGTAATCGAAATATCCGTTGATTGCCGAGCTGTACCAACCGATAAAGTTATAACCCGTTGCAGGCTTTGCAACAAGCTTATATGCTACCGTTGAGGACTGCGTTTTGGCTGTGTCCTTTGTGATAGACTCACCGTTGACGGTATAGGAACCGTTGGTCGGTGCTTTAAAGGTGGTCGTGGCACTGACGTCAACAACAAGATTGATATTCGTAAGCTCAATCGACGTTGTTTTGTCGTTACCCTTACCGGATTTGATAACAACCTGAACCGTTTCACCGCTGCCCAAAGCTGCGGACGGCGCATAAGAGCCGCTGCCCGTAACGGTATTACCGGCAATGGTAACCGATCCGGTGTTCTCTGTGATTTTGTAATCAAAAGAAATATATCCGGCTTGACTTCTGGTGTTAGTGAAGGTAAGAGAGCCGCTCTGCGACTGCTTGAAAAGCGAGCCCTTACCGGTAACAGTGCCGTGCGCCACATTTCCGCCGCCGGTCCATGTGCCGTCACCCGCATAAGTTGCGGTAAGTCCTTCGGCGGTCATGTCCAGCGAACCCGACGCGGCACTTGCCAAAACAGTACCGGCAGGTATCATGGCGAGAAGCATCACTAATACCAAAAAGAGAGATATAATTCTTTTTGACACTCTTCTCATCGTTTTTGCCTCCTTTGTTTGCATTTTTCCAAACGATTATATATAAACATCATCACTTTCTCTTTGCTCATTGGCGGAAATAATCGGCAATGCCAAAACAAAGAACAGCATAAATCCGATCTCCATGCGCAAAGAGGAATTGTAAACCAAAAGTATCAGGCTTATCACCGAAAGTATAATGCTCATCTGACAAGCAAATTCGTCTGCCATTTCCAGCTTTTTCAGCTTTCTTGAAACGAAAAACGAAGCGACGAAAAATGAAGCATACAATGCCAGTCCGACAAAGCCTGTTTCCAAGAACAAAAATGCATACGAAAAATACGAATAGTGAACCGTTTGATGAGATTCGAAAAACGGCGTATTGAACATACTGAGCGACGAGCTGTCGCAGTTACCGAGGCCTAAGCCGAACAGCTTTCTGAAAAAGCCGGGCAAAAATCTCTGCGAGATAACGGGCAGGGCGGTAAATCTGCCGATGTCCTCATCGGTCGCATATCCCGTGTCGGTCAACGCCTTTATCAGGCTGTCAAAGGAAAGAAAATCCGTAAAGTCCTTATAAAGGACGGTAAGCAGTGTACTGAAAAGCACAATCAACACCGCACCGAACGCAAAGAACAATGTCTTTTTTATCGAATGCGCCGTCATGAAGCTTGCCATAAAAAGGATTAAAATAAACAAAATAAAGAACATCTTCAGCTCGGACAAGGTCGAAACAAGCAGTGACGCAACCGAAACAAATATGCATTTGCTCATCTTTTCCTCACCTCTCATAAAGGAAAGGATCGTTTTCGCAAAGACGATGCAAAGGAAAATCAGCAGGCTTCCGTTACAGCCCTTTGACGTGCCGAAAATTCCGCCGATATAGTCCTGACCGTAGCCTGAAAAATATTGAAGAATTACAACCGCAAAGTTTATGACAAATAAAACATCTAAAGCTTTGATCCAGCCCTTTGCGTCCTCCCAATCCGCAAGATATGCGAACGCAAAGAATGCAACGAACATTCTGATATTATTCCTCAATCCCCATAAATAGTAAAACACCGATTGATAATTAAACAAATACCCGACGAGGGTAATGAAGAAGAACAGACCCACAATAACGACGAACGGCATTGAATAATTGTCTATCTTCGTGAAGCGTTGCGAAAACAGCTTCAGCAACAGCAAAACCAAGAAGCCGTCGCATAGGAACTTGATCGCATCGGGTATCGGCAACAGCTCCGTCAAAAAGGCCTGCGCAGCGGGGAAGAAAAAGATGAATAGCATCATCCACTCCGAGACGGTTCTCTTTTTTATATATAATTTTCCTGCTGAACTCTTATCCACAGAAAATCGTTCTCCTTAATACTAATTTCGTTTTAAAAATAAAATTATTTTGCAGGCAAAATAGCATTTGTGCTTTAGCAGTGTATAAAACAGGCCGAGCCTTTTATTATGAAGCTTTATAACGTCGGCCGTTAGGCTTTTCCTGAGCACATTGCTTTTAAAAATCTTGTTTAACTCAGTCTGCTTTTCTTTCAAGGGTAATTCGGCGGCAACGATTTGCTTCATCGCCGTTATCGAATACATATGATACCTTGCGGTAACGTGATTTATAACCTGTCGCGAAAGATTGTTTTGTCGGGCAAGCTCGACGCACTTTATAAGAAAAACATCGTTCTGCTTTTGCCTGTCCGCCTTATAGGTGCGAGTGAGCGAATTGCTCCGCTTATAATAATAATACAGACTCTCTTTTATAATCGAAACGCTCTTTATTTGAGAGAAAAGCTCCAAAATAAAATAGGCGTCCTCGGAAATAATCTCTTTTTCGGATTTAAATTTCAGGTTTAATTCTTTAATTTTTGATAAACGGTACATCTTTCCGCACGAGCTTATTCCGAAGCCCATCGAATAGGTAAACATTCCGGGCAAGACCTCGTTTTGAACCTCGTCGCCGACAAAAAACGTTTTATCGGTTACAATCTCTTTTTCTGAGGTTCTGCCGTCGTCATACACGTCGCACAGGGCGTAAATCACAGCGTCGCTGTCATTTTTTTCGGCTGTCGAGACGCATTTTTCGACCGTTTTTGTATCAACGTAGTCGTCGCTGTCGAAAAAGAATATGTATTTTCCGCCTGCCGAGTCCATACCGCTGTTCCTCGCCATGCCCAGACCTGCGTTCTTTTTATGAATTACTTTAATTCTGCCGTCGGAGCTTGCCCAATTGTCACAAATCACCGCACTGCCGTCGGTTGAGCCGTCGTCCACCAGAATAATCTCAAGATTATCATATGTTTGACCGACAACAGACTGCACACACCTGTCCAAATATTTTTCAACATTATATACAGGCACAACAACAGAAACTAAGGGCATATCCGTCATAACAAAACTCCTACAATATATTACGAAAAGTCACCGATGCAATTATCCCAATCGTATGGAAGCACGGCTTCTCTCGTTGAACAATGCTCATCCTCCGTTGCGAATTTTATGAGCTTGTTCAATCCGTTTTCGTCAGCGCCGTTCATACGGTAAAATCCGGGCTTATTAATAAATTCCTTCATCTCGCCGAAGTCGGTTGTAATAACCGGCAGGTCGCACGACGCCGCCTCCAAACAGGAAAGCGGAACATCTATGCAATGTCCGTCCTCCGTCACGGGGAAAAGATACACGTCGCTCATTTGATATATCTCCTCAATTTCGGGGATATACGAATCGAATATTTTTATATTGGATTTTTTGAGCAGTTTTTCTCTCAATTCCGAATTCTGTTCGTCCTTCGTCAATGTGCTCACTACCAAAAGCACCTGATATTCGGAATCTATATTCAACAGGGTCTGAATGTTCCTGCCCTCGTTCAGATGTCCTACATGAAGAACCAGCGGCTTTTCGGGATCTAACCCGTATTTTAGTTTTAACCGTCTTTTTTCGTCCGAGGTTACAGGCACGAATTTTTTCGTATCGACGCCGGTTTTTATGTATCTGATTCTGCCTTTGGGTACGATGCTTTTATAAAAATTTTCGGACTGCTTTGAAAAAACAATCAGGCCGGCTTTACTCAGTCTTATTAAAAGCTTCGATATACCTTCGGCATTGATTTTCATCGGCAGAATTACGTCCAAGCCGTTTCGGCACATTAAGGACATAACAAAAATCCTTATCGCCGTTGCAATCGGCTTCGCTGGGAACGGCACATACAAGACCTTTTCTTTTTTTTGCTTTATTATCGAACGAAGCTCGCCGTTTAACATGAGCTTATTCAATTCCATATGCCTGTCCGAAAGCTCGGATTTTCGCTCATATGTTATAACGAAAGCGCCGCCATGCGATTTTTTTAATCTTTTAATAAGATTATAGGTCACTTTTAAACAGCCTTCATCAACCTTTTCGGTCAATGAGTTTGAAATAATCAACATATTAACCTCAATCTATCTCTGCACAGCTTTTGTTCTTTCCGCACCCCTCGCAGGTCGAAAGAGCGTCAAGCTCCTCCTTGGACACCTTGCCGTCACGGAAATCCCGAACGATTTTATTCTCATACATCGAATACTTTTTCTTCTTGAAAAAGCGTAGAAATTTATGCTTAATAACCCAAGCGGCCGGCTTATAAATATACTTGTGCATGGCGGGCGAAACAGAGCCTATCATCCAGCAGTTGCGGTCGCAGTTTCTTACAAAGCTTCTCACCTTTTCCGCCTGCTCGCTGTTCCAAAGCTCCTCCCAGCTCTGCCTGTTCAGGTTTCCCATAACCTGCTTTTCCTTCGTACCGTTGCACGGCATGACATCGCCGTAAGGGTCGATAAAGAATGTGTCAAAGCTCATATCGCAGGGCAACAAGCGTTTTTGAGAGAAAATATAATTGATAAGTCCGTGATTGAAATACGCTCTGAACCACTTTTTGGGACTGTTGGAATCAAGCAAGCGATTAACGAGATCCTCGAAATTCTGCGCAACCGTGAGGCGATCCTTGATTATATTATTAGACTCAACAAAATAGAAGCTGTTGTGAAGCGACGCTGTTGCAAACTCCATACCGAGCTCGTCGGAAATATTGTAAAGCGGAACCAAATCCGCGGCGTTTCTGTCCTGAACGGTCATGCCGAAGCCAACGTCCTTCATGCCCATATCAACGAGCTTTTTGAGGGTTGTGTAGCCTCGGTTAAAGCCGTCGTCAAGGCCTCGGATTTCATTGTTCGTCTTTTCAAGACCCTCAATAGAAATCCTGATTCCGACCTGCGGAAATTCCTTGCAAAGCTCCACAATTCTGTCGGTGAAAAATCCGTTTGTGGATATTACAATTCGGTCGCTCTTTTTCAAAAGCTCACGAACAATATCTTTTAAATCGTCACGAATAAAAGGTTCGCCGCCCGTGATATTGGTGAAATACATTTCGGGAAGCTTTTTAATCGTTTCAATTGAAATTTCTTCCTCGGGCTTCGACGGGACCTTATATCGGTTGCACATAGTGCATTTTGCATTACAGCGGTATGTTACAATTACCGTGCCGTTTAATTTTTTCGACATTCAATTCACCTTTTAAAATTATCATAGTAATCCTGAGCGACCTTTGACCATGTGAAATTGTCGACCGCATTTTTCCTCGCCTTCTGCTTCATATCCTTCAGATAGTCGGAGTCATTCAAAAGGCGTGTAATTTGAGCAACAGCATCGTCCTTTACGGCATATATGCTTCCGTCGCCGAAGGATGATAAAGACTCGGAACAAAGCACTACCGGAACTCCGGAGGAAATTGACTCAATACACACAAGAGCAAAGCCCTCGTACAAAGAATTAAAAATTGTTGTATCCGCAATATTGTAGATCTCGTTCATTTCCTCTCCGGGACTGAATGTGCCTAAATAAACAACCTGCTTTTCAACATTTTCTTCCTTCGCTGTGTTTAAAACTTCATGATAGTATTCCGGCGAAACAATATCTCCGGCGAAGGCAAACACGATATTGCTGTTTTTCTTTAATAAAGGCGCAATTATTTTTACGGTTCTGCCCTGCCCTTTATTTTCATTGACGGAGCCAACCTGTAAAATCACCTTTTTATCTTTCAAGCCGAACTTTTCTTTAACCGTGTCAATTCGCTCACTATTCAGCGGAGTATAAATATCGGTATTAACACCGTTATTGATTTGAACGACCTTATTCTCTTCAATGCCAAGATTTTTGACGATATTCTTTTTCATTTTAGGATTCAAAACGAAGATTAAATCGGCGTTCCTCATTCCCTCGATTTCCTGAAAATAGCGTTCTTTCAAGGTGCTTTCGGCTTCTTCAAACGGCAACGACCATACGCCGTTGTGATTGGTGTACGCTATAACCGCCCTGTCCCGAAGCTCCTTTTTAACAAGCTTTAAGAAGAAAAAGATATTGTACTGATTATGAAAATGAAAAACCGTTTTTTGATCGGTATTCTTCAATATTTTCTTTAATTTTAAGGCAAGTGCAACGGAATAAACCACTCTTTTAACCTTATGTATAACGCCTAAGCTGACATCCGATTTAGAGAAAACCGACGGCACCTTAACCTCGGTTATCGGCAAGCTGTTCGGTGCTCTGTCCTCGGCGGAAATATCTACTGCCTCGACATCAATATTCATTTGCAAAAAGGCCTTCGTCAGCTCCTCAACCACGCTTTCGGTTGCCGCCGCAACCTTGGCAGGTATCGGTGTGTAGCCTGTGCCGAGTTCGTAAATCTTCATGTCATTCTCCGTAAATTTTAAATAGCTTTTGATAATATGTCTTAGGTGTTTCAAATTCAACAGATTTGCAATTTTCGGTGTAATAATCCGCATTTCGGATTACGGAATACAGCTTATCGGAAAGCTGTGTTCGGTTGCCGGATTCAAACAGCTCACCCGTTTCACCCGGCCGAATAAGCTCGGGAATGCCGCCAATATCGGCACCGACAACAGGTGTTCCAAGCAGCAGAGACTCCATAACGGAATACGGACAATTTTCATACCATTCGGAGGGACAAACGGTAACGGTCGCATTTGCAATGAGCCTGTTCAGCTCCTCCCCCGTTTTGAAGCCGACGTATTCGGCATTGGGCATTTTTTCGATCTCTTCAACCGCCTTGCCGAAGCCTGCGAAAACGAACTTAACCTCGGGCATTTGCCGAGCGGCCTCAAGCAAGGTCAAGGTGCCTTTATCCTTAGACAGATGACCGAATTCCAAAACATAGCCGCCCTTATTTGCGGAACATATCTCCCGCTTTTCGATAAAATTATGAATCACAACCGTTTTCTCTTTAAAACGGGGCTGTGTATCAAGCTTGCTTTTCAAAAAATACGACGGACAAATAATAGTATCGACATAGGAATACGCCGTGCTCAGCTTCCAAAAATAAGCGTCCGCCGTTGCCAAAATGCTCTTCGGCAGTGAATTCTTCATACACCTTGATTTGACGCAGTTCATATAGTTGCCCGTCATGCATTTTTCGCAAACATTTATATTTGAATCGAACAAGCCGTGGCTCGGACACACAAGCTGATAGTCATGCGCCGTGTAAATTATCTTTACCTTTTTGCCGACGGTTTTTCTGTATTTTTCAATCTCAAGAATAATGCTCGGTGTGAGATAAAACTGAATATTGTTAAGGTGAACAACGTCGGGCTTAAAGCTTTCCAAAACCTTTTTTATCTGCCGCCTTGCCTGACGTGAATAAATAATCTTAAACGGTGCCAAAAGGTTTTCGGAAATACCTGCGGTCAAATCCATATCGGGAGCATAAGCATTCGCACTGTTTCCGACAATGTTTTTTTCGTTTTCCAGTCCGAAATATTCGACCTCATGGCCGTTATCCTTCAAGGCTTCGCCGAGCTTGAAAACATAGGTTTCTGCGCCGCCCTTCGGGTACAAAAATTTATTAACAAGTAAAACCTTCATATTTATTCACCGTAATACAGCTCGAGCGTTCTCCGAGTAACCTCGTCCCAATTAAACCTGTTGCAGACATAATCGGACGAAACGGATTTGTATTTTTCAACGGACTCGGAATCGTTCAAAAGCTGTTGAAGCTTTTCTTTCAGGTCGCCGACATCGCCCTTTTTAAAGGTAACGCCGCACTCTCCGATAACACTTTTACATTCATGAATATCGGAGGTGACGCAACAGTTTCCGTAGCTCATCGCTTCAAGTAAGCTCAGCGGCATCCCCTCCAAATCGGAGGGCAAAACATAGATATATGCGTTCGAATAAAGCTCCTCCAGCAATCCGCCCTTTACAAAATCGGTGAAAATTATATTGTCGCAGGCGGATTTTTTCAGCTCGTCGGCATATTCCGTGCTGTCGGATGCGCCGCCCGCAATGACAAGCTTCTTATCCGTATCAATTTCTTTAAAGGCTTCAATCAGATAATGTATTCCCTTTTCGGGAACAAGTCTGCCTAAATATAAGATGTAGCCGTCCTTTTCAAGGCCGAATCTTTCGGTTATTTCCTCGGCCGGCTTCAAAGCGTTTTTACTCACCCCGTTGGGTATAAAAACGGTTTTTCTTGAATATGTGTCCTCAAAATACTTTTGTGTATTCTCGCTCAGGACAATGATTTCATCGGCAAATTTTACCGCACATTTTTCACCGGCAAAAATGTAAAATGAGGCGAATTTACCCCATTTTGCACGTTGATGGTCAAGGCCGTGAACGGTTGCGACGCACCTTTTGCCGAACAATTTCGGAATCCAAAGCATGGCGCACGGACCCTCGGCATGAAAATGAACAACGTCGAATTTGCCGAAAGCGGTCTTCACGGCGGCAAAAAAGGACGAGGTCACAGCCGCCAATCCCTTTGCATCAACCGTAAAAACACGCTTTAGCTTTACTCCCTTATATTCGGTCATCGCCTTTTCGTCAAAATCGACTCCGCTGACATGGTGTCCTCCCCTGTTAAAGCAGGTAACATCGTGACCCATAGCAGCCATACGGGTAGCCAATTCGCCGACAACGATCTCGACCCCGCCCTCTCTGGACGGAATTCGTTTGTGACCCAACATGGCAATATGCAATTTTTCGTCCTTGCGCTGAGGCATTTACACACCCTCCATCTTCAAGACGGCACCGACGGTTTTAAATATAATCATCAAATCGGTTTTTACGTTTCTCTCTTCGATATACTTTAAATCCAGTTCGAGCCATTTATCAAAGGTCAGGCTGTTTCTGTTTGGCTGAATTTGCCAATAACAGGTGAGCCCCGGCACAACGCTCAAGCGGTTCCGCTGAAAATCGTTGTACTGCTCAACTTCCCTCGGAAGCGGCGGACGTGGGCCGACGAAGCTCATATCACCCTTTAGGATATTCCAAAGCTGAGGCAATTCGTCAATACAGGTTTTTCTGATCACCCGACCGACCCGTGTGATACGGGGATCGTTCGAAATCTTGAATGCCGGACCTTCCATTTCATTTTGATCAAGCAACGAATCCAACATTTGATCCGCTTCGGGCACCATTGAACGTAATTTATAAAACTTGAATACCCTGCCGTTTTTGCCAACTCTGTATTGGGTATAAATAGGAGACGCTCCCGGACTGTCGATAACGATCAAAAGCATTACAAACAGAATCGGAATTGTAAAAACAATTATACAAAGCAAAGAAAAAACAATATCAAAGCATCTTTTGACTGCGAGATAGACAGGCTTTTCATATATTGTAATTTCGGGCTCGGCGCTTTCGCTTTGTGAGCCGGAGGAAATGATATAACTGTTCTTGCCTTCCATACGCTCCTCCTGTTCTTTTTACTTCTTCTTGTAAAACAATTCAAAAACAATCTTATCAATCGAATCGGCGTCGGGGCGAAACTCCATCAAGCCGTCCTTGACGACCGACTCGCCCTCAAGGGTTTCGATTTCGGTAAATTTATACTGCGACAGCTTTTTCGCAATTTCCTGAAGCTGATTGACCGAGCGATCGGACACGATATAATCGGCAAGCTTTGAAGATGCTTCAATAACAAAATTGTCATCGTTTTCGATTTTGAGCATAGCCTTATCGTAAACTGCGGTCATATACTGTCTTTGACGCACCATACGGGTGCTGTTTGAGCTGTCCTCAAGTCCGTAACGTTCGCGCACATAGGTGAGCGCATGATCGCCGTGAAGCGTAACCGTTTCACCCTTTATGAGTGTGTCGTCAATACCGCTGAAATCGTCCAAAACGGTGACCTCAACGCCGCCCAAAAGGTCGTTCAAAATCGGCACGGCGTCCATGGTTATTGAAAGGTAGTGATTTACCTTAACGCCGTTCAAAAGCTCGGAAACAGCGTCGGCGGTGTTGCGACAGCTGACATCCCTGCCGTTGCCGTAGGTATGAGCCAAGGCGAGCTGTTTGTTGACCGTGCCAATCTTCTGACCGGCAACGCCCAAAACGTTCATATTAACCATTGTGTCACGGTTAAGGTGAACCGCCGTGAACTTTTTCTCACTGTTGTCAAAGACCAACAGCATCAAGAAGTCCGCCCGCTGATCGTTATTGTAAGAATCGTTATTAATTGCGTCCTCAAACTTATCAAGGCCGAGGATCAAAAACGATTCAACATCTTCGTTTTTCACATACTCGACACCGTTATATTCATAAACGGTATTCTCGGTTTTTTGCTCGGGGAAAATGCTTTGACGCTTTTCCCATAATTCCAAAAGCAAAAAAGCACCTGTTAAAAGAAACACTGCCAAAAGAGCGACGGCTAAGCCACGCATCAGCTTTCTTTTATCGTTCCGTTTTTTTCCCATAAAGACTCCTCTTTTTAAGCGGCCTGTTTCTTAGATTTCTTCCAAAGGACAACACCGGCAACCAGGGAAACGCACATTACTCCTGCCAATACGCCGATTTTGATTCCGTCCTCGATGTTACCCGTTGCGGGATTTTCCGCTGTGCCCGTATCGTCGGCAACATCGGAATTATCGACAACAATTGCAAAAGGAGAGAACTCCTTGATGGTAAATTCAAGATATTCGCCGTTGATTTTTGCGTTGTCAATCAGCTCCCACTCGCCGTTGTAATAGTGCAGGAGCGCAACAAATCTGTTTGCGTTGTCGTCCTTGAGCTTGATTCTGAAGCTGCCGTGCGGCTCATGGTGGGCGCAGTTCTCATAGTGAAGATCGAACAAATCGCAGACTGCCAAATTCCTGGTTGCGATGCCCTTACTCTGAGCGACGGTTGCCAGATCCTTGTTCAACTCGGTGAGATCACCTGCGGAACGGATTTCGTTATACGCTTTTACTATCATCGACTCGAGGTCGTTGTTCAGATCGTCACGGTGAGAATACGGTGTGATAACCAGTCTCGCCTTGCACTCCGGAGATTCCGATTCGTATTCAATGAGCTCGGGAGCGGATGCGGAACCCGGGCTTTTGATGAACGGTGCGGCAAATACGCCTACCGTAAGGATTGACGCTATTAAAATTGCAGTTAAAAAGGTTGATAATTTTTTCATAATAAAAATCCTTTCAAATAAATTTTTATTCAAAGAGTAATGAATAACCATACTCATTAAACTGTGTAACGAACTCATCGCCGAGCTTTTTGCGAATGAGCTCATATGCCTTACCCAAGCGTGGCGGACGGTTGCGAAGGTTGTGACAATCGGAGCCGATCGCATGAATGCCGCCCCGAGCGAGCATATCCGTCGCCTTTTTCTTTGTGAAAAGCTCATTGAAAAAGGATGCGTTCACCTGCATCAGGATTCCGCTTTCGTAAAGACGTTCCCACACGGAATCGCTTTCAAGCTTTAAGTATCTGTCGATGTGAGCCAGAATTACCCTCACCCTGTGAGTCACGGCAATTTCGGTCAATTCACGAACCGTATATTCCGTCCATTTACCCATCGGCATTTCAAGCAAAATCAGATTGCTTTCACCGATGCAGAGCTTGCTCAACGACTCCAATTTTCCGATACCCGGATAATATTTGACCTCGGCACCGCAGATTATACGGGGAATTTCGTCCCGAGCCGCTGAAAGCAGACTGTCGAGACTTTCCTGCCTGCGGGCTAAGAATTCATCAACCGTTTCATCGTCGGCGAAAAAATGAGGAGTTGCGATTACGGTATCCGCTCCCTGTTCACGCTGCATTTTCAAAAGCGCAAGGCTTTCTTCGATACTGCCGCTTCCGTCGTCGATGCCGGGCAAAATATGAGAATGCCAATCAATCATTTTCTATCACTCTTCGAGGAACCTTGATAGTATTTGTAGTATTTATAATACTTGTGCTTTCTGTATTTCTTGTAAGATCCGCCGTCGTTCTTCGATTCGTTCAAAATGCAGCCGAGAACATTGACGTTAGAAAGCTGAAGCTGTCTGAAGCAACGCTCCAATTCCTTCTTTTCGGTGTAGTCCTCACGAACGACGACTACCATACCGTCGATAAGTGAGGCTATCGACAATGCGTCCGAAACGATGTTGACGGGCGGCAAATCAATGATGATATAATCGAAGCTTTCACGAAGGCTGTCGAGGATAAATTCCATTCTGCGAGAGCCGAGAAGCTCCGACGGGTTCGGCGGAATTTCTCCCGAGGGCAATATGTACCAGTTCTTCAGCAATGCCGAACGGAAATCCGGCATATGAGCACCGTGGCCCATCAAAAGGTCGGTAAGACCCGGTGTGGATTCGATATTCATTTTCTTTGCGATTGAAGGAATTCTCAGGTCGCCGTCAATAAGAATAACCGGATCGCCCTTTTCGGCGAGAACATATGAAAGATTGACTGCGGTCGTGCTTTTTCCCTCTCCTCTCATCGAGCTTGTTACGCCGATAATCGGACACTTAACGTCCTCGGGCAGGGTAAAATCAAGGTTTGTTCTGAGAATTTTATACTGTTCAATGGCTGTAAATTCAAGGTTCTTGTGCAGAGTCTTTCTTGAATCCTTTTCGGTAAAAACAGCGCTTGTCTTATTATTTTTAAATAATCCCATGTCTATATACCGTCCTTATGAATTCTTCGAGGTTTTCTTTTTGGCGCTGTAGTAGCCGTACTTTTTCTTGTCCGAGCCTAAAAGATCGGGAACCTTCGCCAAAATCGGGTAGTCATAAGTCTGTAAGATGTACTCTTCGTCGTGGATAGTGTCATCCATCAAGGCTCCGACGGCAATCGCCAATGCCGAAAGCAACACTCCCAAAATCAGACCGACGGCGGTATATTGAGTTATGCTCGGTGAAACCTTTTCAAGGTTCGGCACTGCGGCATCGACAACCTCCATGGAGGCGCCGTCAATAATCTCCGATATTCTTACGGGAAGAACCTCTGCGATACAGTTTGCAATCTTTGCGGCCTCGTAAGGGTCGTTGGTTGTAACGTCAACCCTCATGATTTCGGTATTGTTCGACTGGCCGGACTGAATTTTTTTGCTCAACTGCTTATACGAATACGGAACATCGGCCTTTTCAATAACACGCTCAAGGGTCGAGCGGTTGCTGAGAATCTCGCCGTATGTTTTAACAAGGCTCTGTGCGGCGGTGATTTCGGAGGAGCTGATGCTGAAGCTCGTGTTGCCCAACGAAAACGAGCTGTTGTTGACATAAAGCATTATTGATGAGGAATACTCCGGCTTGATTAAAAATGCCGACACGGAAAATCCGATTCCTGCGGCAATTATGCCTGCCAAGACAATCAGCCATATTCTCTGCCAAAGGGTTTTAAAAATATGTACTAAGTCGATAGTATAGTATTCCCTGACCGGTTTGTTGTTTTTCTTCATATAAAATTCTCCTTGATTACCAAAAGCTTATTCCAAAATGTAAATTTTTTGTAAACTTATAGTTAACGGCTACATGCTTTCGGTGGCATCGATCACAAAAACGATATCAACATTTGTATCGATCATTTGACCGTCGCTGCCTAGCATATCCTGAAATAAACTGCCCATGTTTGTCGCACTCCTTATTCTTTGTTTATCAAATCGCAGTTTTCTGGGTTTTCCCAACTTTTTTTGAAAATCTTTTGCTTACTGAATTACTCCATAGAGGAACTTTCGAGATCATCAAGATGTTGAAGTTCATTTCGAATCCTTGTTTTTCCTAGGAAAAAAGTGATAGCATTTACCGCTACAATAATCAAGAACACAATGCCAACAACTGAGGATACTTCACCACCTGTAAACAGTAACATAGCAACGATAATAAAAAAGATTGTTAACACAAGGTTGACTTTCACAGCTTGCTCTTTTTTCTTTATTTCTTCGTGCCAATCTTCTGTGTTTCTGAAGTTATCCGCAATCATTGCAAATCCAATAATTTCGATTTTGAGTTTCAATTATTGTTCTTTGCCGCTGTCCCAACGCCCCAAAAAGCCATCCCCCGGATCCAAACAGCAAGGAACCTAAACAACCTTTTGCGGGAGAATAACCATTTCCTATTGTTCTTGCAGAGGTTGCTGTCTCCACTATAGCCTGCAAATGATTTGATTTGCATTTTGGGCAACATAACCGTTTTTGTTTTGGAGAGGCTACGACTTCATCATAATGCATCGTCGCATCTGCGATTGGATTAAATGATTCAACCTCATTTTCGTTAAACGCTCTACCGCATTTACAACAAAACAATACTGATAAATACAGAAGCAACTCTTTTAAGTCCCCTTTTCATGTTTTTTCTCCTTCCTGCTTTTTATTAAATTATAATTAGCATATAGTATTTATAATCGTTAATATTATAGCACTACAAATCATCTCTTGCAAGTAAATTTTACTTGTATTTTTGCTAGTGTATTTTATCTAAAATATACAGTAAAATTTACATGAGGTGATACATATGTTTAAAATACAAAGAAATTCAATCATCAAGCAAAACAATCAGAATGCCTGATCCATTTATTGAAAAGCTACAATCTCTTGCAGATAAAAACGACATCTCCTTTAACAACCTTGTAGTTCAATGTTGTGAGTATCGGGATGCGGATTTTTCTATTCGTTTTAAATGTGACTAAGCCGAACCGCTTATTTGCTCAAATTCTTCCGATCCACCAATGTATCTTTTAATTGCATAGCAACATCAGCATCTACGAGGCGCAATACATTTGACTCCGCCGAATCATAGCCTAAAAAATTAACATTGCCGTACCAAACAATTCGATTATCAACTACAGCAAAATTCTAATAGATAGTGGGCTTGTAAGTTAAATTCACTTCGCGACTTCTCAGTAAAACAATACTGTCCTCCATTGATTTTCTTGCAACACAAAAAATTTTACTTTTTTAAGCCGCACAAGATATATAATTCTTCAATACAAGGCGATTTATATTCCATATACTTTTCAATATCATTCGGAAATAGCCGTGCAGCCGTTTCTTTTACAGAGCTATATTTTTTGACAGCATCAACGTTATTCCTTAAAAAGTCTCTAAAAGTAATATGGCGATAGAGTTCTTCTGATTCCTGCGGACAAACATACAAATGGTGAGTCCGTAAGTGAGACTTATTCAAATATTTAAACGCCTCTCTATCCTCTATCCCAAGGTTACCCTCGTAAATATATCCAATCATTTCTAACTTACTGACAATGGTATCAAAGACAGAATAATCTTTAATTATTACATCTATATCAATACATGGCTTAGCAGACATTCCCTCAACAGAAGTGCTACCGACATGCTCAACACCTATAATCAAATCACCGATTGCATTTACAATTTCTGATTTTATTTTCTCAAAGTCATCTTTCCATTGCTTATTGTAAGGTAAAACAACAACTTTTGCTATTTTAAACACCACCAAAATTAATAATATTCTATAAACTCAACATATCACACAATTAGCAAAATGTCAATCGCGCTTAAGTATTAATTTCATTTTCTTCTAATAACATTAAAACCGCTTTTACAAGGTTTCTGTTAAATATTATACGTTTCCCAAAACCAAGATAAAAAGAAAAAGTCCGGAAGTCCTTGTATATCATGGTTTTCAAGACTTTTTGTTTGGCGCCTCAAACAGAGATTCCCCTGACAGGGGAAATGTCACGGAGTGACAAA
>OLHG01000387.1_pt1 | contig 31335 bp, 52 predicted proteins | sample 1605971 | NCBI WGS metagenome assembly OLHG01 (sample SAMN03283289) | human gut metagenome | biome: human-associated habitat; material: feces | host: Homo sapiens | place: Peru | collected 2012 | reverse complement strand
TTGCTAGTGACAACGTAACCACGTATCCTGTTCTGACTAACTTGACCTGACTAACTACAGGAGTTAAGCTTAAAATGTGTTCAATGAGAGGTGATATTATGGAAAAGGTTAACATCTATGATGCCAAAACTAACCTGTCCAAGATCGTTCAAGAGGTCGCCCGGACTGGTGAGCCAGTTGTGATCGCAAAGAACGGTCACGCTCTGGTAAAAGTCATCGCCTACAGAGAAGAGAAGCCTAAACGCAAGCTGGGCTTCCTTAAAGGTAAGGGTAGCGTTCCTGCCAACTTTGACGACATGAACAGCAATGAGATCGTGGATATGTTTGAAGGAAAATACTCATAATGGATTTGCTGTTAGATACCAACATTCTCTTGTTTATGGCATACGAACCGGACAAGCTGAAACAAGAGGTTGTAGAGCTGCTGGAAGACACTGAAAAGACCCTTTGCTTTAGTGCTGCCAGTGTGTGGGAAGTCGTCATTAAAAGCGGTTTGAACAAGCCTGATTTCGATGTAGATCCAGAACAGTTTAGAGATGGCCTGTTTGAAGCTGGTTTGATTGAGATACCTGTTAAAAGCGAGCATACGCTTGTTGTAGCCGATTTGCCTGAGAAGCTACACAAAGATCCGTTTGACCGTCTTATCGTGGCTCAAGCGAAGCATAACAAGCTTCCTTTGATTACCAGCGATAGCAAGCTGATTGAGTTCGTTAGCGACTACATTACCATCATACCTAACCGATAAAAAAAGCCCCATAACAGGGGCTTTTTATTCAGTCTTCTTTACATTTTTCTTTAATGTGTTCATAAACTGATTTTAACTCTTCTTTTATCTGATGTGCTTTAAACCTTTTACCGTAGTTTTGAATACGATCTAGTTTAGTAATATTTAAACCACCTCTAACACAACATAGATAATAATCATTTGGGTTAATATAATATCCATTAGCTCTCATTTCAGAGACAAGAAATGTCAAAGCTTCACTTTCATCATCAAAACGCTCCGCTACTATATCTTTCATTATTACATTAAAGTTTGTTCTATTCATAATACTTTCCTTTTTTTATGTTTATTAACCTTTCAATACCATCCTATAACATTCAGTCAGAAAGATCGCTTTTAGACGCTTCTATCAATACTTTTGAAAGTGATGGGAATATATATTTATGCTTAGTGTTGTTATAACTCATAGATGTTTTTAAAACAAAACCACCCTTTTTAGACTCAACATACCACCATTTATGTGCTTCTAACTCAGACCTTTCTCTTCTTGAATAACCTAATTCAATCTTATCTTCTGACCATAGATTGATTATCTCTTTAGTGTTGATGTAATATCTAACTTCATCACTTCCGGGTTTTTTCCATTCATTAATAAAACCAGCTTCTTTCATTGCGTTAAAATCTTCACTATTTAAGTTTGACATAATATTCTCCTTTTGTTTTATGTTATATATATTAATTACACCATATTAAAATAATAGTCAAATAAATATATACTTTTATTTTAAATAACCAGATAAACGGTTTAATTAATCCGGTATATATTTTTGATTATTAATTTAACTCAATAAAAAATCCCCATTGCGGGGATTACATGGTTTCATTGAATATATTGAACGCTTTATCAAGAACACTTAGATAGTATTTTGGTCTTCTGAATGTATTTACTTCTTCAAAGAAAATAACTTTTTCAGCGAGAATGATTTTAGAGTTCATTGATTGATTGAACATTTCTTTGTTTTCATCATCTCTTATAAATACACACACAATCTTTTTGTGTGATTTTCCTTTTGATTGAGTTCCAAGCATTACAAGATAAACAAGGCTTTTACCATCGCCAAGAGGCTTTGCTGTCTCTGAGAAGCTTTCAAACTCCTTGATAAGCTCTTCTACCTTTTCTTTATAGGTATAGCCCAAATCCTTGTTTAACCTTCTTAGCTCTGCGAACATATCATTTAGATAGTTTCTTATTACAAAAGTCTTTCCTCCCTCTGTTCTAATCCTCTTTAACTCAATAAAATAGTTTCTGTTGTTTTCTATGAATTCCTGATGCTCCTGAAAATCGGGGTTTAACAACCCCGCCTCATATAGCAAGTTTATGAACTCTTCAAAGTAAATAACTTCATCTTTATCAAGATTTAAATCAATCATGGATTTGAAAATCTTTTGTGCTGTTGTTGTTTCTATTAGTTTGCTCATTAGTTATCTCTCCCCTCTTTTCTTATTTGCTCTTTTACAGCTTCCTCTATACACTCAAAGAAGCTTTCAACCGCATCATCTAATCTGCTAAACATAACCAGCTCATTACCTACAGATGCTTCGTAGTGCCCTGCGCCTATATCTGTTCTTAAGCTGACTTCATAGACTCCGCCGCAAAACTCAGCGCATACATAGCCTCTTTCTGTTGATAATGTTATATCCAGATCTTGAGCGTTCACCTCCTGATAAACATTACTTAACATTAATGTTTTCACTTCTATTAACGTTATAAGTTTTTCAATATCACTAAAGGATTTTCTTTGAACTTCAATTTTATCAAGTTCATCAACCTCAAGAAAACCACCTTCATTAAATTTTAAGGGTTCATTTTTATTCATAACTATTCTCCTGTATTTTATGTTATATATAATAAATACTATATTTAAAATAATAGTCAAATAAATATATACTTTTATTTTAAAATAACAGATAAAAGGAGTAATTAACCCGATATGTATTTAAATACCTGATTGGTTTTATTTAATAAGCTATTTTGATTAAAAACATTTACCTCTTTAATATCTACATTTTCTTTAAAAGCAATTGGAGCCATTACCTGTATGATTGCCATTTTTACCATTAAAGGATCTATGTCATTAAGATTTAATGTTGTATCAAGATAGCATCCATTCTTCTGATGTAGTTCTTTCAGAGTCGATAGCACTATAGAGCAAGCACCACAGCATTCTTCATTGATTTTCGCTGTATCAGCTCTTGAGCGCATAGTGAGAGATGATAAGAGGCTGCTCACATCGTCAGGTGTCAGGAACTGGCCTAAACCATCACCACACTTACCAGTTAGATAGATCTCTTCATACAGCTCTGATAGAACGTCTGTAAACGCTTCTTTCTGTTTGATGATATGAACGTATTGGTAAGCCGCATCTGCCGCTTTGCTATACTTGTCTATCTCGCTTTCAGGCATGTTAGCTATGATATTGCCGTCGAAGATACCAGACGTGATCTGGAAGTTTTTTTGTTTGGTATGTAGCGCATCACAAACCAGATAAAGGCAAAACCCCGTAAAGAGTTCTATTGCTTTTAAAATGCTTGCTGCGTTTAATGCCGTTGAAGGATTTTTTATTTCAGTGATGAGTTTTGATAAATGCTGTATGTTATTCATAATGTTTTCCTTTAGTTTATTTATTTCTAAAGTTAACACTATGATAAAAGCATAAATCAAATTTATTTATAAAACAGAAAGCCCCCGAAGGGGCTTAAAGAGAGGTGTTATCTTGTGAATACAACTCTATCCGCATAAATGGTTTTAGAGAGAACAAAAGTTAATATCAAAAATACAAAAAGAGAAGCCAAACCAATAAACATATTCTCTGAAAAAATCAGGACTAAAAAGCTTAATACAACAGATAATAAAGCTCCAATTTGACCGAACCACAAAGGCGCTTTACCGTATGTAATGCTCGCTCCGCATGGTAAGCACACACCTAAGCCGTGTTTAGTCTCATGATCACAAAAAGGACAGCGAACAGTTTTATTTTCCATTTTGATCAATCCTTTTTAAACTTTGTGCCTTGATAAATCACGCCGCCGTCTTTTGTCTTCTCAAGCTTGAACGTCCATGAGCCAACAACACTATGTTGAGTTCTGGCGATGTATACAGGCTTTTTGGTTTCATCCCACGACTTCACCGGAAAGCTTTCACCACGAAACTTAATCACATCCTTCTGAACGTCGAGAACAGCGCCGTACTGAGCGTTTTCATACGTTCCATAGATACCATCATCACCACAACCTGAGAGCGCCAGCGAAGCCACAAGAGCCGCTGCTGCTAAAATCTGCTTCTTCATAATGTGTTCCTTATCTGTTCTGATTTGTGTTTGTAACAAGAAATTTCAAAACAAGGTAAAAATGACGTAACCAACAATTAAAATCAAGCGATTAATTGGTTTTATCAACTGATCGAGGGTTTTGATAGGTTTTAGCATTCAATGTAAAGAAGTGAATAGATGAATGCTTTTAAAACCCCTTGCGGGGCTTTATGCGGGTTTGGACGTGTTCTTTTTGGATTTTAGTTTGATGTAAAAGGCGTGAACTATAGTCATCAAGACAAACGCAATGACGCAATCAATATAAAAGAAGAAAGATTTAGCTGCTGTCTGAACTGCTTCACCTCCTAAAATGCTGGCAATAAACATAGCGAACAAGAAAAGAAAACCGATCTTAAATATTCTTTTATACCATATTCCATAAATTTTGTGCTCTGAAACCCAGCTAACAAAACTCCCTATGTTAATGAATATCAATAAATTCACTATAATAACCAATGTTAAAAATATCATATTATTCTCCTGCTCTGCTTATTTTTGTATCAACGCTATTGGTTTTACTCATCACGTCAAAAACTATGTTTGTTAACTCATCCTTCATTGACTCTGCGAACTGTTCTATTTTTGCTTTATCTTTTCCGGCATATACTCTTTTATCTGTTAAAAGATCAACTTCCCTTTTTACTAAATATTTAGGTTCTGTTCCTCTAACTACTTTATGATTTGATTGTTTTTTATAAATCCTAAAGTGATAGTAGTTTCCATGCTTGATCTTTTTTAACGTGTAGTCATAATCACAATACTGTATTTTATCTATTATCATAACCACCCCTGCTTTTGGTTATCTGAACAACAAATGCTTTATGTCTAAAAGCAAAGTCTCTTAGTTTTTTTGTGATCTCTTCATCATTATTCTCATCAACATCAGTATAAATAATGAATAAATCAGTAGCTGTTAACGTATCTCTCATTTTACTTGATAAGAATAACAAGCTTCCCTGCTCAACAACTTTAATTTTTGCTGTGCTGATCTTTATGTTTGCTTTGTTTCTTTCGATTATATATTTAATACCATCTAAATCTTTTTCGTTATCTACTTCGTATTTGTTAAAGTGAACGCTCAAATTCATAGAGCTTATAATGTGTAAAGATAGTTCTTTACTTTGTGCGTAATCCATAAATATCTCCTTTGTTTGTTATGTATATAAATATAAATAACAAAACTAACCCAATTGTCAAATAATCGGAAGGTGTTTTAGATAAGCGGATTACTTACAGATTTAATCTTTAATGATAAGAGAAGTTAACTCTATTAACTCTTCATCATCCAGAAGATGCCTGTAATAAATATTGTTATAAAATGACTGGATAGCTTTTACGGAAATGTTTTTTTGATAACTGATAATCAGGCGGGTGATAAGAATTGAGGGTTTGTTATATCCAGATCTGAACGTATCAAAGTATTCAAGTAAGTAGTCATGTTTCACCTGTTTGAAATCTAAACTACTTTCAGAACACTGCTTGAAAACTGATAATATCTCTTCTGATGTTCCCTTTTTAACAGTGTAATAGAGCTTTTCAGCAAGCCTTTTTTTATATAGCTCTTGCTGTTTCTGTTCATCAAGAAAATCTTTCAAGCTTTTGTATTTGAGCATGAGATACACACATAAGGACTTAACTTAACCAACATACCATGTGTTGAGTCGATTTTCTACAGGATAGAGCTACAGAACGGGCAAGACAAAGGGGCTTACAGCCCCTTGCATCACCATTCTCTCACCGTGTCTATCAACTCTCTTATCATCAACCCTGTCATCATCACAAGGATAACAGGAAGGTAGATAATCATACCTAAGATCATTACAATAACACCTCCTGACATAGCAGCATTCTCTAAATGATTTTCGATATTAAATCTCTTCCTTAAAGACTGTTTCTTTTCTGTCTCTTCATCTTCTTTTGATAAGGATATTGTGATAGTCGAGTCATCTAATGAAATTTCATCATCTTTTCTTGTTGTTCCATTCCAGTTATTATTACTTGTCATGATCACCCTCTTTAATGATGCTTTGAATATGATAAATATCAGACAAAAGCCATTCATTTTCTTTCCGAGCACATTCAAGCTTATCTTTTAATTCACTTATAATGTGTTCATACTCCATTCTCATATATTCCTTTTCCTCTTCTAAAATTTTTAATCTACCAACTAACTCTTTCTCGTTTTTTGTTTTAAGTTCTAAGATCTGGTCTATAACTTGACGTTCTATTGTTTTCTCACTCATAGTAATTTCCTTATATTGCCTTATAAAAAAGGGGATTGCTCCCCAATGGTTGTTTTATTATATTTTTAACTCTTCTATTTCATCTTCAAGAGCACTGATTTTCAAATCACGTTTAACTAACAAAAATGATAGGATCTCTATTCTCTCTTTAAGTTTTTCAATCTCTTTATCTTTGGATTTTGCTTCTAAAGTTATTTCAGCTATGGTTTTAATCTTTTCATCAATCACACTGATTAAATCATCATGGCTATGTCTTTTATTGTTTTCTACAATCCCAAAGAGTTCTTCAATTATACTGTTCTCATTCATAATGTTTTCCTTTTGTTTTATGTTATATTAAATAGATACCTCTTTTAAAATATTAGTCAAATAAATAAATACTTTTATTTTAAATATGCTTCATTATCTGGATTAAAGGGCTATGTAAGCCCTTTAATCAATAAAATCAAGCAAGTCATTTCACTCTCTAAATACTCACGATTAATCGTTATGGATTTTATTAGCTTCAAGCATTTCTAAAACTTGTGCGCAAGCATCTAAATCATTAGAAACAGAGTTAATAATTAAAGAGTCATTAATGATAAATAGATCTTCTTCTAAAAGAAATTCTTTTAACTCTTCTTCTGTATCAAAATGGATTGCTTCATATTCATGATTTTTCCCATTAAAGTTAGTCAGGATATTTTCACAAAAAACATCTGTTTCTAATAAATCTATAACGTCATTTAGATATGCTTCTATATCCTCTAAAACATCATAAACATCTATATCAACTTTATGAGATTGAAACTCAGCTAAATCTTCATACTTTGCTAAACTCTCATCATCAAGTTTAATTATTCCTTCATAAATGTATTTTGCTAACATATTAGTTGTTATAGTTGCTATTTTTAGTTCTTTGTTGTCTTTCATATTACTTATCCTTTTTTATGTTATGTTTAATAGATACCACCTTGAAAATACATTTTATTTTCTTAAATACAGGGCTATGTAAGCCCCTTATTTAATCAAGCCAATATAAAACACTCTCAATGTCTTTTTTCTTTAATGTCTTATACATGTTATCGAGTAAACAGTAATAAACAGCGGAATATGTATTACTCAAAGCCTCCATATCTCCATACTTATTACTCATATCACTATTAAAGCAAAGGTTAACAGCATACTTTAATACAGCTTTATTTATTCTGTTTTCTTCCAGTTGATTATAGGTAAATAGCAATTTATTACCCTCAAATGAAAAGAATGGAACACGTTTAATCTGTGGATAATCCGTGTTTGATACATATTCAGGCATCATTAATGTTTTACTATGTTCATAACCTTCTACGTTCTCTTTTGCGAACTCTTCGAAATCACTTCTCACTACGTTCATGTATTCCATATATCACCTCTCATTTTTGATTAAAATAACTATTATCTTCATTAACGATACCAAGACGGCGCTCAATCATCATCATTGATAAACACATATCAGCAACCATCAAAACCTTTTCGTAATGTTCCTTGCTATCACACTTACGTCTATCAATAAGTAGCCTGTTTATTTTGGGGACCTCTGCTAAACATTTAGCGAAAAGCTCTGGTGAATGTTCATGAAATGGTGCTGACATCATACATTCTAAAGTTATATAGTTATTTCCCATATTGCTTGTATGAAAATCCACTGGTCTAAATTTCTTTCTCATTTTTTGTATCCTCTCTTTTATTAAAAAATAATTACGCTGCTTTTTGGGTGTGCCAGTTCTTACTCAAGACCTGTTTATTCACGTCATTTAAATCTCATCAAGATTTACCCAGTTCCAAAAATACATACCTATATGGCGAGGCCATTTTCTACTTTCATCTCCGGTAAAGTTTTTATAATACGGTTCATACCAGTTATCCATATACATAGTATATGACTCATGATAAGGACAACACCAAGATGTTATTGAGCTAATATTGACATAGCAATCAAACATTCTCGCGATCCCTTCTAAAAACCCGTCTTGATAAAAATGATTAAGTTCATCAGAGGATTCAAAGAAAATATCAAACCATTCTTTTCTATACCTTTTCGTTTTTATGTAATGAGCATCTTCTTCTCTATCATCATTTTTTATAATATCTATATTTGATGCGCTTCCATATGCACGTATGTTTTCAAAATCTCTGACCCACGCAGTGAGTTTTTCAACATTTGCTTTTTTAATCTGAATGCTTACTACATTTAATGACATATAACTCATTTCATTTTCCTCTTTTAGTTTATATATTAAAGTTAACACTATGACAAAAGCATAAATCAAATATTTTTTATTAAGCGGCTTTGCTTATGTTTTTATTATTCCAAATAATCAGTAAATCTTTCGCCTTTACTGCTTCATGTCCGTTTTCCGTTTTCTTTTTTCTTCCTGCGGTGTAGGTAATGTCAAAACGCAATACAGAAGCATCAGAAGCGTTTTCTTCAAAGAAGCTATCATTTGCCTCTCTATTAGCTAACCACACCACACAGCCCCGCTCCTGAAGCTGGCGACACCATTCGATAAGGTCTTTGTGGTCTTCATCAGTGAACGCATGGCCATAGTCAGCAATGCTATCTCTGTATGGTGGATCACAGTAGACAAAAGCCCCTGCTGGAACATCGAGATCGGCATAGGAACCGCAATGAATAGACGTTGCCTGTAAAGCGTTATGCCACTCATTCAGGAGTGAGTAATCAAACAGGCCGCTCTTATGGTTAAGCAACCCTGCGCCTGTTCCATAGCGTCCTGTCTTCTTGTTTACCTGCCATATCCCGTTAAAGCCGGTGCTCATCAAAAAGAACAGCAAAGCCGATGCTCGGACACTACCAATCTGTTCTTTCCAGTATTGTTCTCTACGCTGATAGAAACGGTAGTTCCTGACTTCATGAGAGCGTATAGACAGATACGCCGCTTCCAGCTCCTGCAGCTCGATACAGAACGCTTCAAAATCGTGTTTGATGGTATTGAGTAGACTTACCAGCTCAGGGTTAATGTCGTTGATGATTGTGGGGATATGGTTGTATGTAGACTTAACAGACGCAAAGAGAGCGCCAGCCCCGAAGAACGGCTCTACGTATGCGCTTACGCTGTTCAAATCTGGTAGATGTGGATTGTAGCTGTTGAGTAGCTTAGATTTGCCGCCAGCCCAACGGTAAAGGGGCTTTAGTGGCTTTAGGCTTGAAGATGGGGTGTTTTGGATAGATACAGTCATAAACCAACCTCTATAGATAGATCAGCTCCATGAGTTCATGGAACAGGCCGGAACCATTCCGGCGGTTGGTGCATCATCATCTATCGAAAGATGGAGGCTTAAAGCCTGAACCTACATGATGCGTAAAGCATATGACTGCTTTGATTTGGTAATTGTCTACAGAACGCTTATGACGATCAACACTTTTTTGAAGAAAATGAAAAATATTTTTCAACTGCTATTGACGGAAGGAAGATAATTGATTACTTAATTAACACGTAAATATTAATACCCAATTTCTATTTATTGTAAGTTTTGACATCATATAAGTATCACTTTAAGAAAAAGCACTCTTAATGAGTGCCTTTTCTTTTCTGTATTTCATTAATCAGGCTTTGCTCATACCGCATTATATAGGAAAGAAACTTTTCATTCTCATCTTTGATTATTATTTCATACGTGGATTTGTATTTGCTGTTTTTCTTTTGGGGATCTGCTCCGTTCAAAAGAAGGTGGATATAAAACTTAATGTTATTGATTGAGTAAGCTATTTCTAATGGTAGTCTTCCATTTATTGGCTTATTAACATCTTTGAACAAACCCACTACTAAACAGAACAAATTATAGTATTGGTGGTTTTCATTTTCTGACTTTGAAAAAATAGACAAAAGACACCAAGACAAAATATTCATGTTAGTGTCTAATTGGTGCTTAGTGAGATAATCATAGAATAGTGATGTTTGATTTCTGTCTATATATGATTTTAACGTATCTAAAGAAAACTCATCCATATCATTTCTCTGCTGATAGTAATACTCTTGACATTGAAGAAGCATTTTGAAGATCAAGTAGTGTTATCTGGTCTGCCGCTTTTCTGCCTTGATTGTCTTTTATTGATACATCGCCTCCTGCGGAGATAAAGAACTTAACAGCCTCTGTATTACCCATGAGAACGGCATAGAACAGAACTGTTTTACCTGCTTTATCCTGCTTGTTAATGTCAAAGTATTTGGTAAGCATTCTTGCTACTTCATAGCTCTTATATTGTTTTGTAAGTAGAACAACATGAAAAATATTGGCTACTTCATCAATATAAAAATCTTCTTCAAGAACATGGTTTTCATTAATGAATTTTTCAATTTCAATTGTGTTTTTGGTTTTTAATATATCTGTTAATGTTTTCATGATTTTTTCCTTTTCAATTGGGTGATAATTATAAATTAAAATAAAACAAAAATATGTCAATGCCAGAAAAGAAAAAACCCGCCAGAAGCGGGTTAAACTAAAGAGGTAGTCCGGTTATTTATTTAGGCTACTTGTAGCATCTGCTTTTTTTGCTCAAGTGCGTTCCTGATCATTTCTTTAAGCTTATTCATAAAGCTTTGGTATTCTTCTTTATCTGCGGGCTTGATTTTAAAATCGTGGCGCTCTCCATTCTTATTTTTAATGAATGGACTACAACCTAACTTAATAAGTGCCTTAACCATTTCAATATCAGAGGTTTTAAACAATGCTGTTTCACCATCATTATTAAGATGGTTTATATTTGCTCCTTGCGAAACAAGAAACTTTACAACATCAATATTTTTATTGTAAAAAATAGCTGTTTCACCTTTTTTATTAGTTAGGTTAACATCAGCACCATTAGCGATTAAAGCCTTTGCTACTTCAACGTTAACAGCTAACGCTAAAGGAAAAACACTACCAAACGAACCGTTAACATCAGCGCCAGCATTAACTAACGTTTCTATATCTTCTGCTGTTTCAGCGAACAGCAATTCTCTTTTAATATCTAAATCAAGCATAAACCACCTCTTATAGTTTAAATTATTTATAATAAATATATATACTATTTTTTTAATAAAATCAAATTTTACATCCCCATGTTTCAAATAAACAGAGTATTTACTTGATTATTATCAGATAAAATAAAATTGATTATTTTTGAGAATGAGTGTATATTGAGGATCTATTCATAATGTGTTTTCTATTTTGGAAAACGACTATTTAGTAAAATTTAAGGGGCTGCTTTCGCAACCCCTTTTTTTTATGCTCTATCGAAGTAAGCTGAATAGTCTTCTTCAAGCTGGGATGAGGCTTCAAGTATTTTGTTGATATTGAACTCATTATCAGCGTTGTTTTGGTTAAGAATTTCGGTTTGCCCCTCGGTCTTCTCACCGCTGGCAATAATCCTGCTATTTTTGCTGTTAATCATATCAGAACGAAGCTCATCAATTGGTTTCAAGGTAAGGCGGGTAGTTCTCGCACTGGATAAGCCTAAATCTTTAACCTTCTCTTTTGTTAATCTTGCTTTCTGCTCAACCATACCAAGTTTTTCAAGAGATTGGCAAAGTTCATGGAAATCAAGTTGAGCATGTTGTTTTAAATGCTTTATACCCATAGCATTTAATACAATCGTTCCTTCAAAATCATCAGAGTTCTCCATAATTCTGTTTACTTTTACTTCTGCCAGAACAGAACCACGATGAGTAGCATTATTTGTAAGAGCCTGAGCCATTTTCTTTTGTGTTCTATCTAAAGTCTCATACTGATCTTCTGACTGTTCAGCATAAGCAAACTTGCTCCAACAAATCATACCTTTGTTAGCATTAATCCACTCATATAATGTTTCAAGATGAGAAATGTATTTATAATCAGCATAATCAATTTCATCGTTAACATCTTGCGCATATTTATTTTTATAAATAGTAATAGCGTCATGAGTTAACATAGAACTTTCTTTGCCTAAAATTGGCTCCATCATTTCAGCACCAAGCATTACTAATGCTAAGGTATGCGCTGAACGACGATATTTTTTAAAATACCTTAACTCTTCTGTTGTTAATAATTGAGACTCAAAATCTTCAAGCTTTTCTTCAAGCTCGTCAGCGTTATTGATAATATACTGAATGATTTCATCGTAAATATTACCATAGTTAACGGCAAGTTTTGACATCCACTCATTAACTTTACCACCATCATTTTTATCAGGGTAAAAGATGTGAAGGTCTGGATCATTGATATTGATTTCAATAAGACGAGTAAGAATAGCTGTTTCTTTTCCATCCCCTCTAACACCATCTTTTAGCGGTGTATTTGAGGTAGTAAAGAACATACCGTTCCAGACGTTCGGTTGTTTAAACGTTTTTTCAGTATCATAAATAACTCTACCGCCGCCGTTGGTAAGGCGCATTATCCTTTTTGATAACTCATTCATCCTGAGAAGTTCGTCAATCTCATCAAGGAAAACAGGGCCGTGGTTGTAAGCAGTTGCGAAGTTCTCTACACCTGCTTCCGTACTGACACCTTCTATAACCATTTTACCCTTAGAAGGAGAACCCTCAATAGAGGCACATATACGAAGCGTGGTAGATTTTCCTTTCTCACCTTCACCAACATAGTTAACTATCGGGCAAAACTCATCTGAGATACAGATACGGCCTTTAGTGTATGCCGCGAACGTGCCAGCCAAGAAGATACGAACTGCTGGAGACTGTTTGATTATCTCTCTAAGAACCTGCTTCTGGATTTCAGGATCACCCATTTTTTCACTTTGGGTAGCTACCTTCCCAACATACAGATCATGCTTAGAACGGATGTGTAGCTCTGGAGTCACCCATCCCCTTTGTGTGTAGCCCGTCATACGCTTTATGAACGCCGGATAGATTTTGCCGTTAGGTCTTACATGTGGCTCATACCCGGCTTGTGCCGCCTCCATGAAGGCTTTATAAACGTCTGAACGGTCGGAACCCGCCGGAGGTGTCCAGTCATTGGCGGTTAAGCGAGATTTAGAGCTGGTAAACTCTGCTCGTTCGGATGAAGAGAGCGCAATCTCATTTATTTCTAAATCGTTATTCAGGAAGCGAACGCCAGTATATCCGGTGTTAGTCTCTGCTGTTTTAACGCCAGAACTCTGTTTAGCTGTAGAAAGCTTGAGGTATGGTATAGCAAAGAAGTTATGTATTTTCTTCCAGTATGGTTGTCCATCCTTCGGATATATTCTTTTGAAAAAACCATTCGGATGTATAGCGTAGTTTCTGGAAGCATAAAAAGCTTCTTCTGTAATACGCGCATCATATAAACTGGCATCTTCAAAAACATCATGCTCTGGAGGGGTTAAAGTCAGATCATCAGATGATTGATTTTCTGTTTCATCTTCATCTAATGTTAAATCCATATTATCAAGAAGCTTTTCAGCCTCTAATTCTGTTTTTTTACTATTCATAATTTCACCTATTATAATATTTTTATGTATGTATTTCTGGTGTGTTATCACACTCTTTTAACGTTATACCATTTTTTCTAGAAAATTCAATAGTTAACTCACTTAAATGTATATCACATAGATAAGTGTGTGTTTTTAACGAGTATTTGACTAATCCAGTTATCGATCATTTGAAGATGGTATTTTTTGTTTATGTTATCCATCTTTCTTGCGTCGTCTTTAAGTTCTCTAATAACATCCTTGATTATTACTTGTTGTAAATCTCTCTCATGGAAAGAGTTTGAAACTAAAACATTTAACCTACACATAATAGCTTCTTTAAAGAAATAATAAATAAAACTATCATATGATGATTCTGGCCTGATAAATTTAAAATCTCTTATATCTTTAGCAAAATAATCAACAAAAGAAACAATGCTTTCTGATATTAAATCTTCTTTGCCGTAAATCCAAAAACTGTTATTCCCTTTTTCTACAACTAAGTTTTCATTAAGATGGTAGCGCGTTTTTAACTTTTCAAAAGTTTCATGAGGTCTAATAGCGTTCCAGACAATACCCAAGAGAACCAAATCACTTTCTAATGATAAAGCTTTTTCCTCTCCTGATATTTCAACTTCTTCCTGAACTTCATCAGGCTCATTATCTAAACTCTGCTTTTGCCTTAATAAATCACTAACTGACTTTGATAATCCCATATGCGTAATCTCCTTGAGGTAAGAAAAACAGGGGGCGTTAACCCCCTCAATGTTTTATTTTTTAGTTGGTTTATTTTTATTGCTGTTATCAGCTCTATTCTTTTTTTCTATATCTTTTCTTATTGCTTCTTCTAAAGCTTGCTTATCAATTTTAAGCTGTTCATTTTCTGATTTTAATGTAGAGTTTTCTTCCTTCTCTTTATCATAATCAGCTTTTAGCTTATCATTTTCAATTTTAAGGCTATTATAAGAGTTGATATGTTCGTCAACCTTTTTAATAAGATCTTTATTGCTTTCAGTAAGAAGTTCAATCGCTTTATCAGTTTCAATCTTCTCTTTTTTCATATCATCTATGACTTTTTCGAATGAAACTTTCTCTTCATCACGTTTTTCAAGCTCTTCTTTGTGCTTACGTTCCATGTCAATAATAGCTTGTTTGGCTTTTGCCAATTCAGTCTCAAGCTGTTCTTTGTCGAATTTGAAACCATCCCTTTCTTCTGTGATACTTACAACAGCATCTTTAAGATTGGTAATCTCGCTATTTAATCCGCTAACAATAGAAGCCTGTTGAGTTTTAAGCGTTTCAATCTCGTTTTCATGCTCAATATTAAGCTTTTTAATAGCGTTTTCATGAGTGGTTTCCAACAACTCAATTTCATTTGTGTGTTCAAGATCTTGTTGAAGTAGTTGTTGGTTGAGGCTTTCAACGACTTCTCTATGTTTTTCAATAGTAGCTGTATAAGTTTGTTCTAACTCATCATATTCTTTACCAAGATTTTCATATTCAAGTTCCGCATTACCTAACTTAGCTTCTGTTTCAATAAGCTTAGAACTTATTTCATTGAGTTTATTTTCAAATGTTGTTTTTAATGCGCTTTCTTCTTCCAGTAATTTTATAGACTCAAGAAGTTTTTCTTCTGTATTTTCTAACTTTTTGGTAAGCTGGCTATTAAGCTCTTGTTCCTGATGAAGAGCAACAACGGTTGTTTTAGCTTTTTCAAAAGCTTCAACTTCATTTTTTTCTTTAATAGCTTTAGCAAGGAATTCAGCGGAAAGCTCTTTTTTAGTTTTAATAACTTCATCTAACAGCTTTAATTCAGCAACAAGGCTTGCGTCCTTAGCGCTATTAGGATCAAAGTTAATATCTATTTCAGCTTTTCTGTTAGCTTTATTCTCTTCTACTGTCTTATCATAAAGCTCCTGCCATTTACTAACATCTTCATTTTCAACACGAAGTTTAGCTTCTGCTTTATCATCGTCTTTGTTTTCGTTTTTAAGATAGATATTATCAATGGTAGGCAAGTGAGCTTCACGTAAGCCCTCGTTAATCCATTCGAGTTCTATTTTTCTGATAAAATCTTTATCTAATGACGTTGCCTGAGTAATGTATCTATTACCAGAGTCATCTGTTTTATCAATGATTTTATTTAAATCTTTATCGTATACTAACTTTTTATTGTTGATGACATGATGATGACGCCACAACTGAAGATGTGCGCCAATATCTTGATCTAAATGATTACCCCAAGCAAAAACAGCCCTATCACCATCAATAGGAACGTAGGTCATACCTGCTGGGCCATTGTCTTTAATAGCGAGGTATTTAGGATGAGACATTCTTTCAATGATTATTTTTCTTGCTCTCGGCATATCTTTAGGAGCAAAAATACTCATATCTATTTGACAATAATCCCATTCAGTTTCTGACTGCTGGATATTACCGATAAGGCTGTTTTTTACTTTAAGCCTTGCTTCATCGCCAATTTTAACTTTATTATCTAAAAGATATTGTTTTGAAAACATACCATGATCAAAATGTTTTTCATGGCTACGTTCTTGCTTTTCAGGATCGTCAGCAATAGGCGCTTCATAACCTTCCAGCTCACGTATTAACTCAAGGCCGTTTTCTTCATGAACCCATTTTTGAGCTATAGGATCATAAAAATCAGCACCTTCTAAAGTAGGTTCTATAGGGCTTGTTTTTCCACCTTTTACGCCCTGACTTATTCTCATCTGGTTATGGGATTTTTTACCCCACTGAATCATACTCATAATGTATCTCCCTTTATATTTTGTTTTAGATTTTATTAAGCCCTTTAATTGTGATTAGGCTATAAAGAGATAATACCCTAATCCTAACTTAAAGTTAATACATGCTTCTACCGTTCATCCCCTTTAAATACACCTTTCATCAGGATTTCTTTTTCTTTGTAAAATGAATAGATTTATTTTCTCTGATTAACTCATCTGCTTTTAAATCGGCAAGAGCAAGAATTGTATTTGATAAAGCATCATGAGAAAGAAGCTTAAACTTTTCTTCCAGAGCTTTTGGCACACGGAAACCAATTAAGCGGGGTTCATCTTCTGCTACTACTTTAAAGTCGCAACGAACGTATGACGTAGTGAACGGCTGGAGTTCTCCTAAGTCTTCCTCTCGATGCGCCCAGTATGTGCCAGCATTGGGATCGGAAAAGGCCGTTTCAAGAGACATTTTTTCAAAAGTCTCCATATCATCGAGCCATCCGGCAGGTTTTTTAGATTTTTCTTTTTTGTGGTCTGTCATGCTGAAACTCCATCAGATTTCACGAGAAACGATATATATTAGTATATATTAATATATATTAACTCTTATTGCGTCGAGCCTCAACACCGGCTTTGATTTTCTTACCTACGGCATCCATCAGCAACTCAAACTCTTTACGGGCATCAGATACAAGCGGTAAGCCTGTTTTTTCTTCAAAGATGGTGACGCCGTTGTTGTATGAACGGGGATAAGCCACACGCTTTTTGATAAATGGCAAATCATAGTCATGGCCTGCTGCTTTGTGCTCTTCCTGTAGCTTGATTAACAGGTCGAGCTGTTCACGGTTTTGAACCTCAACACGGTTAGGAACAACGATAAAATCATTGTCTGTTTTGCCTTGTTCACGTAGTTCCTGAACGCTCTTGAGCGTGGCACTGTATGAGCTGGCATCTAACACCGTTGGTAAGATGATGAACGGCGCAAGCTGACCATCACCGCCAGAGTGAACACCCGGACTGTGATCGAAGATAAATACATCAACATCTTTGGACGTTGGCTTACGTGCTACTTCAAAAGAAAGATTAGTTCCGGCTTTCTCCGCGATGCTGGAGAACAGAAGGCTACCACCTTGAGGATCGAGGTCTAACAACGTTGTTTTTTTGCCGTTATGACCGAACCAAGAAGAGATAGAGATCGCGAATAGAGTCTTCCCAACCCCCCCTTTTTTATTGTAAATCGAGATAGCAAGCATACACCTACTCCTTTTGTCATGTTTTACAGTAACTTAAATGTAGTCAGCCGATTGACTAACCATCAATATATATTAATATATATTAGTATATACTACATTTCAACATAAAAAACGCGAGGTAAAAACATGAGTAAAGATAACGATTTAAATGATTTTGAACAGGCTTTTTCAATGGATGCTCCAATGCCTGATTTCCCTGATTATGAGATTGTGGCCGACAACGTAGCCCCAGCTGCAGCTCCGGTTAAGAAGCCAGAACCTGAACCAGAAGTTAACCTTGAGCATGACATGATGGAAGTAAAAAGCCGTATAGATAGCTTCAAAGACGTGCTCAACATTGGCGACAAGTTCGGTATGAGTGACGAGCAAAGGAAGATGATTAAGAACCAACTTTCAGAACTGGAACTCACTTACGTTAAGCTACAGAAGACGCTTAACCTTGAAGAGCCAGCTCCTACCGCTTCCCTGATAGAACCTAAGAAACCAGAAGAGGCCAAACCAACCGTTCCGGCTGCTGTTGTCTCCGCTGCTGATAGCATACCAGCTCAAGACTTCACTGATCTGGACAAGTTTACTCAAATGAAGAATGAAGAGGCTAAACATCCTGTTAAGGCTAAGAGTCTTAAAGACCGTATCAAGTCTGTTCGTTCTAACATCCGTGAAGAAGAAGAGGGGGAGATCAAGAAGGATAACAGACCTCAATATGTGAAAGACTTCGAAAAAAATCTCATGCCTGAAACTGAATTGAATGTTAAAACCAACGGCAGAAGCCGCTATTTAACCAACGATGAATTAAAAAATCTTTTTGGTGATAACTATCTTCATTCAAGAGATAACATTGAGGAAGGAAAACTTACTTCAAGAACTCACTACTTCGGGGATGGTCTTTTAATCAAAGAAACAGAAGACGCTATAGCTATTCGTGGTAGACGTAAAGCTAATGATATTGCTGTTGATTTGATTGATGTGGCTAAACAAAAAGGATGGAACAGTATTGTTTTAACTAAGGGTAATCCTGTCTTTATGGAACAGGCTTATATAAGTGCTATAAAAAATGGTATCAGGGTTGAAGCCACTTCTCTTAAACAAGAAGAAGAATTTCAGATGATACACAAAGCATATGATTTAGATCGCTATATGAAGTTCGGAGAACCAAAAAAAGAAGATATTAAAAAGGAAGAACTTATGCCGGAGTATCAGGTTAAACGTGGTAGAAGTTTAAAAATGTAAAAAGGGGCGAAAGCCCCCTTTCTTTTGGCAACAAAAAACCCGCCGTAGCGGGTCAACAACAAGAGAGTAGAATTTTCTTAGTGAACCAATCCAACCATGTAAGCAAACATACTTACTGTAAAAGATACAGCTACAAAAAAGACTGCGATAGCCGGAACACCCATAAAAACACTAAGAGGGTAAATAGCAACATCAGTTGTTTTGTCTCTGATTTTAGTGATTAAATCAGCCATTGGTAAAAGAACTACTTTAACAGATAAAAAAATCATTACTAAACCAACAATAAAAGCTGGGATGTAGTTGAAAGTGCTAAGTAATGTCATCATTTTAAAATCCTCTCTCGTTGTTTGTTGATTAAATAATATCGTACAGTTTTATGGAATTCAAATTATTTTTTAAGTATTTTTTAAAAGGTGGCTACCACCTTTTATTTATTTCTTTCTTGCTCTTCTTTTGTTTCAAGGAAAGCAACTATTGGTTTATCTTCACTGTTTGTTGTAGCTCTAACATCATAGAATGGATTGGGTAAAATGTTATCAATACCTTTTAAAGCATTAAGCTTGTTATCAACTGTTGCGTATTTTAAACAATAGGCTCTTACTACACATCTAAAATAAACAGCAAATGATAAGAATACGCCCGATCCAAATGACATAAATGATAAAACCTTTGCTGCTGTATCAATTCCGGTATAGATTTTATAACCACCCATTATAGCTACACCAAGCATAAAAACAAACATCACTAAAGAAGCTATAGAGAAGTTTGTATAATTTTTTTGTCTTAAATTTTCATCAGCGTTCTTTAGACTATACAACTCTTCATAGGATAGTTTCTTATCATTATTCCCTTTAAACCTATTAAAAAGCTCTATATTGGAACGAGCTGTTTCTATAGGAACTTTAACCGTATTAGATGCCGAGTCATATAAATTATTCGCAATCTTTTTTGGATTAACGGTAGTGTATGACTTTAAAATATTTTTAGCAGTGTTTTTTACCTTATCTTCAAATTCTTTATCTTTCATAAATATCTCCTTCTTTGTATGTATATAAATTAATTAACACATAAAATAAACACGTCAATAGAATTGATAAAAAAAAGGTAGCGAGTTGCTACCTTTTAGTTAGTTTCAGATAAAAGGATTACTTATTCCTTCGGGTTTAAGTCTGTTATAGACTGACCATGATTTCCTTTATCTGTTGGCGTGTTATTGGTTGGCTCTTGATTACTACCTTTACCAATATTACCTTCATTGCCGCCTTTAGGTTCAATATCTCTTTTCTTCTCACGGTTCCTTGCCATATTTGACATAGAACTTGCTGTAGCTTGTCCTGCTCTTTCGACAGTATTTGTAGTATTGCTTTTCGCATTACTAAGAGCTTCTTCTGAACCGCCCATTACTTTACCGCTTAATGAAGTTCCTCTTGCGCCTATCCATTCTAAAACAGTGTCGGGAAGAGTAGACATAACTCTTGTAGCGTTCATCGTATTGTTTAAGTTTAAACACATATAAACAGCAATCATTGCTATAGAGTAAGTAATACCCAACCAGCCTGAGTCAACAAAACTTGTAGCTATCAAGAACGTTGCGTTTATGAGGGCAGCCCCCGCACACATCATCACGAAAGAAGCAAGGAAACCAAATATTGCTAACCCCGGCTTTAGTGTTAACACCAGTGTAAGCATATAGCCCTGTCCTTGTTTACCTACAACATCATCAGCATCCGGTGCTAAGTGAGCAAGAACCCACATAGGGCTGGCTACATAAGCTTCTATACACGTAGCCATGTATGAGAGCACAATCCCCATCCAGATGATGTAAGGTATCATAGGGATGACGTAAGCAAGCATGATGCCGTTTATCAAGCCTACGATCATTAAGAACGAGAAGAAAGGCCCGATCACAGTACCTGCTGCTATCAGCACATCTGAGAGCTTAGGTATCAACGCCAACAATGAAACAGAGCTTGCGCCTATCCCCATTGCCGCTACACCATTAAGAACGTGATTACCTACGTTTACTTGCTGTGTGATAGATAGCAATTGATCTACTTTACCATCACCCATGAACCAACCACCGTTTGAGTTTGCCCCTCTTAATAAGCTTGTAAATAATGAACTGTCTTCACCCGCTATGTTAGTAGAATCAGCGTTAAGCTTGTCAGTGCCATTTATTAAAGTTTTGACTTTGCTAAAGCGAGGTTCAAATCTGTCAGCAAGATAATTTAAACGTTCAGAAGCTTGACCAGAAGAAGCTGGAATACTGTTCATTGCTGCGTTAGTTCCATTTATTGCCTGAACAATTTTCATGTAGTAAGCACCAAAAAATGCCCAGCCTTTTTCCGTTATATCTGCGATAGAGTCAATTTTAATAGCTTGAGCCATTGCTAACTTCCCAGCTTCATTCATTGATTTTTTATATTCCAATGACATTTCTTCAATCTTATCATTTACTGCTTTCGTGTTTGTAGGATCAGGATTAGCTAAAGTCTCTGAGTAAGCAATCGCATCTAAAACCATTTTATTAAGTGCTTTAGCCTGAGCTTGTTGAACCGCATTTTGTATCGAAGCAACATCAACTAAAGGCTTATATCCAGAACCAGAAGCAAGAGCTTTTTGTTGTTCACCAGAGCTTGATACATCTAATCTAAGAAAGCCGCACATTTGAGATTTATCACCAGTGCTCCAGTCGTCTTTTAAACCACCAAAGTTATAACCTATTATTCTTTTTCCATCGCTTTTTGACTCGAAGTTTTGAACGCTGAAATATTGAATATTACCTCTGAAATACTTAGATGATTGAGCAAACTCTCTTGCTGTTTCTTCGTTATAGATTTTAACGCACGTCGCACCTAAAAGTGTATCTTTAGCAAGTTTCCTTATTTCAAGATTAGAGCTTACACTTGAGTAATCAAAAAAGATGGTTATGAACGCAATAGCGATTGGGATCATTGTTCCTGCTAAACCAATTCCAGTTTTTATCAATGAGTAAATCACCATATGAATAGCACAAAAGCCCGTCGGCATAGGAAGAAGCATAGCCGTTCCTAAAGCTGTTCTGATAGGAAGCCACATAGAAGACCATTTTTTACCTAACATTTCACCATCATGAGCCGTGACCATAGTTCCGCTAATCAAAACATAAGCGGCTAATATTCCACCTAAAACTAAAAGAAAATGAAGAAACAACCCCATTATTCCTGAGAAAGCGCCTATAGCTTCTGGATTAAGGTATTTGTCTACAAAGTTGTTCATAAACCAATCTGTTGACAGTGGAGTTAACCAATCCATAGTGTCGGCACTCGCATTTGTCGCATATAATAGCATTGCCATTATAAGCAATATTTTTTTAATCATAAAATATCTCCATGTAATTTATATAAAAGTTTTTTCTGATGTTTTTTTTATTTTTATTAAACGCCATTATTAAATAGATAATATATTTTAAAAGATTGTCAATAGGTAGCGGTTTGCTTGACAATATTAAATTTAAATTATATTTAATTATATATATAGAAAGGAGGTGTTAAAAAATGGGTAATACAAAAGAATACGTAATTCATCCTTTTGTCGCGGGTGAGTGTTCGATAGATAAATTTGAGTCAGAAGAAATAGCGGTTATTGATATAATAACAAGAGAAGAGATAGTGTATTGCGATCCGGGCTGTTATTTGATTAGTAGATCGCTATTAAACACATTAATAGAAAGTAATGTTGATTGCGTTAACATCATTAAGCATGAAGATTTAAAAATAAAGTTTAGTGTTAAACACAATATGGAACATCCAAATAAAACAATACCCAAATGGTATAGACTGATACCATTTAACAAAGGAGAAGAAAGAAAAGAAATATATTTGAACGAAAAAAATGATCTTATCGTAAATGAAAGAATACTTAATCTATTAAAAAGACATAGAGTTAAAAGGTTAAAAATAGAAGAGTATGAAGATGAACATGAAGCAAAGATAATAGAAGAAGAAAAGGCTAAACCAGTATTCATAACAGATAAAAATAACACAATGAAGCAAATCATCATTTTTATTGTGATAATGGCTGTTGTCGCTTATTGGTTCTTTAACTAAATGGAGAAAACAATGGGTGAAACGAACTGGTTAGAAATAGAGAGTAAAAATCATATAAAAGTGATTAATGATACAAAGATAAATAAGCAAGATGAAAAGATAGCTATACGTGTTGAGCGTAGTTTATTACGAAAGATAAAAAACATAAGCATGGGTAGCATTTCATATGCTGTTTGCTCGTTAGCTGATTATGCTCTTAATGATGTAATAAAGAATAAAAAACATCTTGTTCTCAAGAGAGAGAAAACAGGCAATGTGTCTTATCAGTTGAGAGATTATGTTGATAGCGACACCAATCATATATCTATCACTTGTGAGCGTAGCGATATAAGCACAGATCTTACAAGAACAACAATTTGGGCTTACGAAAACTTTATACAACGAATAAAGGCAAATACAAACTCATACTATACGATAGCTGTCATTGGCCTTGTAAAGTATGGAATGGATTTGCTGGATAGCAAAAACAAAACATTGATGATTACAAAAAAGGAGAAACAATATGAAATCATGTGATACGAATAAAAAACTACTACTGGATCTTTTGGCGTTCATAGCTTTTGACTTGCTGGATGAGAAATACAACAACAATAAGTTAATCATAACAAACAGAGCAAAAAAATATTTAGACAATAACTACAGTGGTAGATTTGATTACATAATGAATTTAAAGCCTGAAGTTATCGCTTCAACCTTCATGAAAGAAGGGGTAGAAGGCCATATCTTCGCTTACAGTGATAAAGATGAAGATATTGAGGATTTATTTGATTATGTTGTCAGAGATAAGTTAAGGGCTTACATAGATAACACAAAATACAATCAGGATGAGTTAACTAAAGAGATAGAGATTTTAGCTAAAGAGTTTCACAATGGATATATGAAGAACTATTCATTCTTAAACCAAATATTATTGTATGTATGCGGTTGCTATAAAATAAAACCTCGCCTTGAAAAACCTATCATGATTGCTTTATAAAACATTTTGTTATTTAAAATGCTGTATGTTAGATTACCCCTTTACTGTATGGTTAAGGGGTTTAACATGAGCGATCTTTCTCACTTATCAAACATCCGTTCTCTGCGTAAAATCGCTAATGAAATTGGTGATGAAGAGTTCTTAGTGTTCGCTGAAAAGGTTGAAGCTGTAAAGGAAGAGATCAACAAGCGCATTGAAGAAGAGAAGCAAAAGCAGCTACTGGTTGAAGACAAGCTTAAAGCTACTACTGAACTACTCCAGTCTGAAGGCTTTGAAGTGAGCTTAGACAGCGTGAGAGCGTTCCTGTTGGGTCAAATCGAGCTTCCTGCGGCATCCACTAAGGGTAAAGGCGCTAAGGGCGTTAAACGTGGTTCTGTTGAGCCTAAGTACGCCTATACAGACAGTGAAGGGCAAGAACAGACATGGACAGGCCGTGGACGTATGCCGTTAGCTCTGAAAGCATTGATCGATGGCGGTAAGGAGCTGGAAAGCTTCCTGATCAAAAAAGACTAATAACAACCGTCAACACAAGAGAAAACCAAGCCCCTATTCAGGGGCTTTTATTTGGATTAACTTTTCTTAAAAAAACTTTCTTTTAGCAATTTTATACTCATCCCTTTATAGATCTGACCTCTATTTGCTACTTTCATCATAAGAATATTGTCAATAACTAACGTAGCCATTATTACAGAGTAAATCAAGTTAGCGGTAAAGCTTGTATCATTCCAAAATATAAATGCTATTACGAGAAAAGCAAATATCCTAACTAAAAAATTATCCTTCATTAATCACCTCGCTTTTCATCTCTTTGTTTATTTTGTAAGACTCATATAATAGCTTTAACGAAACCAGATTAAAAACAATACCTATAACACCATATCTTGATATATCTGTTGCCTCAAAAAACAAGTAAAATGAATATCCTGTAAATGTCATTGCTACAACTATATAAAACCACGCTTCTAAAACTCTATTTTTCATAACTCCACCTCTTATTTATCGTAAAAGTAAACTGTAATTGGTTTGTCTGAATATCCATCTTCACCATTGGCGCAAGCCGATGTTGTAGTAGCCATATTTAGCTCTAAACCATTTTCTATATTTTTAACTTCTGTAGATCCAACAACTATTTTAAAATAACTTGCTCCAGCTTGTGAAACGAACTTAGGGCAAGCATCTACAGATATGTTCTCAAACCCTATATAAAAGCTTCCATCATAATAGGGTTCTATTAAGACGTTCGCGCCCCAACTATCCCAAATCAGATTATCATCAACTATGTCTTCTGGAACTATCTTAGACTTGATAACTGCGTCTACTGATAAACCTGTAAAGTCAGCTTGTCCAGCATACAGGTTTTTAATTCCAGCGTTTAAGGTGCCTAATATTTTTATATCACTGTCAATTTTTTGGCCTGAACTTACTTTTGGATAAACCATAAAAACCGCTACTATGATTGCTGCTATAACACCAAAAACCAACAACAACTCTAACAATGAAAATCCTCTCTTTCTTTTCTTACTTAATATGTGTGTCATAAATAACCTTCCTTTTTAAATGATGGATGTAAACATAACAGTTGAGCTTTCTTGTGATGCGCAAGCGGCTGTAGCTTTGGTTATGTCTATTCCATATCCCTCTTCTAAGTTCTTAACATCAGTGCTTCCGTTGTCGTTGTATACTGTGATACTCACAAAATTACCTGAAACCGCTGTAATGAGTTTTGCGCAAGCATCAGGGGGAACGGCATCATACATAATGTTGTATTTGCCATGATTACCGCTGTATTCAACGCTTACATTGCCTTTCCACTCATTCACTAACTTACCGTCCAAGATCATGTTATCCGGGGCGTTCTTAGACGCAATGAAGCTATCAGTATTCAATGATGAGATCTTAGCCCTGCCGCCATAGAGAGATTTCACTCCCGCTTGAATAGCTGTTATGTTTCTGCTCTCTTTATCTATCTTTTGTGAAGCCTGAACTTTTGGAAAAACTATAAAAGCGGCTATTATTATTCCAGCTATAACACCTAACGTTAAAAGCAATTCTAATAGTGAAAACCCTTTTTTACTTTTCCTGTCTTTTAATAATATAAAACTATTTATCATAATCATTCTCCTTTATCGTTTCGTTCAATTTCATTTTCTTCTTTTGATTTGATATTCTTATCCTTTTCAAAAATATTCATAATGTTGTGTTTTTGACGAAACACCCAAGGTAATAAAGCTCCTGCCATATAAATACCAACTCCATATGAATAGTATATAAACATTTTATCAGCGACTTCTTTGTTTATGCCCAACTCATTTTTTAAGAGAATGGTTGTCGAGCAATACAGCATAACAAAAACCCCAAACCTAATAACGAACATAGAGAAATCTTTTAGTAATTTACCTCTTTTGCTATCATCATCTGAATACTCTTTTAATATTCTTATTATTTTATCTTTCATATACTACCTCTCTTTTCTGTTTGTTTTGATTTTCATAAATAACACCACCTTCTTTAAGAAACTCATCAATAAAATCTGACCATGTTTCTATTTCTTTCTCTCTTGTTTCCGTTCCCATACTCACCTCTCTTTTGTTAAATACTCCAATATATATCTGCTTTAAAACTATCTGCTGGCTCGTTCACATAAGCCTTAAACGGTATAACTGCAAGGGCTTGATTGATGTAGCCAGATCTTTGATATGATGCTCTAATCTGATTGAAACCATGCTTAATGTGGGCTGGTAAAATCTTTCGTGCTTCAAGTCTGTCTATCAATGCTATCATTGATACTAATCTGTTATCCTTTATTAAAAATGCGCTTGATATAAACTCACTTCCGTTATGTAAACCTAATCTTTTCAAATCTATCATTATGTCTTTTTTCATTTTAAGTTCTCTCCTTTTCTCTTTTTAATAATCTCTTTTGCCTTTTATTTAGTTTTTTGTTTTTCATTCTTTTTAAGTTTTCTACCTTGTCGTCTGAAAATAAACCAGAACAGATTTCAAACAATAACGTGACTACACTTGCTAAGATTAGAATGAATGGAAATGCTATATATGTATATCTATAATAAATAAGATCTTCGATATTTAAAGCAAGCCATAGACTCACACATATTGTCGTTAACATTATTAGTAATAGAGCAAGTATTATATCCTTGCCTTTTTCTGATTTTTTCAATCTCAATACAAATTTCGATTTAATATTCATGCCTTTAATCTCATCAGCTATAACTGAAGATACACACAAGAAACATGATGATACCCATAATCCAACTGTATATATGAAAAATAAAGTATAAAAATAAGGTGAAGTTAAAATGTCTTCTGGTTTCACCTGATTTATTTCATTAGTGGCTATTGTCGCAGCAAGCAAAAAACTTACAAAAGAAATTATCGGGATGATCTGGATATAAAACCTTTTACTTTGTATCATCGCACTTAATAAATATAAGGAAAAATGCCATATTGCTGTGATTGCCAAAAACATTAAAAACATCACCCCTGCCATTAGTGGCATTTCAATAACAAGGAATTTAATAAGTTCATGGTTATTTAAAACCTCTTCTGAAACTATCACCCTCATTATCTGTGATATAATAATAAGTAAAAAAGGAATGATAAAATACAATGCCATATCATGCTTTTTAAAAAAACTAACTATTTTATTTCCTGATGATTCATTCATAAAAACTCTCCTTTATTTGTGTATAATCAATTAATACTATATTTAAAATGTTAGTCAAATAAATATATACTTTTATTTTAAATATCAGATGGGCGGTTTAACTAAACCATTCTTTAAGATATTATTTTTTTAAAGATATTAATCCAGAAATCAATTGGGCTAACAATAATACGATTATTCCCTACTGCCATTCTTACACGGTTATATTTAGTATCTCTATATGTTAGTAAATTTATAATTGTCGGGGTGTTTCTTTCTAACTCCTCTTCTTTTGCTTTGTTCTTACTCAACCAAACAACCCCAAGATTAACTCTATCGTCAGACCATTTCTGTATTTTCATAACTAATGCTAACCTATCAGATTTAACTTTGTTTTTGCATGTTTCATCTCCATAAGAACACTCATCACTATTCAACTGTATTTTTCTGATTTCTAAAGAAAGATTAATAAAATCAAGGTTGGATTTTTTTATGGCGGAAGCATATTGTTCATCATTAAATTCTAAATCAAGGAAGAATCTATTGTTTTTTAGTATATTCTCAAGGTTTCTTTCATCAACAACATTATAAGTTATTTGATTATCATATTTCCTATCTGTTAATTTATCTGCAAAAATAGGTATGGCGAAAAAAAGAAAAACCAATAAACATGCTACAGCTATCTTTATTTCTCCTTTGCCCATCGATTCCATTTTGCTTTGCTTATCGTTAAGATTTAAATCTTTCTTAATGGCTTTGTTTTTAATGTTTTTTTTGTTCTTACTCATAATAACTCTCCTTTGTTTGTGTATAATCAATTAATACTATATTTAAAATGTTAGTCAAATAAATATATACTTTTATTTTAAATATAAGATGAGCGGTTTAACTAAACCATACCCATTTAAAAATAAAATCCCGGAAATGCTGTTCTTAAACTTGACAAAAATTAATTAAAGCGTTATGAAATATAAGTAAGTATGGGTTATGGGTATTTCTCATCTTATAGGATGTTTAATTTGATAAGTTATATATTGTAGATTGCGTCCGAATATATAACAACGATTAGAACATGGGGTTTAGGCTCCATGTTTTTTTGTGTCTAACTATCCCGCCTGTCTGATAAATTAATTATTAAAAATCAATCTATCTGAAAAGCCAACTTTAAGCTCATTAAATAAGAATTCATTTTTTTTATAGCATTCTGATAATCCTGAAGCACCTAATTGCTGCTTTCTTTCCATACAATTATCTATATCCTTGTTTATTATAATCATCATCTTTTTTTGTTTTAACAACTTTATTTTTCATCTTAATCTCCTGATAAGGGGTTTCCCCCTTATGCTGCTTGTCTTTCGTTAATAGTTGTCATGAATGCTTTAGCTTGAGCTGAGTAGCCTCTCCAATTGTGGTGTATGTCTGCCCCTGCTTCGATTAGAACGGTCATAACAGCCTCATCACGTCTTATGTAAGCCATTTGAAGAGCTGTAGTGTTGTCTACGTAGGATTTGAAGTTAACTCTTGCTCCCGCCTTTATAAGCAAGCTTGCTTTTGATCTGTCTGCTCTGAAAATCGCTGTCATACCAATGTTGTTTCTATGATTGACATTAGCCCCTTTGTTTAAAAGAAGGTTAGAAGTCATATAATCAGAGAAGAACAACGCTGTATTGCCGTCTTTATCTTTAGCATTTATATTGATACCCGCATTTATTAAAGCTTCTGCTTTAAGATAGTCAGCACCAAATAAAGCTGTTTTACCCTCATTGTCAATAAAGTTTAAGTTAATATCAGGATGAGTTATCAATACTCTTTTCACCAAATCAATATCATTGCTGAATAAAAGTTTTTCAATTCTGTTTTCTTTTGTGTTTGTAAATGCTTTTACTTTGTTTAAAATAATACTCATGTTAATCACCTTTTCCTTTTCTATTGTGTATATTAAATAGATAACATATCTAACCCAATTGTAAATATTAAAGGTAATGTATTTTAATAAAACAGGACGGACGGATAACCTATACTACTTTTTTAAAATATTTTCTCAATTAAAGTTGACTTATATATAATAAGTGCTAATTAATATATAAGAGACAAGCAATCTTGTCCTTTATATAAAAGTTTTTATGTTTATGATGCTTCACCTTTCTATGTATGTGTGTGTATGACTAAAGCCCTCTCACCGGGGCTTTTTTCTTTTCTATTATCCTTCCAGTTAAAATAATAATCATTTAAATATAGAGTGTTTTACTTATACCGCTTATCGGATAGTTAAAATAAAAGTATATATTTATTTGACTATTATTTTAAAAGTGTTATTAATTATATATAACAGAAAAACAAAAGGAGATATGTTATGAATACAAACACTTTAAATACAGTTTACAACTCAATGATAAATACTATGAATATGGTTGAGTTTAATTTAGATAACGGATTCACTTTATATCAGAATGATGATTGTGAATATACAGAAATAGGAAGAACATACTATAACGCGAAAGGATTTGCGAAAAGCTACACGATACATGACGATGGTTCTTTCTTTATAATAAAATCAAACAGCAAAGTATGTAAGAAAGTCAAAAATGAACACGTTAAAGACGTTATCTCTTCTCTAATAGATGTTATTAAAAAAGATGGACACTCACTTGAAATGAAACACTAATGTTTATAGCCCCTTCGGGGGCTTTTAATGTTTTAGTATATTTATTTTTGATTTTTATTTTAAATATGCTATTAATTGAACTGGTAAATAAATAAAGGTGATTATATGAGTGATATAAAATACAACGTTCAAGATATTTGTAATGAACTTAAAAGTTTAAACATATGGGAAGAGTTTTGTGATTGGGGATATTCTATTTATCCTGATTTGCATAATTCACAACAGGCTTTCATGTATTGCTATGAAGTTTTTAAACTTAACGAGAGTTTCTTTTTGAATGAATGGAAGAGGTAATTATATGAAAAAAACAAAAACGCTATTTGAGCAATTAAAGGATAGGGCTAATCAGCTTTCGGCAGGTGAAGCAATAATAGTGCTTGACGAAATCAATAAAAAAGAAGGGTTTGAAAATGCTGTTATCTTTCTCAACAGTAGAATGAAACATATTAGAGAGGCAATTCTTAAAGACACGTTCACACTACAGGGCTGTAGGAACGTCAATCATGAGCTGGCAAGCGAGCTTATCGCTAGAGTTCAGCAGGAACACCTATCAGCCACTATACAGGCCACAACCAATAATGAAGCTACCACCAGAAAGCGTCTGTAAGACTGAAAGAGAAGAGGACGGGTTTAGTGTTCTCTTCTCTCTGGTTGTTCACTCACTTCATTACCTTGCCAGATTTCACCAACGCTTTAAGTTCAGTCTCTGATAACAGCGCATTGTGAGTAAGAGCTGAGTATACGTTTCCAACCTTCCAGATCTCCGGCTGTTCAGTAGCTTTAAGCACCATCACAGGCTCACAGTCTTCACCTTTTTCATAAACCCATATAGCAGGATGGTTAACGCCGTTCTCGTCCTCATACTCTTGTAAATCAGTATCAAAATGCTTGTTCAGTAGAGTGATCAGTTTCATAGTGGTTTCCAGTTTGTTAGTCAGGTCAAGTTAGTCAGAACAGGATACGTGGTTACGTTGTCACTAGCAA
>OLHG01000382.1_pt1 | contig 31562 bp, 30 predicted proteins | sample 1605971 | NCBI WGS metagenome assembly OLHG01 (sample SAMN03283289) | human gut metagenome | biome: human-associated habitat; material: feces | host: Homo sapiens | place: Peru | collected 2012 | reverse complement strand
TTTTTTAGCTCCCATTCTCTTTAATCTCATTTTAACTGCCATAAAGCACCTCCATTCACTAAATACATTTTAGCAAATAATTATACAGTTGTCAACCTATTTTAGTTAACTTAATAAAAAAGTACATTAGTACTATTTTATAAAATCATCTTTAACTTTATCTATTTCCTCTTCATCCTTAGAAGTTAATTCATCATCTAACTCATCCCATGGTTCTTCATCTTCTTCAATAGCTATTTTAACCTTAGTTTCTCCAACAACTTCAACCCCTAATTCCTTTTCAATATCAAAATTTATATTCTTGCCATTAATATTTACCCCTGAACAACTTGGTTGTTTTAAAGTTTGAACAATTATATCAGTATCACTAGATAAATCTGCACTTTCTCTTAATCTTACATTAAATAAATCATTATAAGAGATATTTTTATTTACAACAGTAGTTTTAGAATCATTATCATATGAATACCATATATTAACATCATAAGAACCACTAACACCTATCTTATCATTAGTCTTATATCCCTTAAATTTATGATTAATTACCCAACACCCTAAAATTGTTGTAGGTGTATTATCTACTGATATACTATAGTTATCTTTAAAAAATTTCTTACCTTTACCAATAATTGCTTTAGTAACTATTTCCTTATATAATGACATATTATCACTCCTCAATTTAATATATGAAAGAAAAACCAAAAAATGCAAAAAAAAGCACACAATCGTGCCTTTTTCAAAATATATTAATTTAAGTTAAACATATCATTTTGATTAAACATATTATCTTGACCAAATGTATTATCTTGAGTTTCTTCATCACCTTGAGTTAAAGTACTATTATTACTAAAATATGTAGTAAAGTCCATTGTTGTATATAATACATCGTTAGGAATATTAACAGTTGTACTACCTAAATCAATAAATTCCATACTTAACACTGCTTTTGATACAGAATCATCTTCGATATATTTAGATAAATCAATTGATACTTTTTGTAATTCATTTGATTTATTAATATAAAAATCAATATTAATACCTTTTTCTAAAATATCACTGTAACTTGAATCTTTAACTAAACTATCTATATCTTCTTTTTCAGTATCACTTAACTCTGAATCAATCTTACTCATAAGAGAATTATCTATAACAAGTTGATAATGTCTAACACCATTTGACTCATCAATATATTTAAAACTTTTAGAATCCAATATATCAGATGCATCAAATGAATCGAAATCTAAATCTTCCTCTTCAGCTTCAAAATCAGATAAATTAATCATATAATATAACCAAGTATCTGTATCAGATTTAGTAAATCCTAATAAATCAACTAAACTAGATTTAGCATATAAAGTAATATCATCCTTACTTCCTTTTGCATATACATTAATTTCATCAAAGAAAATTGATTTATTTAATTTTGCTTCAAAATTATACTCATCACCTGATTTTTCATACTTAAAATCAGCTGATAAATTAATGGAACCAGTTTGACTACTTTCAATTAAAGCACTAAGTCTAACAGTACCGTTTTCTTTTCCTTTTGTAATATAATTGTTAACAGCTTTATTTAAAACTGAAACAGTATTTTTACTTTTACTTCCAAAAACCAATAAAGTTATTAAAATACCAACAACTAAAACAGCAGCTACACCTATGATAATTCCAACAACCATATTATTTTTCTTTTTAGTTGGCTCTTTTGGACCATTAGGTTCTACAGGTGGAACTGAATCAACACCATTTGTAGGTGGAATCTCATTCATTGTACTTTGTACATTTGAAGCAATTGGACTAACCTCGTTATTTTCAAAAATATTTTGTACCACCGGTACATCTTGTATATTATTTATAGCAGGGTCTTGATTAACACTAGTATTTAAAACTCCAGAAGTTTCACCTACAACACTATTAATAGTCCCATTGATATTTTCTACAGCTGGATTTACTTGTTGATTAACTTGATTTAATCCATTTACATTAGGTACAGCATTTGTATTACTATTACTTGTCTGATTTAACGTAGAACTACTATCTACTGTAGGCACATTCATTCCTATATTATTCACTGTATTATTTACAGCATTTTCCATCATACTAGCACCACTTGGAACTGGATTTACATCATTTGATACTTTATTGCCACAATACCCACAAAATAATGATTTGTCATCTATTGTCGCACCACATTTATTACATATCATACTATCACTCCTCTATTATATATTAAATTATATCATGAAAACTCAAAAAAAAGTATAATTTTTTATACTTTTCTTCATTTTCTTTAATTTTCTATCTCTCCATCAAGGCTCCAAGTTTTAACACCCGTAATTTTTACATTGACAATTTTACCTAACATGTTAGGATCAGCCTCTACATTCACAAGCTTCATAGTATCAGTATATCCCATAAGTTTGCCTTCTTTTTCACTTGATCCCTCTAACAATACTGGTACAACACAATTTAAATACTTTTGATTAGCTTCATTCGCATACTTGTTTACTATATCATTTAACTTATATAATCTTTGATTTTTTTCTTCTTCTGTTAATTTGTTTTCCATACGTGCAGCTGGGGTTCCTTCACGAGGTGAATATATAAAAGTAAACGCTGAATCAAATTTGCAAGTATTTACTACATCAAGTGTATCATTAAAATCTTTTTCATCTTCTCCTGGAAAAGCAACAATTATATCAGTTGTTATTGAACAATTTGGTATCTTATTTTTTATTTTATTAAACAACTCAATATATTGCTCTTTAGTATACCTTCTACCCATAAGTTTTAATATCTTATCACTACCTGATTGAAGTGGAAGATGTATGTATGGCATTATATTATCATATTTAGCTATAATATTTATCATTTTATCATCAAAATCCCATGGATGTGATGTAACAAATCTAATTCTCTCTATGCCTGTTAGGGCTGTATCTTCTAACAAATCACCCATAGTATATTCAATACCCAAATCTTTACCATACGCATTAACATTTTGTCCTAATAAAGTAACTTCCTTATAACCATCTTTAACTAATTCTTTTACTTCATTTAAAATATCTTCTGGTAATCTTGAGCGTTGTTTACCTCTAGTATATGGAACAATGCAATAAGTACAAAACTTATCACAACCATACATAATATTAACCCAAGCCTTATACTTAGAATCTCTCTTAACAGGAATATTTTCATAAACATCCCCTTCTATACTAAAAACATCAATTTCTTGAGTTTTATTCTCCATAGATTCCCTTAATATATTTGGAAGCTTATGTAAATTATGGGTACCAAAAACAATATCAACCCATGAATATTTACTCTTAATACTGTCTACTACATTTTCCTCTTGGGCCATACATCCACATATACCACATATAATATTAGGTTTTGTTTCTTTTAAATGTTTAACACGACCCAAAAAACCAAACATTTTATTATGAGCATTTTCCCTTATCGCGCAAGTATTTAAAATAATTATATCAGCATCTTCAAATATATCAGTACAAGTAAATCCCATATCTTCAAGCATAGCAGCTAATACCTCACTATCATGAACATTCATTTGACATCCATAAGTTTTTAAAAAATACTTTTTACCTTTACCTAAACATTTCATATTTTCTGGAACTTTATAATCATTCCTAATAATTTTAACTTCTTTTTTTGTTCTAGTTTTTGCTTCTTTTAAATTTGGTAAATTCAAACATACCACTTCCTTCGTATAAAATAATAACACATTTTATTATTTTAAGCAATAAAATTTAATTCATTTTTAAGTACATAATAGCTTATATTATATTGGTGATAAAATGTTCTATAATAACGAAATACTTAGGATTGCTAGAATATTAGGAATTGATTTTACTAAATTTAGTTTTGAAGATTTTAAAGAAGGAATAAATGTTGAATTAGAGCATGGATTAATTAATCCTATTACTAACGTGACAAACAACGATTTACTTAAAACAGCTAAAATTGCTCTTGCTCATTTAAATGAATTTCCAAATTATTATAATAAAAATTATGGAATAAAAGTATTTGAAGAATTTTTAAAAAATAAAAAATAAAGTAACTTCACTTTATTTTTATCTAATTTATTTATAATTTTCCATTTTACTAACTACATTCTTAATATTTTCTACTCCAAAAGGTTTATTTAACAAATCTACAATTTCATAAGTAAAAGCTTTATCAATAGTCTCCTTAGAATCATCTCCACTTATTATAGATACAGGAATTCTTTTAAACAAATTATTATTTTTAAAATAATTTAACACATAAAATCCATCAGTACCTGGCATATTTAAATCAAGTAATAGCCCTACTATTTCTCTTTCTTTATCCTGTACAATTAAATCAGTTGCTTCCCTACCATTACTAGCTTTTAAAACTTCATAATCATCATCAAGAGCCTTAGCTATAATATTTTTTATAATTTCTGAATCATCTGCTACTAATATCTTTTTCATTGTTACCCTCCTTTATATAATTTTTAACAATTTTAATAATTCTATTTAATTCATTCATCAAACTATCATAATTATTTTTTATATACTCTATATTATCTTCCTTACCTTTAATCTCGTGATTATATGAAAGTTGTGCTAACTTTTTGAACCCTAAATATTTACTATCACTTTTTAATGCATGAGCAAGTATAGCATAATTTTTAGTATCAGAAGATTCCATATATTCTTTCATTTTAGGGATTCTAGTTTCACACTCATTTAGAAAATCTTTTAATGTATCATTGTACATATCTATATCTCCTAAAAGTTCTATAGAACCTTTAACATCTATTCCCTTATCTTCTAAGTATGTAGTATCATATATTATTTTATTTTTACTTTGAGATATATCAGCTTTAACATCTACTTTTAAATATTTTACAAGTATTTTATTCAATGTATGTTTATCTATAGGTTTTGATAAATACTCATTAAATCCTACTTCTATATATTTATTAGCTTTACCATTAATCGCATCTGCTGTTAAAGCTACTACTGGTATATTAAACCCATCCAATTCTTTTAATTTCTTTAAAGTTTCAACTCCACCCATTTTAGGCATCATTATATCTAAAAAAATTATATCATAAGTAACATTACTTTTTATTTTATCTAATAATTCAAATCCACTACCTAATGTTTCTATATCAGTATTATATTCACCAAACAATCTTTTAGCGACCTTCAAATTTAATGCATTATCATCTACTACGACTATTTTATTTTTACTTAAATCTAATGCTTCTTCATGTTCTTCTTCTTTTTCTAACTTAGTATTTCTTATTTCTTGTGATAAATAAATAATAAAAGTAGAACCTTCTCCATAAGTACTATTGACTATTATCTTTCCACCCATCATTTCAACTAATCTTTTAGTAATTGCAAGTCCTAGTCCAGTACCTTCTATTGTAGTATTTTTATCCTCATCAAGTCTTTGAAACTTATCAAACAACTTATCCATTTGTTCTTTTTTTATTCCTCTACCCGTATCTTTTATAGTTATAATAAGATTACTCTTCATATTTTCATTAACACACTTAACATCAAAATCTATATATCCTTGCTTAGTATACTTTGCAGCATTAGTTAAAATATTAGTTATAACTTGCTTTACTTTACCTGCATCACCATATAAAACAGGAGGAATATCAGGAGCAAAATTACATCTAAGTTCAATAGGTTTTTCTTCAATACGAGGCAATATGAGTTTAGATAAATTTTCGAGAATTTCACTTAAATTATATTCAGTATTAACAATCTCCATTTTATCTGCTTCTATCTTACTTATATCTAGTATTCCATTTACTATTTCAAGTAAATTTTTAGAAGCCATTATTATATCTTTAGCATCTTCCTTAGCTTCATCCAATGTTTTAGCAGTATCAATACATTCACTAAAACCAACTATAGCATTTAAAGGTGTTCTTATTTCATGAGACATACTACTTAAAAAATCTGTTTTGGCATGATTTGCTTTCTCTGCTTGATCTTTAGCAAGTTCTAATTGGTTTAACATTTTTAAATCAGGATTTTCAATTGTAAAATACATAATAGTACATATAAAAGTTTCTATATAAGTTAATAGTAAAATTTGTGGATAGAAGAACTGAATAAGCATAGCCACTCCTCCCACCAACAAGAAAGCAAAAACAGGAATAAATTTTGTATCTTTTACTTTTTTGAAATTCTTAAATAGATAAAATACTATAAATATAATAGCAATGGTTGAAACAAAATATGTAAAATATACACTAGGTCCTACTGTATATCTAATTAAAAAATCTTTTGCTACAACTAAATTAATATCTAAAACAGCAATAATAATTGTAATTAAAACATAATAAACGGTAAACATAACCATTCTTTTTTTTATAATTTTATTGTCATTTTTAATCATACTAAAAACATAGTATGCAAATGTTGAAATCCATAAAATAAGATAAAATAAATATGATTTATATATCAATTTACTTATAATAGGAAATTCATTATATATATTAGAAGCTGGCGTACATAACAGTTCAATAATTAAACCGAAAAAATTCGATATTAAAAGCATTTCATATATCTTGGTTTCTTTATTTTTTACATGTCCCTTTTTATAAAATAATATTAACAATAATACACTAAAAGGAATAGCACATATTGGAAAAAATATTCCAGTCCCCACACAATCATCTCTTTTCTTTACTACTATACTATAATCAGTATAACATAAAAAAAAGAATAAGTGAATTATTCTTTTACTATTTTTTTTACTTTACTTATATCTTTAGATTCTTGTAGTGCCAATTGTTCTAATTTTGGGTAATCAACCTTTTCAGTACCACTACGACGTGGAAGAGAATCAACAAATTCTATATAAGTTGGTATTTCATACCATTTTAATTGCTCATACTCACCTGAAAAATTACGTATTGGTTGATTAAATAAATCAATTAATTTTTCTTTTATTTCAGATTTATCAAGTGAATTATCCTTAAGAACAATATAAGCTTTATTGACGTATAACATGTCATCATCTGGCACTTTAACAACTGCACAATCATTTACAAAATCAATATTCGAAATAATTGATTGAACATGGTCACAATAAACTTTATTTAAAGTTGAAATTATATAAAATCTAGAATCTCTACCAGTTAGAGTAAAATAACCATCTTTATCTATAAATCCAATTGTTCCCGTTTTAAAAAACTCTTTACCATTTTTTTCAAATTTAGCTTTTTTTGTAAACTCTGGGTTTTTATAATACTCTTTAAAAACATGTTTTCCTGAAACACATAATAATCCCTCTTCATTATATTTTTTTTCTTCAAGAGTATCTGGATCAACTATTATAGCTTCAGTTCCAACAAGTACTTTGCCAGCTGTTTCTGGTCTAACTTTTATTCCGGTTGGATTTGTACCGCAACTTACTGTTTCTGCATTTCCAGATCCATTTCCAATTTCAACATTATTTGCTCCATGATTTTTAAAAAACTCTTTACCTCTAGTTGCATGATTTGGAGTTAAAAAATCTCCACCTGATATATATGTTATTATAGATGACAAATCTTGCCCTGAATTCACATTTTTCATTATAAGATCTAATAGTGCTGGGCTTCCAAAAATTATATTTGGTTTTTTATTTAAATAATAACAAATTGTATCTTTTGAAATATTTGGAGCCAAAATTGCTGTTTTATTACTCATCAATGTCATTAATGTAGAAGTAGCAAACCCATATGGATAAGAGAATGGAACACAAACCAATGATCTATTTCCAATTAGAGATTTAGATTTACTAGAATTTTTTAAATATGTCGCTGCAGCTATAATATTTTCATTAGTTAAAACTACAGATTTTGGTTTTCCAGTAGAACCACTAGTAAACAAAATTAAAGAATCACTTTTCCCTGAATTATGTGGCATTCCTTTTTTTTGATATTTTGATATATCTTTTAATGAATTAAAATCAAGAAAATAATCACTAGTTATTTCAACTTGAGTAGATTTTGATAACAAGCTATTTGTTTGATTCTTTGATAAAGTTATTATATGGTTAACATTTGTATTATTTTTAATTTTAGTATTTTCATGCAGAGATTTATTATAATTAATAAATACTGGTGATTCAAACAAATTTAAATATTCCTCTATTTCCTCTTGAGGAGCAGCATAATTAAGAAAAGTCGTTATTGCTCCTATACGATTACAAGCTAAAAATACTGCTACTGCTTGATAAAGATTAGGCATTGAAACAGATACTATTTGTCCTTTTTTTACCCCTAATTCGCGTAATGCTTTAGAAATTATAATTGCATCATCAAAAAGTTCTTTATAATTAGCAGATAAATCTAAACAATCAATAGCTTCAGTTTGCTTATAAAATAGATTTAATGAATAAATTGCATTATACACACTAACATTTGGTATCATAGGTTTCTTTTCAAAATAATTATATCCCACATTTTGTGGTTTATCAATACTAGGATATCCCGTTAATTCTTTTTTACTCATATTCTCCCCCTTAAAGTAATAAATTTTATATATTTATTTTAACACATATTACATCCAAACTGCAACATATATAAAATAAAAACTTATAAATAAGTATATAACTTTATCTATAAGTTAAGTCAAATTAAGTATTAGTTATATATACTTAAACTTAATTATATAAATAATTAAGTATGAAATATAATAATACTTATTTATTATAAATCAAGTTTTTTGCTTGAAAATGTCATATTTGTGTCTGAAACTATACTAATAGTTCCATTTTAAATAAATTTTACTATAAATTTAATTTTTTTATTACATCTTCTCTTACTTTTTTTGATAACTTTCCATTGTTTTCATCATCTGTTATCATAATTCCATCTTCTACATATGCAGTCTCACCTTCTAATAACATATCTAAGGCATATTTATTAAGCGGAATATTTATAAAATCTTTTAAATCTTTTTTCTCTATCCATTTAACTACATGTTTTGCATCTTCTTCTTTTGTTATCTTATCACACTTATCTGTATTTAAATGCCCAAATACAATATTTAAATATGCATATCTATTAACACCCTTATACCCTGCATAAAAATGGTTTACTACTTTAAAATTGCTAATAAAATCTATTGTAACATCAGAATATCCTGTTTCTTCATATATCTCTCTTATAGCTGCTTCACGGGCGGTTTCTCCTTCTTCTATTCCTCCCATTACAAAGCTTTTACAATTTCTCCCTTTAGCATCTTCACATAAATAAGTATCGTTTTCATTATTTTTTATAACAGCAACCACACTATATCTTACTTGAGTTTTAATATCTTCTCTTGGTGATTCTTCACCTTCTCCATAAAAGTAAGGCGCAACTACTTGTTTTAATTTCAAATTATTTTCTTTAGCATATTCATAATCCTTTTGATTATGTGATGGTATAAAAAACCTATTTTGTTTTTCATTCATATTTATTATATTTAATTTATCCCCTGTTAATGGATTTATTCCATATAAACTGTCATCAATATCACTACTGATAATACCCGTTGCCCCATAAATAAGTTCAGGCCTATCTATAGATACCTTTACAAATTCATCATTACTCAACTTAACTTTTACTTCAAAATTCATACTATACCTCCTTTTTATAAATAAGTTGCAATCTTAAATACATGATTACTTTCAAAGACTATATTTTTCTTACAATCTTCTATTTATATTTTATCATAAATATATAAACATACATATCTTTTTAATTATTTAATTTCAATTCTTTTATTTTCATTATATCTATTCCATAAATAGTCTTATATATACTCTCAACATCTAAAGTTGTTATTTTATCTTTATTTGGATTAATTTTATTTAAAACTTCTAATACGTCTTCATTACTTTTTCCTTCTATTTCCATATACGTAGGAATTAAAGGCCAGGTATCTATAGAAATTTCTACATTATCAATTAAATAAATTGTTCTTAAATTTTCTTGATAATTTCTATAATTATATCCTAATTCATTTAGTATTAAATTAGTTTTATCAAAATCACTTACTTCTATTTCTAATTCTTTAGTACCATCTATTTTTTTATTATCTATTACCTCTTTTATTGTAAGCGTTGTTACCTCTCCATTGGTTCTAAGTCTTATCCATTTATTACTTTGTTTGGGATTAAAATCATAAACTAATCTTTTTTGTAAATAATCCCCTTTTTTTATTGCTCCCATCTTATTTAATTTATCTTCAATTTCTTTTCTTTCTATCTCTAAAATAGTCAATTCCTTTTCTATATTCATAATACCTCCTATAAATAATACTAAAATTTATAATTAATCAAAAACAACTTATGAAGAGCTCTTGTCTTTGAAACATATAACAATTTCATATCTAATACACTAGACTTATCAAAGTCATTTTCATTTATAATAATTACAGAATCAAATTCTAATCCTTTTGATAGATAACTAGGCATAATAGATATTGAACTATTATAATTTAAATTATCTTTTGTTATTAAACTTATATCTATATTATTTTTTAATTCTTCATACATTTTATTTGAACCTTCTTGAGTTTTAGTAATTATAGCTATTGTCTTATTTTTATCTTTTATTGTATTAATTAATTCAATAATATTTTTATTATATTTTTCTACCTCTTCTCCATGTCTTATTACTGGTATTGCTTTATCTAATCCTAGTATTTCATTTATTTTATTTGCTTCATTCATAATTTCTATCGTAGTACGATAACTTTTATTTAATTTTAATATCTCAAAATTTTTGTAGATTGATTTCAAACTTTCCCAATTAGATAAACTCCTATATGGATATAGACTTTGAGCTAAATCTCCATATATACTAAATGTTGAGTTTTTAAAAATTTTCTTTAAAACAAAAAATGTAAATTCTCCATAATCTTGAGCCTCATCAATAACAATATGTTTAAAATTATAATATTCTTTACTACCATTTAATTTATATTTAATATACATTAAAGCTGGTATATCTTCTATATTTATATTATTATTTTTAATATTCATAAAATCAAATTTTAACTTTCTTAAAATATCTATGTAACACTTTTTAGTTTTTGTATTAGTTATAGTAAAATATTTTTTTAAATTTATATTTATATTTGATTTAAATAGTTCTAAATCCTTTTGTTTAATATTATTGTTAATATATTTTCTTGCTATTGTATCTATATTATCATTAATATATTTATTTAGAAGTAACATTAATCTTTCTATTCTAGAATTGATACTTTGATATATTTTTTTATCTATATCATCATAAATACTTTTTATAAAATCAATTGATAATATCTTCATGTTATTTACTATAAAATCTTCATTAGGAAGTATTTCTAAATCATTAAAAAATTTATCAATTTCTTTTTTCATACTCATTGATACTTTGTAAGAAGCTTCTCTATCAATATTTTTAATTATATCTAACGAATTATTAATATTAAAAGATTCATTAACATAATTTAAAAATAATTCATCAAGTGTATTTTGAATAACACCATTAACATCTAAATCAGGTAGTATATTTGATATATAACTTACAAAAAATTTATTTGGTCCTATTACCATATAATCACTAGGTTTAAATAAATCTCTATTATTATAAACTAGGTATGCTATTCTATGGAGTGCGACAGTAGTTTTACCAGATCCTGCTACACCTTGAACTATTATATTTTTATTTATTTTTTCCCTTATTATTTTATTTTGTTCACTTTGTATAGTTGATACAATATTTTTTAACCGATTATCCGCACTTACACTCAAATATGGCTTTAATAATTCATCATTTGATACAGTATCTACATCATTAAAACTTATTAGTTTACTATTTTCTATTGTATATTGTCTTTTTAATAATAACTTGCCTTTAATTATTCCATCAGGCACTTGGTATTCAGCACTTCCAACATTTGAATCATAATATAAAGATGATATAGGTGCTCTCCAGTCAACAGTTATTATATTATTATCATAATCTGTAACACCCTTCTTACCTATATAACATTTATCAAAATTATTTAAACTTTTAAAATCTATTCGTGCAAAATAGGGATTTAATTTTGCTTTTTCTATACTTTTAATTTCATTTTCTAATTTAAATTTTTCATCTAACATAGCATCATAATCAAATTTATATAATTCTTTTAAATGACTCAATTTTAATGTAGAATCATCAATTACTTCATTATATTTGCTAATAGTATAATTCAAATAATTTAATTCTTCTTGCATACTATTACCTCCTAGTGCCACGGCGTATTATAATTATTACATACCCCATTCTACACTACAAAATAATTGCTGTCAAGATTTTTTCCAAATTTTATTTAACAAAAAAACAGGTAAGTAATGATGTTATTATTTTTATCATACAAAGTACCTGTTAATTTCTTTCTGTTATTTGTTTTATAATTCTTTTATCTATTAAATAATACTCACCAATATATTCTATATTGTCATTCTTTATCCTTACAAATGAAGAATTTGGCAATGCAATTAAAGGAGCATACTCACTAACCTTTTTGACTTCATCTACATATTTCAAATTAGATAAATCAAAATGTGGATATATATTTATATCTACTAAACCCAAACCAGGATAATTTTCTATTTTATTATCTTTATATTCATCTAAATATAATACATTTTTACTTTGGTTAAGTGATCCAGCACTTACACCTATAACAATCTTTTTATTTTTTATATATTCTTGCAATCCAAAATTATTTATATTTTTCATTTGGTTATAAATTTCTCCACCCATTAGAAACACTATATCACTTTCTTGAATCATATTTTTTGCATTTTCTTTTGTTATACGATTATCTATTAAATATATATTTTTAAATTTTACGTCTATTTTATTAAATAAACTTATAAATAAATTTTTACTTTTATCATTTTTTTCATAATTATCAAAGTAAGATGAAATAAAAACAATACTTAAATTATTTTCTATATCTTTCTTTAAGTATTCTTTCTGTAAACTATTAAATCCATTTTTCTTATCTACACTACTAAATAAATAATTAATCATATATTCCTCTTTTTTTATTTTCTAAATAAATATTTTTATCTAATACATATTTAGAGAATGTCAATAATCCTTCATAGAATGTATAACATGATTCATGAATCTCTTCACCAATTTTTATAAATCCTAAATGCTCAAATAATTTACAAGAGCCTATATTGTCTTTAACTGCTCCACTGTCTATGTTTTTTATTTCAACCTCTTCAAACATATATTTAATTATAGTAAGTGCAGCTTCAGTAGCATATCCATTACCCCAATATCTAGGATCTATATACCACCCAATATCTCTAATTTCAAGATCTTCTCCATTTTCATTAACTGATATTTGTCCTATAACTTCTTCTTCGCCACTTAAACTATATTCTTTTTTTAAAAATACACTCCAACAAAATACATCATTATCAAAAGCATGATCTACTTTAGATTTATAAAATTTTTCTTGTGTATCCCAAGTCCAATATTCTTTTTCTAATGCATGTTTCTTGCCAGATGTTAGATACCACTTATTTACACTTGGAATCATTAATATTTCCCATAATCTCTTTTGTTCTTTTAAGCTTGATTTTCTTAAACTTAATCTTTTTGTTTCTAACTCTTTACTACCAATAAATTTCATTTTATCACCTACACTTGTTCTTTTGATACCAATTGGCAAAATCATATTTAGCTGTACCCCCAAAATTTTGCTTCATAATCTATATCAAGTTCTCTTAATTCACTTAATGTTTTAGTCTCACCGTCTGGTATATAAAATTTATCATGCCATCTACCTAATTTGCCTCTAGAATTATATGATATAGTACCTGTACTACCGCCTTTAAATACAATAGGTTCACATCCAGGTTCACAATATGCGAAACAATCTTCCAATCTAGCTTTTCTATTTTTTTCATCCTTAAAAATTTCTAAAAATTTTTCTACCCCTATCTGTTTATCAAAATAATGATTATATGGACCAGGTAGACCACCTAAGGCATCTATATATAGTCCACTATCAGATTTAATGCATGGTCTATTTAATTTTTCACATGCGTATTTTACACTAAACCTTACAACCTCTTCACAATTATCTGCTTGTATTTCTAAAATTTCAAAATCAGGTTTCATAATATCTATATCAAATCCATAAATTTCTTTAAAAATATGATATGCCTCATCAAATTTTCCTTTATTAGTTGTTAAATATACTGGTTTCATATCACACCTCCTATATACTTTTAAAATCAAATTCTTGTAACATTTTCTTTTTTATATCAAAACTTTCTTTAATAGATGAATTAAAATCCCCTTCATTTGTCACTAAATCAATCCAATAAATCGCGCACTTATTTATATAGTCTATTTCTTTCTTCTTTAAAGTATTATCATTACCATAATAACTATCTAAAAATAACTTAATGCCTTCTTTATCTATACCCCTAGTTTTAGAGAAAAACAAATTACATATAAGAATAGCTACATCATATATAGAATCTCCATATTTAGCATCATCAAAATCTATAAACCCTATTTTATTGTTATAAAATATATTTGACTTAGTTAAATCAAAGTGTAGTAAAGATTTTCTATTTAATTTATTACTAGGTACATTAGATAAATTATAAATATTTTCTTTTGAATAATCATGAAAATTTCTTAATACGAGCCCTAATTCTTTTATTATATTGGATGTCCTATCTATATATTCTATTTGTATTCCTTCAAGAAATGTATACAATAACAAATACTTGTTATTATACCTAATATAACTTTTATTACTAATAGTTTTAACTATCGAAGGCACGTACATGTATTTAGATATATTATTATGTATACTTATCATACTATTTAATAAATTAATATCATCATATATTTTTAAAACATATTTATTGCTATTTGTATAAATTATATAAACATTACCTATAGTAGATTCTTCATTCTTAATAAATTTAGTTATTTTAATACCATAATTATTTTCTATTTCCTTAATCATATGTATTTTTTAACCTCTAACCACATCTCTTTAGCATTTTCATGTGTTAAGATATCATATACTTTATCAATATCCACCCAAAGTATTTTATTTACTTCACCTTCTTGCGGTTTTATTTCTAAATTAATTGGCCTTGCTAAAAAGAATACACACGTTTTTGGTATAGTTTCTTTTACTATATAAGAAATAGTAAATCTTTTTGACTCATCTACTACTACAACATCTATATTTACTTCTTCTTTAGTTTCTCTTATAGCTGTCTCTACTTCTGTTTCATTTCCTTCAACATGTCCTTTAGGAAATCCATAAAAGCCTGAAGATTGTTCTATTATTAAAACTTTTCCTTCGTTTACTATAATTGTTCCACATGATTTTTCCATACTACCACCACATTTATTATATACTAAAAAAAGACTTATAACAATTATTTTTTATAAATCTTTTTTTCTAATACGCCTAATTTATCCAAGTATTTCAATACTATATTAGTACTAGTTGTTACATAATCAAGTGCATACCTATCACCATTATAAATAATTATAGTACTTTTTAATTCATAATCGCACCAAATAACTAACCAATTACCTTCATAATTATTTATTACATTTATATAATTGTCTAAATTATTAATTAAATCATTATGATAACTTAGTATAAGTACTCTATTAATATTTAAATTATTATATTTATAAGTTTTTATACTATCTTTAATATTATCAGTAATACTTTTATTAAAATTAGTTGTAACAAAATACTTTTTTTCTAATGCTTTACTATCTAAATTTAGATTTAAACTTTCATATATTAGTTTATCTTGTTTAGTATATCTTGGGCTATTTAAATATTCTGTATCTGTAAGTACAGTAAGTGCGACTAGTATTTTATCCTCTTCATTAAAATTATATTTATTTTTAAATAAATTATATATAAGTAATCCTGTACTAGCATACTCTATCTCTAATACATTATCTATTTCTTTAGTTATTCTATGATGATCTATCGCACCCACTACATTACTTTTTTTCAATTTATATAATTGATTGTGATCTACTAATATAAATTTGTTATCTTTAGGTTCTACTACTATTGGTTTTTCATTCAAATAATCCTTTATTATTTTAGAACTCGAATCTAAATATTTATATCCTTTTAAAATAGCAAATTTAGCATCCACACCAAAACTCTTTAACACTTTACTAAGTAAATAACTTGAAAAAATAGAATCTACATCTGGATTTGGATGACCTATTACATATATTCTACCACTACAATTATTAATTATATTTTTAAGTGTGTTGTTTATTAATTTATTTCTTATTTTTTTCAAAGTATTTATATCAAAATCAATACCTAGATTAAGTAATTTATCAATAGATCTAGCCTCTATTATTTTATAAGTCAAATTTTGATCTTTTTTAATACTATCAACTATTATATCTAAACTATTTAAAGGTTTATTTTTTATCTTTTGTTTTTCTATATATTCTTTTATATTATTTTCTATATCCATAATTCACATCCAAATTTAATATATCATTTAACCTATTATATGTCAATTTATTTCTTTTATTATTACAGGTATCAACATCTCATCTTCTGTAAGTCCTGCATGCATACTTTTAAATTTTTGACAAGTTTCATTATCAATAAAATATTTATCTCCTATTGCAATCGCAACAAAATCTCCTATAGAATCTTTAAAATGTATATTATTTTTACCTACACCAAATATTTTTTGTTCTAATACTTCATTTTGATCTAATAAGTTAAAATCATTTTTAAAGTACTTATTAAACTCTTGTTTAAATATAGATTCTAAACCAGGTTTTATTTTAAAAGATTGAGCTCGAGGTTCTATAGATACTTCTCTTTCTAATGTTTGTGTTATAGATGTATAATTTTCTAAATTTATTGGTTCTGAATTTATATGTCCGTGATCTGCAATAGTTATTACTACACTGTTTTTTATTTTACTACACAACTCTTCTATTTTATCATTAATTTTTTGTATTTCTTCTACTACCTCTTTTTTATTACTACCAAGTTCATGTAATAAACTATCTGGATTATCATAATAAGCATATATAAATTTTTTTTCATTAATTAAAGTTAATTTATATATATCTTCTACTATATTATTAAAATCATGGTATTTCTCATTTTTAAAAGGCGCTAAAAGATATGCTTTACTTTTTTTATTTATTTTTTCTATTATATTTTCATAAGGATATGTTTTATTTGAAACATTATATTCTTGAGCAATTATATTACTATTTTTTAAGGTATTTAAGAACATTGTTATTGTTTGATCTTCATCCTTAAAATATAAGTCCCAACCTAACCAACCATGCTCATTAGGATTTTTACCACTCATCATACTAGTTGTTGCAGCTGTTGTTGTAGGTGGAAAAACGGTAGTTATTTCTTTTACTCTATTTTTTCTAAGAAATGAATCTTCGTTTATATGTTTATCTAATATTTTTGATCCTAAACCGTCACATAATATAACAATTACATTTTTATAATTTTTATCAAGTATTTTATCTATAAATGGTAATGTATTATGATATGTAGTACAGTTGAAATGTTTTAATATTGAATTAGATAAATTAGTTATACATTCTTTATAATTTGGTTTTTCTATATTCATAATTCCTCCTATATTCTCGCACTCATCAAATTGCTTGATGAATATCTCTTTAGTCCTTTATAAAAAACTAGAAATGAAACAAAAACAAATCCTAAAGTTGTTAAAATAACAATTATAAATAATTTTATATCAAAATTATTTATAATAGATACTGGTACATAAGTAGATATACCTACTGGTATGATTGTATAGAGAATTAGTTTTACTATACCTTTAAATATAGAAGATGGGTATGTAGAAAAACTCGTTACAAATCCATTACCCATATCCGCAATAACATCTGATTTATTAATCCAAAAACTTAAACTAGATAATATTACAGCAAATGCCGTTATTGTTATACCACCCAATATAGTAAAAAGAATAAATAATACAAATCTAGTCATTGTAAATCCATAAATAAGTAACATAATAAAGCCATATATAATATCCCCTAATGCAGATGGTTCTACATCAGTAGTAATACAAGATAATAATACATTTTTTGGTTGTACTAAATATGAATCTAACTTACCATTATTTATTGTATCATGAAGATTAAATGAATTTTTAAAAAAGAAGTGAGCAAACCCATATGTAGAAGCAGATATTGCCCATAAGAGTAATACCATCTTAAACGTATATCCCCCAAAATTATCTTTAAGAGAATAAAATATTATCCATTCAATAATGAATGACGCATTATTTAATATCATAAATACTATATTAAATATAAAAGATACTTTATTTAACATCTCTCTCATTAATGCATATTTAACAGATAAAATAGATATTTTAAATTGATTTTTAACCTCCGTTAACATTTAGTTTTTTCACTCCTTTCTTATATATTAAATTACATATTAAAAATGAAAATGCAATATAAATAATTTGACTAATTAATATAATAATTCCTTCATTTATATTAAAATTTACAAACAATCTTGCTGGACCATAACATACAACATATACTGGACTAAATTTTAATATTGGTTGTATAAATTTTGGAAAATATTCTATTGGAAATAAAGTTCCTACTATTAATATTAGTTTACTATATATCCAATAAAATGGATTAGCATCCTCAATAAAGAATGATATTAATCCTATAAATGTTATTAATAATATACTTATTATAGTAGCTAATATCATAGATATTAATACAAAAATAACACTTAATATATTTATATCAGGCATACTACCTAAAAATATAAATCCTAATAATAATCCCAATACTAAATAAATCAATCCTTTAATAGTTGCATCAGCTAAATAATTAGATAAAATATATCCAACATAATTATAAGGTCTATTAATGTTATAAGTTATATTACCACTCTTAACATCATTACATATTTTTCTACATAAATTTCTACCACTTAAAGAAGACCAAAGTATTTCAGTTATTATTACATACCATATCATTTGATTCATACTATAGCCATTAATTAATTTACTAGAATCACTATATATGTATTTCCATAAATTTAAAAATATAAAAATATGTATTAAATATCCAATGAAACCTACTAAATAATTAAATACATATTGTAGATTACTCATAAGTTCTGATTTAAATATAAATAAATATTTTTTCATATTACTTACCTTTATATATATTACTTATAATATCTTCCAAAGGAACATTAGATATATTAATATCTATTATATTATCAGTATTTAATAACTTTAATGCATCAGATACACTTTTCTTTTTTAAATCTACTTCTATTTTTAAATTATAACCTTTATCTTTTAATATAGTAATTCCATCCTCTTCTTCTAAATTTACTTTTTCTTTCATTTTAGCATCCACTATTTTTTTATTTAAATAATGATATTTTAAATTTTCCATTGAATCATCAAGTACAATTTCTCCATTATTTATAATAATAACTCTCTTACATAATTTTTCTATATCACCTACATCATGACTTGTTAAAAATATAGTAGTTTTATATTCTTTATTCATTCGTTTTATTAAAGTACGTATGCTTTCTTTAACTACTGGATCTAATCCTATTGTAGGTTCATCTAAAAATAGTACTTTTGGTTCATGTATTAAGGATGCTACTATCTCACATCTAATTCTCTGTCCTAAACTTAAATTCCTAACTGGTGTATTTATAAATTCATCAAGTTCAAATAATTCTCTTAATTCTTTAATTTTCTTTTCTACTTTATAATCAGGTATATCATAAATAGCTCCAAAAAACTTAAAATTATCATATGGAGTTAAATGAGTCCAAAGTTGTTCTTTTTGACCAAATACAGTTCCAATATTATAAGCTAATTCTTTTCTTTCCTTAAATGGATCAAAATCTAAAACTTTAATATTACCACTATCATAACAAAGTATTCCTGTAAGCATCTTTATAGTAGTCGATTTTCCTGCTCCATTAGGTCCAATAAATGCGATTACTTCACCTTTTTCTACATTAAAAGAAATATTTTTAACAGCTTTTACTATTTTATACTTAGGTTTAAAAATACTCTTTAAACTACCTTTTAAACCTTTTTCTTTTAATTTAACTTTAAATGTCTTAGATAATTTTTTTACTTCTATTACATTTGACACATTATCACTTCCCTTCTGTATATTTTTTATACTTTATGTTTTTCTTTAAAGATTCTTCTACATCTATCCAATATCTTCCAAGTAATTTTCCATTATCATTTATTTTATTTTCTAATACACCTCCAGCATCTAATATTGTTTTTACTGAACCAATATTATCATCATATGCCGTTAACAATACTTTATCTAAACCTAATTCTCTAGCTTTAATTAAGCACAAATAAAGGTTAATTTTATTATATCCCTTTCTTCTTTCACTTACCTTTATACTATAACCAATATGTCCACCATGAAGGAGCAAATTCTTATTTAAGTTATATCTCAAATTAATTAAACCTACTAATTTAGAATCATTTTTTCTTATTAAAAAGTATTCATATCCAGGGCAATATCCTGAAGGTGCTGTTGATGTATTACTTAATTTACCTAAAAATTCTAACCATCCTTCATAATTATCAAGATACTTATCAAGCCCACTATCTCCATTTAAATTACTACTGTTTTCATAAAATTCTTTTACATAATTTATAGCTTCATCTTTTCTTTTAATACTAGGACTTTCTAAATAAAATTTCTCCATAATATCATCCTTTCTTATATTCTTTTTGTGTGATTGAATAAATTATTAAATCATCTAATTTATTTGTATATTTATTAATCATTCTTTCTTTTAATATAGCCTCCATCTTCATACCAGCTCTTTTCATTACCATACCACTTTTTGGATTACCACTTATATATTTAGCTTCTACTAAGTTCATATTACAATCTATTAAAAAGTATTCTATTACTCTTTTTAGTGCTTCAGTAGCATATCCATTACCCCAATACTTAGATCCATAACAATATCCTACTTCTACATAATTTTCTTTCTCATATACATGTACTCCTGTAATACTACCTATAACTTCACCTGTTTCTTTTAATTCTACAACCCAGTTATAAGCACCTTTTTTATATTCCTGAATCCAAAGTTTTATAATATTTTTAGAATCTTCTACATTCTTATGCGTCTGCCATTCTAAATATTTATTTGCTTTTTTATCACTACCCCAGTTTTTATACATACCAGCAGCATCACTTATTTTAAACTTTCTAAGTATTAATCTTTCTGTCTCTAATAATTTAGTTCCTTTCATATTTTCTCCTCCTTTAAAAAAGGCACAGAAATCACTCTAGTAAGTGACTCCGTGCCTTCAGACGTGTAGGACTAGTATCCCTATGTAGCTTTATACATACTCACACAATAATTTTTGATTTTCGTATAAAAAGTACTAAAAAACACGAAAATCACCTTAGTGACTCCGTGTTTACGTGTAAGATTTCTCCCAGGGAAGCTCGTTACCTTATTCCCTCTCACTACCTAAAATTATATATTAAAATTTTTATTTGTCAATACCTCTTGTACTAAATTTGATAATTTTTTTGGATTTAAACTTTTTATATCATAAAATTTAGAACCTTTTGAATCATCATTTATTTCATTTATTACATTAGTTTCTTTTATATTACCAGTATATTCTAAAATCTCATAAATGATTCCAATATGATGAATGTTTTCTATCACACATTTATGTTTAAATTCTACATTAGTTGTTACTACATCTATTAATTTATACTTTAAAACATCTATTCCAACTTCCTCTTTTAATTCACGGATTAAAGTATCAACAGTTGATTCAGTGCGTTCTAAAGTTCCACCTGGTAAATCTAACATACCATCATAAGGTCCACCAACCTTATCAATCAAAAGTATTTCATCATTATTTTTGATTATTCCATATACACCTATGTGATTTATATATTTCATATTTTAATCAACCTTCTTATTTTAAAAATTTTTTTAAAACTCTACTTAATTCTGATTTATCAATAGGTTTACTTAAATAATCATCAAAACCATCACTCAAATATTTTTCTTTTTGTCCTTTAATCGCATCAGCAGTAAGAACTACTACTGGAGCATTAAATCCTTCTATTTCTTTCAATTTATTTAATGTTTCTACACCTGATAAACCTGGCATCATTTGATCAAGTAATATCAAATCAAATGTATTGTCTTCTTTTATCAAATCAATACATTCAATACCACTTTCTATTAATGTTGCTGAAATATCATAATCTTCTAAAAATCTTGAAGTTACTTTTAAATTTAATTTATTATCATCTACAATTAATACTTTTTTGCCTTTTAAACTAAATTGTTCAGCATTTTTATTATTAGTAATCATTTCTCTTACTTTATTATCTTCAACAATTTTTTGAATAAAAGTTACTGTTACTTTAGTATATTCTCCTACTTTACTTTCTATCTCTAAAGTACCACCTAACAAATTCATTAAATTTTTAACTGTTCCAAGGCCACTATTACTAGGTGAAGAATTCATAATAGAATTTAATCTTTCCTCTTCAATACCACTTCCTGTATCACTTATCTCTACTATAAGTTTTACATTATTATCTATCTTCTCTCCTCTAACATTAATATTTATTTCGCCCTCACTAGTATATTCAATAGAATTATTAATAATGTTAGTTAAAGCATTAGTTATTCTTTTACAATCTCCATAAAGAATAACTGGTAAATTACTATCTAAATTAATATTTAATTTAATATCTTTATTATTTATATATTCCTTTGAACTTTTCTCTAATATTTTAAACATTCTTAAAATACTATAATTTTTTTCTTCTTTTTCTATTGCTTTTTTCTCTATCTTTGATGTATCAAGTAATCCATCTATTATAGTTAAAACTTCTTTAGAAGATGATTTTATATTTTTTATATCTTCTTTTACATTATCATTTAATTTTTCTTTTAATAGAGACTCACTTAATCCCATTATATTTGATAATGGCGTTCGTATATCATGAGATATTGTTGATATTAAATCTGTTTTTGATTTATCAGCCATCTTAGCTGCATTTAATGCATTTTGTAACATAACATTTTGCTCTCTAATGCTTTCAGCATCTTCAGTTACATTCTTAGTTAAAATAGATACTATATTTCTTTGATTTTTTGTTAGAAAGAATACTGTACTTTCTAACCAAGTTGAATTTTTTATATCAGATCCAATTCTATATCTAAATGAAATAGAATTTAGTTCAAACTTTTTAAAATGTTCATCTAAAACCTCTCTAGATATATTAGAATAAACCATATCTCTATCTTTTTCATTTATATAACTTAATATCTCTTTTAATCCTTCACTATAAAATCCTCTTTTTTCCTCACCAAAATATAGATTATCTTCCTTAAAATATTTTAAATCATAAGAATTACTTGCTAAATTAATATTTATTTCTACATCATAAGATTTAGCTGTTATTTGATTAAGTTTAAATTCACGATTCTTTATATCAGTAGCTTGTGTTATTAAAAGGTGTTGTCTTTCGTGTTCTTTTGTTGCATCTATTACTTCTATTACTATATAATTGTCTTCTTTTTCTACATAATTAAATATTTTAATTCTAATCCACATATCATGATTATATTTTGGATTATCATATTGAATCATTTGGCCTACATATAAGCCTTTCTTATCCCAATTCTTTAATTCAGAATTTATTATTGGTAAATTCAAAATACTAGAAGCAATCTCATCATCACTCATTTTATCCTTTTCTATACCAAGTACATCATCTACATTATTTGATATATAACTAACTTTTCTAGTTTTAGAATTTAACATTATATAAACTGTTTCTGAATTTTCTACTAATGAATTAAATAATTTATTTTTATTACCATTACCATTAATTTTTATTAAATTTATTAAAGATATAATAATTATTATTAAAGATACAAATAATATATAACTAAATATAATATTATTTTTTAATACTCCAGTAAAAATATATACATAACTATAAATTATCATAAGTGATAAAATACATATAATAAAACCCTTTTTATTTTTCATATTAACCTCCTAGTATTATATAAATATTATAACACAATTTAAGTTTTTTTTATATATAAATTAAAAAAAAGACAAATAAGTCTTTTCCCTTTATTTATATATATTTATTTATAATATCCATAATTTTATTATATTCATTCATTAACTCATCAAAATGTTCATTTATATAATCTTTATTATTTTCTTTACTTTTCATTTCATGTTCATATGATAATTCTGCTAATTTCTTAAATCCTAAATACTTACTATCACTCTTTAGAGCATGTACATCTATTGCATATTCACTCATATTTCCACTCTCTTTATTTTCTTTTAATCGTGGTATTCTTTTCTTATTCTCTTCTATAAACGTTTCTAAAGTTTCATTATACATATTTATATCTCCTAGTAATTCTAAACTAGAATCTACATCTATACCATTTTCTTTTAAATAATCTACATTATTCTTTTTATCATTACTATTTAATGTTGGATCTCCAAACCTTCTATTTAATTCAGCTATCTCTTCATCTGTTATTGGTATTACTTTATGTATATCTTCCTCTTTTTCTTTTGTAAATATTTTGTTTAATACTCTATTTAATTCTGTATTTTCTATCGGTTTACTTAAATAATCATTAAATCCTACCTCTATATACTTATCTCCAACTCCACTCATCGCATCGGCTGTAAGAGCTACTACTGGTATATTAAACCCTTCTATTTCCTTCAATTTCTTTAATGTATCTTTACCACTCATCTTTGGCATCATTATATCCATAAATATTATATCGTATTTTTCTCCACTTTTTATCTTTTCTATACAATCAAATCCACTACTGGATGTCTCTACCTCTAATAGTTTTTCTTTTAATAACTTTGATGCCACTTTTAAATTTAATAAATTATCATCTACTACTAATACTTTCTTATTTGGAAACTCTATTTCTTGTTGTTCTTCTTTTACCTCTAATATACTTCCATCTACTATTTTTTGACTTAAAAATATTGTAAATTTACTTCCCTTTCCATATGTTGAATCTACTACTACTTTTCCATTCATCATCTCTACTAAATTCTTTGTTATTGCAAGTCCTAATCCTGTTCCTTCTAATGTTGTATTTTTATCTTCATCTATTCTATTAAATTTAGTAAACAGTTTATCCATTTGTTCTTTCTTTATTCCTCTTCCTGTATCTTTAACTGATATTACTAATTTACATATTCCTTTTTCATTTACACAACTTATTTTAAAATCTATATATCCTTCTTCTGTATATTTAACCGCATTAGTAAGTAAATTTAATATTACTTGTTGTACTTTTCCCTTATCTCCATATAATACATTTGGTATATCTTTAGCAAATTCACATCTTAATTCTATATTCTTTTCTCCTATTTTAACTTTTGTCATATTAGTAAGATTCTTTAATACTTCATTTATATTATAATTACCTTCTACTAATTCCATTTTATTTGCTTCTATTTTACTTATATCTAATATTCCATTTACTATATCAAGTAATGTATCTGAAGCTGTTACTATATCACTAGCATTTTCTTTTGCTTCTTCTAATGTCTTAGATGTTTCTATACACTGACTAAATCCTTTTATCGCATTTAATGGTGTCCTTATTTCATGTGACATACTACTTAAGAAATCACTTTTGGCATTATTTGCCTTCTCAGCAGTATTTTTTGCCAGCTCTAATTCTTGAATCATTTTTACATCTGGATTTTCTATTGTAAAATACATTAATGCAGTAACTATAGAATGACAAGTTAATAAAAGTGTTATTTTGGGATTTGAATTTTGAACAAACATAACAATTAACGATAAAATAATAAAAACCATTAATGGTATATATTCTTTCGAGTTAAGCTTTTTTATATTTTTTAACAAACAAAATATCATTATTAATACCATTATAAAACTCAAAAAATAAATAAAATTAACACTTAACCCAGTGGAATAACAAAAATTATCTTTATATACTATATTTGTTGGTAAAATTAATATTAATATAAACACTACAAAATTTGTAAATAAAACTATATAAAATATTTTATCAGTTTTAATAATTTTTTCTGAAAAGCTTCGAAACGATATGATAAAAATATATAATAAAAATAAAAAGGCCCACGAAAAATAATATAATAAATAAACTTTTGATATAAGCAAACTTGTATAAGAACTAATACCTAAAAATTTAAAATAAAAATAGCCAAATATATCCACTATAATTCCAAACAAATTGATTATTAATATATTTGAATATATTTTTGTATCCAAAGTTTTTACTCTTTCTTTAAAAAAGAATGCAAAACAAAACATTAATATATAGATTAAATTACAAAACGAAAAAATTAACATATTCATATATAGTACACCTACTTTCGATACAATTATATAATAATATTTAAAAAAATAAAAGAGTTTTTACTTTTATTTTTTTAATTTCAATACTTTTTGTTTTTCAAATGTATTACCATAACTTTTTCTTAATTTATCTAATTCAACCTTACCACCAAGATTTAATGGAAGCTCATCCATAACTACAATATCTTTTGGAATTGATGGATCATCTAAATTATTTTTGCACAAACTTATTATATTGTTTTTTATTAAATTAATATCATTTTCATTTTTATATTTATCACATAAAGATATAAAAGCTACCGGAACCATTTGTTCATCAGGATGTTCAATTCCTATTACAGCACAATTTTTAATAAATGGTAAACTTTCAATATATTCAGCAATTTTATTTGGATGAATATTAAATCCATTACGCATAAAAATTCCACTTATTCTTTCCTGATGAAAAAATTGTCCGTCTTCATCTATAATCCCTATATCTCCCATATGTAGCCAAACTTTTCCATCAGAATGGACTTTTAAGGTTTTATTGGTTTCTTCTAAATTGTTTAAGTATTTCTTCATTACTGTTGGTGCACAAATACATAATTCACCAGGTGTATTATATGGTAATTCTTTGTCTGTTCCAGGTTCAAAAACTCCTATGTTTTCAAGTGGTAATGGTACTCCAACTCCACCAAATTTATAACTTCCTGGTACAGCATATAACCCACCACCCGTATTTTCAGTTGATCCTAATCCTTGTCTTACGAATAATTTACTAGGTGTACCATTTTCAAAATAATTCTCTGATACATTATTTAACTTTTTTTCAATATCTTTATTTAAAGTTGCTCCTCCAGATACATAATTCTTTATTATTGAAATTTCACCTTTTTTATATTCATCACTCCTTAAAACATTCAAGCAATGAACTGGTCCACCCAAAAAGTGATCCGGTTTCACTTTTTTTAAAAGCATACCTATTTTATCTGTTACTAATTCAGGAATTAGAATTGAATTTAAACCACCACAAGTAGTATAATGCATAGCTGCTAATCCATAAGCTATTGATTGTAAAAGCACATCTAAAAATTTATCTTCTGGTTGAAACAATCCAGTTGATATGTGTTGTATAGCTGAAGAATTTAAATTGTAGTCGGTTAAACATACACCTTTAGGTACACCAGTAGTTCCACTAGTACCAACGATTGCTGCAATATGATTTTCATTATAATATGGTTTAAGATCTACTTTTAATTTTTCTCCTTCTTTCATAAATTCTTTATACGAAACAATGCTATCACTATTTATTTTTTGCAAATCAATATCTGATTTACAAAATAATTCTCTAAAATTACATAAACCTCGAACAATTGGGGACAAAGACTCATAACCATTTACATATATTATGTTATCGAATTTATTATTATTAATAATATTTTTATATTTATTATAAAAACCCGCGAATAAAATAATATTTTTTATTTCATTTTCTTTTATTATTCTTTCTAATTTTTCAGGTGCTAACATAGGAGTTAAGGCATAAGGAGTTGCTCCTATAAAATTTAATCCATAAATAGAAATTCTACTTTCAGGTATGTTTGGCAAAATCATTGGTACTATCTCATCAATTTTTATTCCTAATAAATATGATGCTTTTGCAAATTGTTTTATTTTCTCGAAATAATCTTTGTAAGATATTTTATGCCCTTTTTTAAAATTATTAAAACTATTTCTTAACTCAATTGCTGTACTATTTAACCTATTCTTATTAAACATTTCCGCCATTTGATACATTGACATTTTAGGAATTTCAATTGAATCAACATCAAAATTATAATATTTAAGCCATGGTTTATCTATTGATGCATATCCTGTCATCTTTTTACTTTCTTCTTTATCTAATTTATAGTGTTTATCTTCCATAATTTTCCCCCTCTTGGATATAAATACTACTTAAATTATACATACTTAAATAAATTAAGTCAATAAATTTAATAGTTTAACTATTATACATCATAATTTTTATAAGTAAACGAAATTGCACGAATTGTCTATTTTTGCGTATAAAAAAAGACAAGTAAACTTATCTTTTATAATTCATAGTATCTCTATAATATTGTTTTCCTAATTCTACAAGTCTTTTAGTCATAAGACCACCTACAGTACCATTTAATCTACTTGTTGTATCAGCACCTAGTGTTATTCCAAGTTCACGTGATATCTCGTATTTTAAATTTTCTATAGTGTCTTTAGAACCTTTAACAACTAACTTATTATTCATAATTTCACCTCATTAATATTATCTGTACTAATATATTTTTAACACTTGAATATTTTTTCCAGTCAAATATTTTCTTACTAGTAATTTCTACTACTAATAAATTTTTATTTAATACAAAGAATAATAAAGGGAAATGATTTATATGTTAAAAGCTCTTCATTTTCTTCTTTAGTAATATTTTCCCAAAAAGTATCCATCTATTTTAAAAAGTTCTATGTATTAGAGCTTTTTAAATAAAAAGATAGCAAATAATCGCTATCCATTTTCTTATTTAGCTTGGTAGTTAGTTCCACCTAAATGTTGTTCACCCATTTGAACTAATCTCTTAGTGATTTCTCCTCCAACTGAACCATTAGCTCTTGAAGTAGCATCAGGACCCATATTAACTCCTAATTCACTAGCTATTTCATATTTCATTTTTTCGATTGCTTGTTTAGCTCCAGGTACAACAAATTTACTATTTAATTTGTTATTCATAATTTCACCTCCTGTACATTTTTAATTTGTGTACAAAGATGAAATTTATACTAAAAATTTTTGGTAATTTTTTCCGTTATAACAAATCATTATAATTATCATTTTTTAAATTAGTTATAACTTCCACAGAATCAATACATTCATCAATAAGTTTCTCATAATCAAAACTCATTTCATACAATAAACATTTATTGATATCAGGATTGATTACTGGATGAGTTGGTAAAAATATAGTACAACAATCTTCATAAGGTAATATACTTGTTTCATAAGTATTAATTTTACATGCTATATCTATTATTTCTAACTTATCCATACAAGCTACAGGTCTAATAACAGGAAAATTGGTTACACTATTAATAACACTCATACTAGTTAGAGTCTGACTTGCTACTTGTCCAATAGATTCTCCATTAATTATAACTTTACAATTATTTTTTATAGCTAATTTATAAGCTATTCTATACATCATTCTTCTCATTATAGTAATAACATAAGAATCAGGAACATTTTTATATATAGCTTCTTGAAGACGAGTAAAAGGAATTACATTTACTTTTATATTACCAGAATACTCATTAATAATACTAGCAAGTTTAATAACTTTGTTTTTAGCTTCTATACTAGTATGAGGTGGTGATTCAAAATACAAACATTCTAAATCAACTCCCCTTTTTAAAGCTAAATAGCCTGCTACAGGGGAATCTATACCACCTGATAACATTAACATACCTTTACCTTGAATACCAACAGGATATCCACCAATACCTTTTATTTCATTAGTATAAATAAAAGTTCCTTCAGGTCTTATCTCTATAGTCACCATAATATCAGGAGAATGAACATCTACTTTGCAATCAATATTTCTAAGTACATGACCTCCTATTATATTATTAAAATCCATACTATGTATTTCAAATGATTTATCTGCCCTTTTAGTATTAATTTTAAAAGTATTAAAATTTTCTTTCTTCAAAAGTTCAAGTACTTTATCTTTTATATCATCAACATTAGTATTTACTTTATGACATATAACTATTCCATGTATACCAAAAACATTTTTTAATTTTTGAACTATACTAGGTGCATCATTACACTCAATATACATTCTAACTCTATCATATTTAATATTAAATTCATTACCTTTTAATATATTTTTTATATTATTGGCAAGCAATTTAATAAAAGCATTTCTATTTGCTTTTTTTGTTGTAAGTTCTCCATATTTAATTAAAATTAAGTTCTCCATAAAACCACCTAAATCATTATATCAAAAAAATAAAAAAAAAGATATAATGTATTATTTATAAAAACACATTATATTACTATTTAACTAAATTATATAATTAGCAAACAATTTAATATTCTAAATTAATCTAATTTAGATTTTAAAATTTCTATTACTGGACGAATACCATATTGGAATGAGTATTTAATTTGATAGGGTTCTAAATCATAATAAATAGACACTCCGCCTTTATAATCAACACCCCATGCATAACTAGAATAAGGACTTGCTGAAGAAGTCCAATAACCGTTTCCCTTCATACTTAAATCTGCATTATTTGAGCAACCATATTTTTTACAATCTGTACCTGTTCTATCATACAGCCATCCATACTTACATCCGCTTGCATTTCCACTTTTACAAGTCTCACTATAATTTGAAGTTTTTGTATCAAAAAAATATCCAAACTCTAAAATTGATTCATTCCAAGATGTATTTTTGTTATTTGATCTATATCTTGTATTGTAATTAATCGAGCATTATATCCTCCATCTCTATAATTTATTATATATTTTGCTCTTCCAGTTTGAACATCTTGATCAACATTATATGTAGTTGGGCTTTCAACACCTTGCCATGCTGCCGTATCTGATTTTAATTGTTCTAATACATTGTCAGGTCCATTTACATTACTTGGCATTCCATTTTCGTCATAATAATTATCATTCCATTGTACTAATGCTGTGGTATTATGATCTAATAAAAGATTTACTGTATCTCAATCAGCATCATTAAATGCATAAAATTTCATACATCCACTATTTACTCCTATATTACTTTGTGTTTCTATATAATTATCGCATTTTTTTCCATTTGTTACATCAAAATATACTACCTAACCATTTGAAGAATCACATACAGTATCTTGATACTTATAATTATATTGATTCGCTCTATATGTTATAATAACAGATCCATCCATTGTCTCTTTTGTTTTTGGATTTATAACTTCTTTTGTTTCTAAATATCCTTTTGATAATAATTTAGATAAATTAACACAA
>OLHG01000379.1_pt1 | contig 31706 bp, 38 predicted proteins | sample 1605971 | NCBI WGS metagenome assembly OLHG01 (sample SAMN03283289) | human gut metagenome | biome: human-associated habitat; material: feces | host: Homo sapiens | place: Peru | collected 2012 | reverse complement strand
GACTTGATACCTATAGCCAGGCGCACACCGTCAATCTTAGGCTGTGCCGTCAAACCTTTCAGCCTGTCCAGTTGGGCGGGACGCATCTTGACGTTTCGCAGCAACATGGGGCTAAAGTGTAATCGTTTATCTTTCATAGCAAATCTCCAGAAAGGTTAAAGAAAGGGCGGCAAAGCCGTAGCCCTGCCACCCAGTTAGTTTCAAGGTGTATGTCTTATGCCTTACGCCTGGGCCGGGGCCGCGTTGATGCGACGCAAGCTGTTGGCATCAATGTAGGCATAGCCCTGTTTGTCTTCTTTGACGTAGCCGTCGAATTCCTGTCCGATGACTTCGCTGAACATGCTTTCCGTGTCGTTGTAGCAGGACAGCTTGATGCCGGCCGCTTCCAACACGCCGCGGTTGTAACCCAGGATAGCAGCGTTCGGTTCGCCTTTACGGACGCCGACGCGCAGTCTGCAATGCAGGCCTTTGACGCTTTCTTCGGGCAGCGCGCCCGTCGTTTCGGACATGACTTCGCAGTCATATTCAATCTGCGGAATGCTGAACGGTTCGCCCGTTTTGGACGTGCCCGTCGTGACGGAATATTCGCCTTTCTTAACCACGAAGTGGTAGATGAAGTTCGGCGTGATACCCAAAGATTTGGCGGCAACTTCTTCCTGCGTGGACAAAGACATTACAACTTTTTCGACCATAGTGATAACTCCTATTTTCTGATGTTAACGTTAACGTTTGTAGTGTTGATGGCAAGCTTGCTATCGTTTGCTACAAGCTTAGCCATTTCATCGCCCATCTCGAAGACGAACGCTTCGCTGGGTGTGAAAGTAGTGGGAGCTGTTCTCCCTAATTCTGATAATAGCATACTGAACGTGTATTTGTCAAGAACTTTTTTCTCACGCTGCGCCTTGTTGGCGCCCGCTATGATGTCAATGTTCCCGTTCAGAAACCTTGCTACTACCGTGAAACTTTTCGCCAGACTTTGGCCATGGGCGCGTGTCACGCTCATCGGTGTAGTCAGGCTCGGTTCCATGTACTCGTGAGCCAGAACAACCTTACTGATAACAGGGATGCTGTTCAGTATGTTGATGGTTCCTTCCGCGTCACGTACCATGTTGCCCCACATCGGCTGGGAAATCTCAGCCGTCTGGGCGTTGACGCTATACGCGTTCGCTACCTTGGCAGCTGTAATCTGTTGGCTGAACATCGTCCAGCTGTCCAGTACAAGCAGGTCGTCCGGCCGCGCCTTGGCAAGATTAACCCGGCAATAAACGTGCGTCGGGTCTAACGTTGCCTTGGCCATCTGTTTGTCGGTGCAGTCCCAGGTAAAAGGTCTGCGCCGTGCATCCCGCAAGGCCAGCAGGAAAGTGATAGCGGGCGTTTGGTTCGCTTCACCCTCCCACTTCAGGTTGATTACGTTGATGTTATCGCAGTTCTTCCACCTGCTTGCAGGGTACAAGTTGTTTTCCAAGTCCAGCACCGTGATTGCATAGTTGCTTTCACATGGCTGCAACGCGAACGTTGTCTTGCCGGATTTGGGCGCACCGTAGAACAGGGCAAACAAGTTGTCAAGTTGGTGCGGTATTCCTGTTTGCATCATAGTGATAACCTCCCTCTGATGTCATAATCGGTCTTGCCCGTTTCCAGATACGCGTACCTGTACGCCGGGCTGGTGGTCAACGCTGACGTTATCGCCTCGTTGACGTGTGCCATGTCGCACTGGTTGGCGAAGTAGCAGGGCCGGCCGAAAGATGTACAGCTTGAACTGTTGGGCGGGAAGTTCCGCTCAGCCAGCATTTGTTGCAGGACGGTAGTGTAGACCTTGAGGTAGCCACGAACCTCGTTAAGTTTCGCAGGCGTGACCCTGGCCCGTTCGGTGTGCACTTCGCCCATGCCGTTGTCAAGCTTGATGATGATGTACTGGTACTCGATGTCGGTCGGCTCGATGCCCAGCGCGGACGCTACAACGATGGCGTAGATGCAGGCCTGCAACGAGTGCGAGTATTGCAGCACCGCCAGGTTTATATCCTTGGTCGTTGTCTTGTAGTCCGTGATGATAGGCATGCCCGTACTGTCAACGAATACGCTATCGATACTGCCAGAATATGCTATGTCTAGCGGCTTATCATCTTTGTCCGTCAGTGTCAGCAGGAAGTCCAGCTCTGTAGCTTTCCTGCCGTTCACTTCGGCCAGACGCATACCGTGTAGGTCGAGCGTATCGAGGGCCGTATCGATAGCAACAGCACAAGATAGCAAGGAGCGAGAGGCCCGCTCCTTGTTCGTGGCGGTCAGCCACAGTTCATACGGATAGCGTTTGATAAGTGCCGTTGTTGCGGCGTGCCTATCGCCCGCTTCCGTTGCGTCCTGTAAAGCCTGATGCACTGCCGTCCCCACTTCGGTAGCCAGCGACGGCGTACGTTCCGTGTGGTGATAGTTCAGGATGAACCGTCTGGGACAGTTAATCAGGGACGCAATGGTTGACGATGATACTATGACTGTCATGTTAGTCGAACAGGTTGTCGAGGTTGGTGATAGTCATAGCAACCGCCACGGCTTTCTTCTTGTCACGCTTGCCACTCTGCCGTTCACCGGACAGGACGCGTTGCATGTAAACCCGCTTCTGGTTTTCCAAAGCCTGGCTTGCATACTCAACGCACTGGTCGATGAAGACGTCCGGCGGATAGGGTATAGCCATAACCGCGCTCATGGTTTCAGCCAAGGACTGTGCCGAAAGCTCAACGTCCATGTAGTCCTCCTCATCGGCAAGGCCTTTCAGCCGGTCCTGTAATGCAGGTGCATACAGGGGCAAATTGTCTGAACTTGGTTGAGGTTTGGGTTGAGGTTCTACCTTGGACGTTGGCGCCGGCGCGGACGTTGACGCGGTAGTTGGTTCTACCCTTTGCGCCTCCGGCGCACTTTGGCTTTGGACTTTGGCTTGAGCTTGGCGCGCGGCGCGTGCCTTTAGCAGCTCATCAATAGTCGGCATCTTGCACCTCAGGCTGGTACAGGCTTTCCAGTTCGCCAATCGGGGCGTGCAGGATGACGCAGGACGTGATGTCGTCCACGATTTCCGTCGGGTTCCAATCGCTACCGTCCAGTTCTGCAATCGAAATCATCTGGCGGTCGTCAATCGGACTCAACGCTTTGCCAAAGTAGTAGGCAGGCGTCCCGTTTACCGTGCACATTACCACGCCGTACACGAACGGCACGCGAGGATACAGCACCGGCGTCGGCGAGATGTGCGGTGGGATAATCAGGTTGTCAAATTCCATGCTGCCCAGCGTCAGGTCGCCACGCATAGCGGTGATGCGAATTGAACGCTTACCAAAGTTAGGCGTGACGTTGAAGCAGTCAGCTTCGGGATAGTTGTCTGCAACTTGAGCGCGACGCGCCGCTGTTAGCAGAGAAATGCAGGGTGATTTAATCATCTTCTAAGTCCTCTTCAGTAAAAGTTTGTACGACCTTACGGGCGCACGGTTTGGTTGCTAAGATATGGCGGGGTGGTTCTTTAACGCCAAGTTCCTCGCCAATATCTGTTAAGGTAAATTCGGTAGGCGTTCGGTTAGCTTGCGGCATCTCTGGGAAGTAGCCGCGCGGCTTGCCCTCGCCTACCTGCGTTCGGTATATCGTGAAACACCAGTACGGGATGCTGGCCGCCTGGAATATACGTGCAGGCGGGGCGGCCTCGTTCGGCGTAAACTCTTTCCACATCTTGTCACGTGCAGCTTGGTACATGTCCATCCTGCTTTCACCTGTGGCGTCGGCTAACAGTCTGGTCTTGGCTACATACATGCTGCTAAAGAACGTCTTTGGGCTGGCATATTGGAACGGCACAGCGTAGGTAGTACGTTCATATAGTGGCTGTTGTAACGCGGCCATGGTCATAGCCTTTGGTATGGTGATGCGATACAGCAGGGCTTTGAAGAACGCCAGTTCACACATGCCGCAGATGTTTAGCACACCGAGGTCTGTGATGAACTGCTGCTTCTTCTCTGCCGTACCGTGTAGCAGGACACTTCTCACCTTGTCTGCGTGGTTACGGATGTCTTCGAGCGTACGCCTCTGGATATCCAGAAGCTCGGCCTCAGTCATTATCGTCATCGTCACGGTTATGGCTATTGACGTACGGGATGTCGCCGAGGTTGAGCTGTGAAGCACCGTCATCTGTCAGGAACGCCGTGATAGTATCGACGTGGTTGCCTGTGATGAACTTGGGGCCATAGACATCGAAGCTTAGTACGGTGCAGTTCTTGTTCGGACTGTACTTGATAACACGGACGCCGTCCAGAACTATGGACGTTGACGCGGACGTTGTTACGGTCTGGCCGTAGACCTGTTTGCTAAACACGGAATTATATGTTACGATTTTCATACCTGTTCTCCTTTATGATTGAGTTGTTCTTGCATTTGCTGTTCAAGTCTGCGCAGCATATATAGCAGGATGAAATCTTTCATGTATTGCTGTCGCATTTCTTCCTGTGCACGTTTGGCCTGCTCTGCCAGCTTTTGCTTCTTGCTTTTCCAGAACATCATTTCATGCCTCCCTTTACCCAGATGTCATGTTGTGCTAACCATGCACGTTCCCAATCTACGTCACCTGTCAGGTCGTAGATTGTATGTGCTACCTCTGCTGCATAGTACGGTTCATCCAGTATGTTAGCAAAGTCCTTGTATAAATCGCATAGCCGTACGATTACCTCGTCCATATCGCAGCATTTGTAGTGTTGCTTCTTGCATTTACTTGTCATGGTTAGTTCTCTATTCCTGGCAACCAGTGCGGCTGCTCTTCCTCTTTGTTGGCCATGACGGTGCGGATGTACGTCTTGATTTTCTCGGCCGCAGACCGTCCCAAGATACGCGGGCTGTCGATGCACTGCTGGATGCTTGTGTTCAACGATGCCTTGTTAGCAAGTGTCTGCGTGATGTCACCATTATCATGTTTGGTTAGTTTGCGTTTGCTAATCGTCGTGCTAGTGAAAATCATAGCCGCTTCCTTGGCACGCGATATGGCCGTGTACAGCCATTCACGTGAGTGAAGCAGGGCTTGGGATTTGTGGCAGATGATGATAGCTTTGCGGCATTCTGAACCTTGCATCTTGTGGCAGGTACATACGAACGCTACTTGCAGGTTGGCAATCTGAGAACTTCTTGACAGCTTGACACGGGTTCCGTCGTTGAACAAGACCGTGACTACGTGGCTGGCCTGACGTCCTGCATCTTCCTCGTCGAGGACTTCTTTGCCCGTGACGCCCAGTTCTTCACTACGTTTGTAGTCGGTCAGGTCGTCGAGGTTTTGCACGTCCTCTACCGTGAGCGGACGTCCGAACCCGATACTTTCAAACTCGATGTCGGGGTCGGCCGCAGGGTTAGGCTCGATGCTTTCTACTACGCCTTGCAATCCGTTGAAGATGCCCAGCTCGTAGTCGTTCTCTGTGTACATCACCTTGGTGCCTACCGCGAACGTACGGAACCGCCGTGCATAGAAGACCTTGTGCATCGGGTTGCCCTCACGGGTCAGGTGAGGAAGCAGGCGAGCGTTCAGCTCTTCCTGTCCTAACGCGTCCGTGTTGCCGGCCGTGATAATCTGGTCTTCCATTGGCTTGTACTGTCCGTTGTGATAGAGTGCGATGATGCGCTTGACAATCTCGTAGCTAGCATCGACCGGGTCGTTAGGACATTGACGTATAACCATGCCGCGGGTCGTATCAATCGGCTCGCCGCGCAGGATTTTGTGACAGGCACTAAGTACAGGGCTTTCCTCGGCTTGACGGTGAATAGTTTCCAACGCCTCGTAGGGAAACGCTATCAGTGCATACGCCAGAATGGGACGTCCCGCTACAGGCGGCAGCTGGTTGATGTCGCCGATGAAGCATACCTTGCAATCGTCAGGCAGTGCTTCACGCAACATATTCCAGAGCTGGACGCTGCACATCGTAGCTTCGTCGATGAAGATACGCTTGCACTCCAGCTTGTTACCTTGGTGATAGCGCGGAACGTAGCGCAGCCTGCCGTCTTCCTGTTTCTCAGGGTAGACCGCCAGCGCGGAGTGGATTGTCATACAGGACGCGGCGTATTCTTTGGGCAGAACCAGACGCATCTGTGCTACGGCCTTGCCGGTCAGGGACAGGAACAGCGTGTCCGTCACCTCGCCTACACGTATGTGTTGCCACTTGAACGTTGGCGGGTTCTTCTTAACAAAGGCACGCAGAACCGTGGTCTTACCTGTACCGGCCGCACCGGTTAGCGCGACCATCTTGTGCTGTGAAATCGTTTCTAGCGCCTTGGCTTGGCTGTTGTCCAGCGTGATAGCATCGAGGTCTTGCACTTGCAGGATGCCCGTACTATCAAGCTTGCCCTCGGCCGCAGTCTTCAACGCTACCTTATCGGCGCGGGCTGTGGCTTTGGCTACCTCTGCTACGCCGTACTGCGTGACGGGCGAGGTCTTGTCTTGCTTGGCGTTGGCCTGTGCCTGTTTAGCACGTGCTTTAGCAAGCAGTTCAGAAATTGAAGGCATAATAAATTACTCCTATATGTTAATGTTAGTGGAGGGGAAAGGATTTGTTTGGCCTTTCCAAGAGGCTGTCTTGATGCAGTGTGCAAGGCAGGCTATTGCAAGGGTCAAATAATAGGCTGCAGGTAAGAGAAAGGCGGGCATGCGCCCGCCTTTCCAAGATGTCTTGAGTTTGGCTTAGAACAAGTCGTCAATAACGTCCAGTTCAACCGTGGCAGTTTCGGCTTTGACGTTGCGGTTATTGTACCACTTGTCAACGACGACCGTGGACTTGCCGCGTGCTTTGAACTCGGCGCAGACCGCAGCGTAGAACTTGTCAACCAGCTTAATGACCAAGTCTTCAGGCGTGCCAGCAAAGACCTGCATAGCATACACCTGCGATTTGATACATTCGATAAGCTTGTTGGCACTTTCGAAGAAGATAGGACGCTTCTTGCCGTCGGCCGCGGTGCGTTCCTTGGTAGCACGGTTGTTGTCGCGCAGCCATTCCGTGATGATTTCCTTGGTTTCTTTCGTGGTAATTTCCACACCGCCACGCGTAGCAGTGACCACGTCCAGGAATGCTTCCATGTTAGCGGGCATGCAGTCCGCTTTCGCCAAACGGATGGCTTCTTTCTGCAGGAACTTGTCGTACAGCGCGGTCGTTTTAGCAGCCAAGTTCATACGTTCGGCACGCTGTTCGTCCGTTTCGCCCTCGACGGGTACGAAGCAGTCCAGCGAGAACTGTGGAATGGGGATTTCTTTCAGCCCGACCACGGTCTTGCCTTGCAACTGCAACATTACCTTTTTCGGCAGGGACGTCTGGCACGCGACCAGTTCCACATCATCCATACCGGCATAATCTTTTTCGGCAACGCTGTTGATAGCATCATCCAGCGTTTCAAAAATGATGGAACGTACAGCAACCTTGCTTTCTTTGTTTTCGATATCAGACATAATGTAACTCCTTCATAGCTATGATTGTCTGGTTAGGACGGCAGGACAATCCCGCCGTCCGATGATTAGATAGTAGCATAAGCCGTCCAGTTTGTCAAGAATTATTTTCTGGACGTGCCTTGCATATTAACGCCGCCAGAGCTTCCATTTGCTCAAGGCGACTTTGGACAGCAGGCGGATGATTTAGCACCTTGAGTGCTTTCTTGTCCTCGACTCTGTCCTTGGCCAATAGCGGATGGACGTAGTGGAAGTCCAGAGCTTCAAGCGTGCTTTCTGTTAGCATCAACTTGGTATGCTTCTTGACCACACGGCGAACCGTATCCGCAGGCTTTTCTTTCACGCCATACATCGCCGCCAACGTTGGGACGTAGCAGTGATTGTCTGCCCAGTACGATGACAGGCACCTTGAAACTTGGGCACAGGACATCGTGCGGGTGTTAGCAATGATGTCTTGTTTGAGCTTCTCGATGTCGTCCAGCGTGATGTAGTACTGGTGTGTTTCAACGTTTAGGTGTGCCAGTAGGATGGGCAGTGGTTTGTTGCCATTCGGACTCGTAATTACTGGCACTAGCGTTAGGTGTTCAAGCAGGGCAAGGATGACCTTATCATCGATGATGTCCTGTTCATACATCTGCACAATGCTATCGCTAACCTGTCCCATAGCCTTGACGTAGGCGTAGGTCTCACGCGTGACGTTGGGTATGACGATGAACTTGTGCAGTAGAAAACATAGGAATACATGTGGGCAGCAGTCTGCCAGCCGTCCCCAGTCCTGCCTGAATGCAGATAGTGCAGGGTGCTTTTGCTGGGACGCTATCATTGCTAACATCTGTCCCGACGGGTCGCACTCCTGAATGTATGCTATCGTGTTGTCATCCAGCTCGTATAACTTGAGCCCTGTGCTACAACAATAGCAATAGATTTTCTCATCAGGGTTGGTTGTTATCTGCATGTGCTATCTCCTGCTTTTGCTTGGGCATTTCTATTGATAGCTTGCCCGTACTAAAGTGCATTGCGCAGCCGAATACCGCCACGTTTAGCATTATCATAAACATCAGGCAGTCGATGATACGTATCACATCACGTACAGCATCTTTTGTATTTTCATCACTGTTTTCTATCATAATAAAGGGTTCCTCCCTTATAAGTTGATTATCAAGCCGATAGTTGTTAGTATCAGCCAGAGCAGAAAGAATACCGCTGCAAGTACTAGGCAGATAGTTTCTGCATATTCCAGAAGCTTGTCTATCTTGCTCATTTGTAGGCGTCCTCCACAAACTTCTGGTTTTTGTACACGCACAGGACGTCGTACGTGGCGTGCTTGCGCGTGGACGGTGTAAACCTGAATGTATAGCCGCTGACACTCGCTGCGGAGGGGTTGTCCATAAACGGGACGAAGTAACGCTCTAACGCGGCGTTGAACCCCGCCTGCGCCCCGCAGTCTTTGGCTTTGCGCATAGCATAGGAGTAGAATACATCGAACGTTATGCTTTGCAGGCAGACATAGAGCTGCATAGGCTTGGTGTTGTATGCCATAGCGAACACTTCTCCTTGGTGCAGTACCAAGGCTTTGGCGTGTTTAAGACTGCCAGGCTCGCACGATGTAACGAGCCGCATAGTTGTGAGTGACATAGTTATACCCTTTCTGCGTAAGCGGTTGTGTTGTTCTTGCCGTCAGCTGATTTGCTGAAGTGGATTACGTAGCTGGATGCAAACGTTGCATCATCGGGAAGTGGAGCGCGTAACGGATTGCCTGAATAGCGAGTTGTACCTCTGGATGCTAACACGAGGCTGAACACAGTTTCAGGCAGGTTCGTAGTTTCATTACGTAGTTTGCACATATGCTTCAGAATTGTATCGAATTTGACCGTGCGCTTAGGCGTGAAAAACATCCAAAGGCAGGTGCAATCCAGACTAAGGCGCAACGCGTACCACTTGCCACGTTCGAACTTAACATTTTCTACCAGTGTTCTCATTGCTGTACTCCTTCCATGATAGCAACCTCGACCGCGTGTCGGATGCCAGAGTTAGCGATGATGCGCAGTACACGCTTGAAGTTGGCTTCGCTGTCGATGCTGGACTTTGAAAGTGGCATCCACGAATAGTTCAATACGTACTTGCTAGTGTTGAGGTCAATTCGGTTATGGATGATAATCTGGCGGTTGGCTTTGTCCAGAATTACGGTCGTGTTGTGTGCGTGCCACGTTGCAGGCGGCTCGAACGTATAATCTTGGACAGGCTTGCCCTTGTTCGCACGGTAGGCGCGGAACATTGCCCAGAACGCGGAAAGCAGGCCGTACTGTTGAAGCTCGGAGTAGCACTTACGAACGCGTACGTTTTCTTGGTCTGGGCTAGTAAGTAGGTTATTGCTCTTGCATGCTTCCATAAACTCGATAACAGTCGTGAAGCCGTTGCCGAGGATGATTTCCTCGGCACTTTTGTTGGCAAGGCTTGCTGAACGCCGCGTTGCACGGACTGTATTGTTGGCTAGACGTACAGGCTGGACGTGCCGCGTATCGTCAACGGTTTGTGCGGCGCGGGCGTTGCTGATAGCCCGTGTTTGGTAATAAATATGTTCCATTGTTTAGTCCTCCTCGTCTTCGTGATGTTTCGTGCGGTCAGTGTAAATGGCATTCATAGCTTTATCTTGTGTCTTGGACATACTATCCAGTAAATCTGCTACCCACCAGTGTATGGTAGTGTCAATGTCCTCGCTGTCTTTGGATTTGCGGCTGGCGCAGGGAAGTCTAGTTTCAGTCATAATAGTAATCTCCTATGTTCATAATTGTGGTTTGGTTTAGGCTTCCAGATTAGCACGTTGTTTGCGCAACATCTTGCGACGCATACGCTCGCCCTCGACTGCGGCTTTGAACAGCTGCAATTCCCACGCTTCGGCGTGCAGGATGTTCTTCTCGAGCGTATGCTCGTAGTGTTGCTCTTGTTCCAGCCTATGGTCTACCTTGGACAGATAATCAGAATTATCCTCTAAACATTGCGCCATAGTCTTACGTTGGACGCTGGGCATAGCAAGGTCTTTGCGCTGTGCAGGCGTGAGGCTTTCGAGGAACTCACGCTCTTTGCGAATGTTGGCACGGATACCTTTGTTGCGTTCTGCGATGTCTTCAGGAGTAGCAAGCTTAGGGTAGGGCGCGATGCCTTTCCTACGCAACCGTTCGGACGTGTAGGCAGGGATGCCAGATTTTTCCATAGCAAGCTTTAACAGTTCATCAATCTTTGACATAACCTTAACTCCTTTCAACTCTCACGCTACGCATTCACGCTATGTATTACGCATAACGCATACGCAGGAAGCCAACCGTTCCGCCGTCCCCTTTGGGCGACGAAACAAGGCAAGCTTACCAAAACGCTTTGGGGTTGTCAAGAACTTTTTTCAAAATCTTTTTCCTTGACATTTAAGATTTCCGAAGGAAATCTTATATTTTGGATTTTCGGCGATTTTCCCGTTTTGTTCACGGTGATTTTGGCGGTTGTATTTTGCAACCAGAGATTGAACTTTGGGGCGGTCTGGACGCTGGAACAAAACGGGAACAAAGCAGAAGAAGCGCAAGCGTGCAGATGATACGTGTTGGTATGCATGCTATGCGTGATGTTATGCACAAGCGGATAGGTGCTATGCAGAAGTGTTATGTGTGTTATATGATGCACTACGCAATGTATGCTATGCGGGACAGAGTGCAGATACAGGACGGGCAGGCGGGACGGAGGAAGCTTTCTTGGTATGCGCTATGCAATTATTGGCAAGAAACAGGCAAATATGCTCAAACAGAGTAATAATTGGTAGCAATGCTCAAAGGCAATGATAGGGCAGAAATCAAGGGATTTTTGATGAAAAATAGTCCTGAAGGGGCTGAAAATAGGGGTATTGTGGTCATATTATATAACGGGTTTCGAAATGTTTTTGTAAATTGTAAATTTACATTTTACAATATACTTTCATAATATTTAAAAAAGGTCAAAATCCCTAAAACCTGTAAAAATCACAGTAAGATGTAAAGTTTCTTAGCATCAAAGCAGGGAAATCAGGGTTGGTGATAGCAAAGAAAGAATATCAGGCAGAGAGATATGGCGGGATGGATGGTTAGCAGAGTGCAAGCTAGATATCGGGCATAGCATAGCATCGTATCGGTAGCATAACATAGTCTGTCCCGCTCCGTCCCCCTCTCTCTCTCTCTGCCCTACAAAGGCTTGGCATACTGCGCGCTCATAGTTAGCACGGAAACTTGACTTGGTGCATTGCATATTTGGCTTGACATATCGAAAGCTTGGCTTGACATATCGCGCGCTCATAAAGCGGGCTAAGGATTTGGACAGGGAACGGAAACCTTTGGTTGTAGTCTGGTTTAGTATGCAATTAAAAGGTGTAGGTAGCAGGTAAAGGTAGCAAACAGGGGCAAGGGATAGCTAATCACGAATTGTTTTAAATAATTTTCAATTATCACAATAAGTTTCTTGAAACGGTGTTTGGGATAGCCTATATTAATAATTGTCAAGCGGGGTTGCTTGACGGCGTGCTATTAAAATAAGGCGTATGAACACGCTATTATATAGCGCACTACAATCAACACGGGCGAGGTTGCCCCTTATTATGAAAGGACAAAATTATGACTACAATTGCTGAAATGATTGAAGCTAAACAGGCGGAAAAAGTCGTTAAAGCTAAACAGATTGTCGATACCGACGATTTGAACGGCATTAAAACGTCCGATTTAAACGCCGATGAAGCTTTAAAGCTTGTGGATAACGTAACCGCTAAAATCGCATATTATGCTGCTTTTGCAGAATGCGGGTTTCGGTACACAATCAGGCCCCAAATAGACGTGTCAGTTATGATCGCGGATTTTGGGATGCTGCTCCTAGGCATGAAAGAAACGTCGAACGGCCGGCCTATTGCAGTTAAGGATGGAGAAAAAAAGTTCAAAGAGTTCAAACAGCGTTTTGCATTTTGGGCTAAATTGCTCGCTAAACTGATCACAAGCGGGGATTACCTTCCGCCCGAATCAGATGCAGACAAACTTATAAAATTGCTCAAGCTTGACTTGGCTACAGGCATTGAGCGGGCGAAAGAAGCAGGCTACAGCTTAACATCTATTACAAATGCCTTGCAGCAAATCGCTTTGGGCAAGTAATCACCTACTACAACGGGAAAGCGGACTAAATCCGCTTTCCTACTACACAAAACAACAGGAAATGATACAAGACTATGACTAAAATGTACGAAACAACAACGGGTAAACAAATCAGACTGAACAACAACCAGTTTAACAATTAGCGGGGGGCATAGTCCCCCGTTCAGAAACCACGCCGCGCCCTTACATATGACGTCTCTCGTATTTTTCCACAAAAATTTTCAACCTAAAATCGAATTTTCATGCAAAAAGTTCTTGACAAGTTACATCGTTTATGCTACCCTATATGTAACGAAAGCATAGCCGGTCCCGGCAAAGGAGTTAGAACCATGACAAATACTGAAATTCAAGAAGCGAGCCCGCAGGCCGAGCTGGTCGCGCGGTTCGAAAAGATGATAGGCAAGATAGCCCGCCTCAAAGCCAACGGCATAAGTGACAAGTCCGTCTGTACAGTCTGCGGAATTAGCCCGTCCGAACTGGCCACCCTGCAAACATGTCCCGAATACACTGCCAAGTACGAGATTGCAGAGGCCAATGTCGAGGTCAAGCCCGTAACTACAGCTATGGGCATAGCCACGTTGGAGGAAGAGGCCCTCAAACAGACCATCTACAACGTCCAGCAAGGGTACGCGGACCCGTCCTTTGTCCTGGACGCGCTCAAGTACGCGACCAAGGTGCGGCTCGAAGAGCGCAAGTTGGAGCAGGAGAAGCAGGCCAGCTTCAACGCCAACACCCAAATCGTGATTAACATGAATACGTTGCTGCAAAACGCCCTGCACAACGGCCAGGACGGCGGCACAGTCGTGTTTTCGGACAGCAGCAAGTCCATAGTCAACGGCCTGGACACCGATACGCTGTACAACCGGGCCATGGGCATAGACCAGAACGCCGGGCCGGCCCTGCCTGCCAAGCCGGTGAAGGAAGTTACGTCGTTACGCGTCGAGGATATCGACGATATTCTGTTTGTGAACAGCGAGGAGGACAGCGATGAGTGAAATTGACGAGAAATGCCCGCCTCTACGTTCATCGGGAAGTACCGAGAAGGCGGAAACCATCGAGGATACAACCATAAACCTGGCCAGCACGCCCGAAACCGTCCTGCAAGGTACAGTGAAAGAGGCGCGGGAGCTGCTGGACGCCCATCCCAAGTTCTTTTTGGCCAAGTGCTACCCGGATTTGACGCTGGACATCCCGGATTTCCACGGCGAACTGCTCGAGGCCATGTCCAACCCGGCCATCCAGTACCTTGTATGCGTCTGTCCGCGTGGATTTTCCAAGACAATGATTGCACGTGCGACCGCGGCCAAGGCCCTGATGACAAATCAGAGCCCGTTCGTCGTAGTTATCAACCGAAACATCAAGGATGCGACCAACAGTACGCGTGAAATCTGGTCTATCATCAACAGCACGTTCTTCCAGCAGGTCTACGGCAAGGTCGAGCCCATCATCGAGCGTGACGGCCTTGGCGAGTACGAGTTCATGCAGAACGGCCAGTACAAAGTACTGCTTGCGCGTGGACGTGATAGTGCCCTGCAAGGTATGAACGTCCACAATATGCGTCCCAACCTCATCATCTGCGACGATATTGAGCAGGCCAAGGACAAGAACGAGGATATAAGGTACGAAGATACCAAGGCCTGGTTCTTTGAAACCATGCTGTTCTTGATGGACGAGCAAAATAAACGCTGCGTCTACATTGGCAACATGAACAACAAGCAGAGCCTCATCGCCGAGCTGCCCAGCCTGACCAACTGGCACAGCATCATCCTCTCGGCCATCAAATCGGACGGGACGGCCCTGTGGGAGCAGCGCTTCCCGCTTGATAAGCTGCTTGCAGAGTTCAGGCAGTACTGCGAGATTGGCATGAAGAAGGAATGGCTGGCCCAGAAAATGTCCCGCGTAGACGATGACGCCGGCGGTATCATCGGCGCGGACGAGATTGAGTACCATTCCGGCCTGTATCCGGATGATATCGAGTACGGATGCGTCACCATTGACCCAGCCATCAGCGATAGCAGCCGGGCCGACGAGAGCGTCGTGTGCGTGCATGGCTGGGCAAACCGAGCCTGGAACCTGGTCGCGTGCCGGCACGGGACGGGCATGGACCCCATCAAGCTGCTGCACACGGCCATATCTATGGCGCTACAGTATCGCATACGTCTGGTCTGCATCGAGGCCATAGCCTACCAGAAGGCCCTGATACCGCTCATGGACCGCGAGCTTGCTACGCGTGGCCTGACGGGCGACATCATCGTGCGGCCCATAGCCAGCCGGGCCAGCAAGGCGAGCCGCATCGATGCCTGGATATCTATGCTGCGTAACCACGTCTACCGGCTGGCCCGGACGGACTGGGCAATACTTGACCAGCTGAACACCTATGTTGTAGGCAGCAAAACGTGCCATGATGACCGCATCGACTGCTGTGCCATGATTACCATGGCCGCCCAATCGTACCGGCACCTGATGCGTAAGTCAGTCGGCGACCCGCGCCTGGCCATGATACAGGAAAGCTCGCTGAACCGGACGGGCTTCACCGGCGTGGACGCCCTCCGTTCCGAGTACAGGCGCAGCGACTGGGCCGGCAGCCTGGCCGGGCCAGCCATCTCGATGCCCTGGGATGCGTCGCGTCAAAGCCAAGGTTAGGCGTCAAGGCCAAGGTCAAGGTTAGACGTTCAGCCTCCAACTCCCACGTTCCGTTTGGTGCAGAGGCTGGAAGCGGACGCAGACGAGCGGAGCGAGTCGAGGGAGCGTTGGGATGGCCGAGCGAAGCGAGGCTGGTAGGAGGGTGCCGGAGGCACCCGTGGGAGAGGCCGGCGGGAGCCGGCCGTTTGGAGGCACTCTGTTGGATGGTTGGCTGGGACGGGCGGGCTTACTCCTTGTTTCGGAAGCAAAAGGGTGGCGAAGCCACCCGTGGCACGGACAGTGAGGCTACCTCGGCTGGTGATTTGGGCACGCTAGTGAGGCACACTCCGCCACCCACACGCTCCAGAAAATAGTTCTTGACATCTGCCATAAGATATGCTAGTATACATACATGGCAACGAACCAAAAGGAATACTACCATGGTTGTTAAATTTGAAAAGAAAATACCGAAAGCCAAGAAGGCACTGGATACTACGGCGTCCGCCCTTGGCTTCAATCTTCGCTCGCCTGAAAACATCTTGACGAAGCTGTCCCAGGAACAGTACGACAAACTGCAGAACTTTCTGCAGGATATGATACTTCTGGGGCGCGTCATCCCGGCGGGCGATAAACGTGAAACATTGGAGGGGCTCATCCAGGAGTATAACGGACGCGTGCAATACTCCGCCACGGACAAGCTGCTGGACGATGAATACAAAGAGGGCTATCCCACTGCCCCTCCTCCCACAAACCTTACCACAGCCAAGGCTCACGTTGAGTCCGCTGTAGCTTACCTCGGCTCTACCATTACGGTCGAGGACGGCATCTGGTCTGCTAACGCGGACCCCACCAAAGCATCCTACGCTAATGCTATTGCTGACCGCCTCAAACTGGACGCTCAGACATTCTCGCACTCTGCAGCGCTGACTGCTGCTTTCCGGCACGGTCTGGTTAGCAACCTGGGCGGCGTGTTCGTGGACTGGGCTGAGGACGCTGTGCAGGAAATTCAGGACTCTCCCAACGGCATGGAGATTTCTTCCACACTGCGTTCCGGCAACAAGCTGGTTCCGACGGACATCTTCAACCTGATACTTGACCAACGCGTTACTCCTGATAAGGTGTACCGCGAAGGCGAATACGCTGGCTACGTCAAGATGATGACGCGCAGTGCGATTTTCGATAAGCTGCGTCTTGGTGTATGGGCCTTGCCGGAGGGCGAAGATTACGACCCGTACAACTTCCCCGTCACGTCCGGCGATTGCTCTGACTACTACACCACGCCTTCCTCTGCAGACATCACAATCCGTGGCGATAGCGTGATTACGTTGTACGTACGCATCTACCCCAAACTGTTCGGCCTGTCCGATAGCACGGAACCGTCCGTGTGGAAGTTCACCTTACTGCGTTCTGCTCACTGGGTAGTTGGCGCTGAGGATACTGAAAGCTCGTACCTGCCAGTGTGCATGTTCCAGTTCGACCCTGAAACAAACTACAACACCATCGGCTCGCTGGCCTCACAGCTTATTTCTTGCCAGCGTTTCATCTCGTTTGTTTTCTCTGCATATCAGCGTTCCCTGCTGAAGAACATTGCAGGCGGCGTGATTGGCGTCAGCTCTGATGTGTTCGATATTCAGAAGATGTCCAAGGCTGCTGCTCTGGGTGGTGTGGTTCCCGCTACACGCCAGATGCCGGACAAGCCTTTGTCACAGGATGTTGTCCCGCTGTCTAACCCGGTTAACCTGACGAACATTCCGCAGGACATCAACCTGGCCTTGGAAATGATGCAGCGCATCTTCCCGACGGATATGCTCAAGCAGATTGCCTCGTTGGAACGTGCAACACAGTATCAGGCTGCGGCCACAGTTCAGGCCGGCAACAAGCGTAACGTCCTGGTCGCTGCAAGCATTGACACTCAGATGATGGCGCCGTTGCGTCAGATTATGGTTGATAACTTGCTGCGTCACGTTACCTCGCTGGAGGTCGTCGATGATAAGGACGGCCAGCGCTACGATGCCGATATTTCGAACTTCATCGGCCTCAACCTGCGCTACGTCATCGCTGACGGCATGGCAGGCATTGATAAGCTCGGCGTCGCTGAGGCTTTGCAGCAGGCCATCTACAATATGCTGCAGATGCCACAAGTATTGCAGAACTTTGACGTTTACGGTGCTATTAACTACGTACTGCGTCTGCGTGGCAGCAACATTGACTTTAACCAGTTCAAGGCAAACCCCACGGCCCCGGCCGTTGCACCTACCCCGGAAGAACAGGCTGCACAGCAAGCACAGGCTGCACTGCCTACACCTGAACAGGGACCGGCTATGTCGCCCGAAGCTATCCTGATGGAACAGCTCGGCGGTATGCCTCAACAATAACAACAAACACTTCAAATTAAACAAGGAGTTACATCATGACAATTACAACCGGAGTTGATTTTGCAGCTGAAGCTGACAAGTATACTTCCACGACAGTTCCCAACGACCCGAACACGGCCGACAATCTGGGGCTGGACGAACAAGGACAGACTGAACTTACAGAAGAAGAAAAATCTGCACAGAAGTCTGATGATGGTCAAATTAACATTGACAATTCGCTCGATTTATCAGATAATGATGACGATGACAGCGAGGACGACTCGTTCGACGTGGTTGCTACTGCTCCCAATGCTGAAGAGCAGAAGAAGTTCGAGGAAGGCATCCACGAATATGCTTTAACTCAGGTCAAGACCGCGATGAAGTCCGGCGACCTGCAGCGCGCCCTGGCAGACGGTAAGCCCGAAACGTTCATTGCCGCTCTGGAAAACATCCTGACGGAAATGCACATCCAGGCTATCCGTTCCAACATGGTGCTGGCTAAACACTACGCCGATGGTGCGGTGCAAAGCTTCAACGCCTCAGCCAAGGAACGCGCCAAGGCCGCTAAAGCGGACGCTGCTCTGGCCAAACAGCTGGAACAGTATCCCAATGCTCAGAGTCCCAAGTATCGTCGCATTGTGCGCGAGAAATACGGACAGGCCTTGACCAAGTTAAAGCCCAACGAAGCCGCCAAAGCTGTTGTACAATATCTCAAGAAGAATTTCCCAGACGCGCTGGTTCAGCCCCAGACAACGCAGACAGATGGTAAGTCAATCAACGACGACTGGTGGAACGGAATGAGAGGTATGCAGCCTTAACAACCACTAACCAAGGAGATACAAAATGGCTCAGCAATTCGGTATTAAAGGATTGTTCACCACGGGTATGTCTGCCGGCAACTTCTTTGTGAACGATGCCGCGCGGGAAATTCTGACGTCGTACCCCGGGGACAACGGAAATCTGTTCGCTCTGACGTCGGCCCTGCCGTCGCAGTCTACGAGCAGCCGCATCTTTGAATGGAAAGACGAAACCATCGACTTCCCCATTTTCAAATGTGGAGCTGAAGCGGACGTGGCTAAAACTGAAATCACGGTCGCCAATGCTCAAAACACCAACTTGAAGATGTTCGTCATCTCTAACACCTCGACGGGTGAAGATATGTACGTCACGGAACAAGACGGTAACAAACTGACGGTCGTACGTGGGTTCTCCGGTACGGAAGCCAAAGCTGTCACGGCGAATGACGAATTCGTCCTGCTGGCTCAGGCTACTCCGGAAGCTTCCTACTTGCCGCCGCCCAAGTTCTTCCATACGACCTTCCAGAAAAACTTCATTCAGAAAATTGTCAGCACGACGGAAATCGATGAAGATGCTCTGAAAGAAAAGACTGTGGATGGCTACAAGCCGGAACAGTACATCCGCGAACGTTCGCTGGATGACCACGCGATGCAGGTTGAACGCGCCTTGATGTTCGGCAAAGCTTCCGAAAACATCATCCGCGACCAAGACGGCCAGGACAAGAAATTGTACACGACCGCCGGCTTGATGGCTCAGATTAAAACGAACCGCATCAACATCTCGGACGGTGAAGTTTCGCTGTCGGCTATTAACACGGCCCTGTCCACCATTCAGGAACGTACCGTTAAAGGCCACAGCAACAACGGCCACATCGCGTTCGTCTCTCATGCGTTCTTGCACCGCTTGAACGACATGGTTTCGGACAAAGCTCATTACAACATCTCGTACGGCGAAGCCCAGTACGGTATCAAGATTATGCGTCTGGAAACCGGCTCTGGTACGATTAACTTCGTCGGCTACAAGCTGTTCGATGAACTGGCCGCTTACAGAGGTACGGCCGTCGTGTTCAACCCGACGTTGATTAACACGGTGTACTTTGAAAAGACCAACGTCCGCAAGTTCTCGCCGATTAAATTCGTCACGATGAACGCGCTGGTTACGCAGGTCGGCTTGCGTGTCCGTCAGGAACGCTGCCACGGCATCATCACCGGCTTGATGGGTGGCTTGAAACCGTGATAACAACAGGGTGGGCGGCTAGGGCTGCTCACCCTCCTAACAAAGGAGTTAACAAATGGAAAATATTTTCGAAGGACTGGTTGCAGTCCAATGCCCGATTGGTTCAAACAAAGTTGTGTTGGACGGTGTCGTTTACGATGCTGATGCATACGGCGTTGTGCGTGTTTCGAAATCGCTGGCCGACCGTCTGCTGAAAGACCGCCTGTACAAACTGGCTGGTAAGCGCAACGGCCGCGTTGACCCGACGGAGTCGCCGACACAGGCCAGCTTGGCAAAACAGGTGGTCGAGGAAACGGCCAAAGCCGAAGCCAAGGTTGCGGAGTTGCCCGCGGTTGTTAAAAGTAAATAAGATGGAGGCGTAGATGCAAACTTTTTCGACATTAGTTGATGACATTGCCGAGGTTACCTGCCGCAAAGGTGAGGAGCAATTGATTGCATCTCTGGTAAACGGTGCAGTTCGCGAGCTGGAAAGCATGGGGCTGTACGAGCAGGACCTTGTTGAGGTTCGCATCAAGACAGAGGGCGCATCTACGCAGCCGTTCATGTGGCGGGATGCCCCGAAGAACCTCAGAGCCATCTCCCACGTGAGATATTCAAATGGAGTTATTCCGGTCCCTGTAAAGGTAAGCCGGAAGTTGGAAGAACTTAAAGGCAACTATTACTATATCGCAGGAAGCTACATCGCTTTCTCAGGTGCGCCCCTGGGCGGCGATATTGACGTTGCCTATTACCAGATACAGCCTCGTTTAAAGTATTATGCAGCTAAGGACGAACAGCCTGCTATCCGTGAAGACCAAGAGTCTGCATGGAAGTATCGCTACTTCGACCCGGACACCCAGCGCTACTCATACGTCGACACTCTTGGCAGTGAGGATGCCGACTATGAGGCCAGAGCCAAGGTTACGAACTGGCTGCTTGAGGACTACTACGAAGCTGTACGTGCAATCGCCGTCCGTGAAGTATTTAATGCTTTCAATGACGTTGCCAACTCCTCGACGTGGACGGCGGTTGCCAACAATCACAAACAAATCTTCAAGAACCTGACAGGAATTAAGGGGATATACACATGATTGATTACAAGAAACTCTCTGAAGCCCTGCGCGGCTTGAAGCCGTACGGCGGTGAATACATCACGTACGATAAGGCCGGCAACGAAGTGTGCCGGACCAAAAACTTCCTCACGTATGCCGGCATCGACATCCTGACGAGCGTTATCGCTCAGAAAGTTACACCGGCCACGTGGCAGGTAGGGTGCCTGTCCGGTGTCAGCACCAAAGATGACACCAATGAAATTCATGCCTGGACAGAACCGACTGCGGCTCAGGGATACAGCCGGCAAACGTGTACCATTCAGGACGTTATCCGAACCACGGTATCCTCCCAAACCGTTACAGCACTGCTGTTCACGCCGGTAACGTTCACTTGTGGCGCCGAGAACGACAACTGGGACAAGGCCTACACGAACTTGTTCTGTTCTATGACGGACACGCAGGAACCTGCCCATACCGAGATTATCTCGATTGGCTCTCAGCTTCCTTCACCCGTTCGTCTGTTCAAAGGCGGCAGCTACACCAACGCATATCGTCTGTATTTCAGAGCTTAGCACAAAGGGCTGGTCGAAAGACCGGCCCTTTATTTTTACATTGATTAAATTTCCTGGGTATGGTATGGTATACCTGTTCTAGAACAAATAGGAGGACAAAATGAGTGCTATTGTAGCAATACAAACAAACACCGTTACGTTTGCCCCCGGAACAGTTGCACGTCAGCGTGAACTTGCAGTTGCCAGCATGGACAATTACATCCCTGTTGGCACGCATCTACAGGCTGGCTACGGAACTGAAACGCAATTTGCCCACAAGTTCAGGCTGACTACCCAGCAATTAATGCGGGCCACGGTACTGAACAGCTTGATGATTGTGGATAACAAAGTCTACATTGAAACTGACCACGGCATGGAATACCTGTTCACCATTACAGGCTATAACTATGACGAGGACACGATATGGAGCAGCACCTTCATCGAAGGTGACTACTGGCTGTGCTGTGGCGGCCACGCCGTATGGCGCATCAATGGGACGTTGCGTAGTGTGGAGGACGTAACAACCAAACTTCCCTATACACCGACGCGGGTCGAGAGCTCTGGCTTGCGTCTAATCATAGGAACCAACGATACGGTATCTTGGTCAAGTGCCACGGACAGGCTGGACTTTAGCAGTACCGGGACCGGGGCCGGCAGCCAGGCTATTAACGTGTTGGGTGCATACGGTGAATTGCAGGCCTTGGGCAAGAGCCCGGACGGCTTCGTCATCTACACCACACGCGGTATTTTGGTGGCAGCTAATACCAACGATGCCAATATCCCGTTCTCATTCCAGACGTCCATTTTGCCCGGCTATGTGCTGACTAGCCCGTACGGGCAGTGTTCATCGGCCGGGTTCGAGCCGCTGGCCATCTTCAAGGGACGTGGCCTGTGCAAGATTTCGATTGCATCGCAGCTTACCGCGACCGCAAAGGTTGAAACCATCAACCCGTTCATCGGCCAGGCTGAGGAAGTGCGTACCAAGGTTAAGGCATACAACTTCTTTGGTGGCTACATTGCGTTTGAAACGCCCACGAATATCTACTTCATGGAAGCGTCCTCGCAGATGTTCGGCATGATGACCAAGCAGAAGTGGATTGTGCTGATACCGGGAACCAGCATCGCAATTGACGCGTATGGCAACCAGTACCGGCTGAGTTTGGAAACCAACCTGATTACTAGCGGGAACATAGCCAAGACTACATACCCGGACAACGTTATGTACTGCGACGTAGGCAATGAGGAAGACTGTCCCGTCCAACAGTATGATGGCTGGTTTGCAGGACAGGCCCCGGCGGGCTATGCCGAAGGTGCAATGTACGATGTTGACTTTGAACTGATGAACCCGGATGGCGAGTTCGACCTGGACATCGTCCCGACCGAGCCAGCCTGGGGCGATGAGTATCAAAAGTTCTGGCTGGAGCACAGTAACTACTTGCCATGCAAACTTGACCAGCACACCGAGGTTCCGCAGGACGTTGGCATTGACTTGATGCCGGCCTGGGACTTGTACTATGACGCAGTCAATAACTGGGACGATATCATCGACGTTCAGGACGGCTGGACGGTCACGTATGGCAGCCAAGCCGACGTCAAGTCAGAGTATCTGGTGCCGGACGTTGTGTTTACTGGCATCCGAGCCAACGAGAACGACGCCAATCAGAAGACCAGAGTTACGGACTTGCTAATTTATGAGTATGCCGGGTCGGAGGACAGGGATATCTTCTGCAATACCGACGATGGTGATTATAACTGCAACTCTATTCCGGACGAGGACTGGTTGCAAACTGTGGCTCAACCTGTAACTGTCAAAGTGGACGGTGTTGAGTTCAACTATCAAAAGAATAACCTGTTCACAGGTAAAGTAATAGGAAATAATCACGAGGTCCGCGTGCGTGGCGCCACCAAGTTGAGCGAACTTCGTGCAACACTCTTAGGAGGAGGAACGTTATGACGTTACGAATACACAATATTACGTACGACCACTCGCTGGAGTTCCGTACATACCCGGCAGGGGTGCTAACAATTGATACGCTAACCCGTGCCATCCACGTCCATGACGGCTTGACACCTAATGGATGGGGCCAGCCCACCAGTGCAGAGCTGGGCAACTATGCTTTGAAGGACCTTACGAATGTTACCCAGGAAAGCATGAACAATGCACTGAACACTTTCGGTGCTTTTAACATTAACAATGCCGACCGAGTTTCAGATGCACAGCGTGATAATGCATGGACCAAACTGTTCGGGCCGGCCATGCTGAGTACTGCTGACGTACCGGAAAAGAACTACCTGTATGTTGACAAGAAAGACCGCAAGATGAAAGCGGGTGATTTGTCAACGGTAACTGGCTTTGGCTTGGACTTCACCAAGAAGAAAGACCGTCAGGCTGGTGTGACGTATCGTGCTGACGAGGACGGCTGGATTTATTTTCGTGGGTATATTTTTGGCTATGGGCCTGTCGGACCGCAACTGCTGCTAACTGTAGACGGTGTTGAAACCGGGTTTTTCTGGATGAATGGGTTTACAAACTCTAAGGTTGTCGGTTCCGGTATGACAATGTCCGGCATGGTTCCTGTTGCAGCCGGGCAGTCTTATGCATTACGTGCCGATAATGGCGTGCAGGTGTACTATTTCTGTCCGTTAAAGTCCAGGTTCCAAGCAGCAGCTACAAAGGAGGGTTAAACAATGGCTGATAACGAAATAAGAAATCCGGCTAAAGCATACTTCAAGTGGAGGATGCCGGTAATCACAAAGTCTGAGGATGACTGGAACTTCTGGAACACAGAAGACAAATATAACCGGACAATGTTCATAGGATACAACGATACGACCACGCCCCATGTGGCCAGCCTGTTTCTGATTGTTGATGGCAAGGCTATCCAGGCGGTCGGCGATGATGTTATTGCTCGTATTGCAGGTCTGGAAACAAATACGGCCCAGGCTTTAGCCGATATTCAAGAGCTGATTGCACGAGTTAATGCTCAACAAAGTGAAATTTCAAACTTGCAATTAGAGTGTGAACGTATACTTGCTCAGGCTAACGATGCTGTAGAGACTGCACAAATCTGGGCAGAGGGCAGCGACGCAGACGTTGCGGACCTCGGTGGCGAGCATTCTGCTAAAGGTTGGGCACAGAAAGCTAACGAAATTGTATCTTCTGGCTTACCAAGTGATGCTACGTTTGACCACATTACTGTGACTGGCAGCTCTAAGTTCGGGCAAGACCCTGACCGTGAAAATCAGCCCGGCCTGGAAGTTGAAAGCACTGGTGAAGTCCAGGCGTACCGTACCGTCAATATGATGAACGGTGCGACCGTCAGCTATGACGAAACGGTCGATATGCCATGGAGCGACAGCTCAACTAAAGTGCCGAATACCGCGTGGGTGCAACAAGCCGTCCAGCATGGCTCAATTGACCCTAACTCAGAGTTGACTGTAAAGTCTATCTCAACCTCTACAAACTTTAATCTGTGGTTTAAAGATAACCCGGATGAAAGTGGGCATACAAAATCATACACAAACCTGCATGCAGAACGAGGGAGTAATGGTACCACCTTCTACATAGACGTGTTTGACAATAACTTTGGTAGCCAGCATGTGTATAAGTACACCATGCGTGCCGGCAATAATAATGCTGCTTCGTTTACTAACCCAGGAAGCGTAACTTGGTTAGCTGCTGATACGCTGAGCCTACGCTCAGGCACGTCAGACGTAGTTATCAGTGCCGGTTCAGGACGATTTGTCACTCTTAACTCTAAAGTACGGTTGGGTGGGTCCACATTTGCTATTGATGCAACTGTTAGCCCGGCTACTGCAGCATTTGGTGTTACACCGACCGTTCCCGACATTGCAGATGCAGCTGACTCCTCTGACAAAGTGCCCAATACCAAGTGGGTGCAGGCAGCCATTGCAGCCGGCGGTGGAGGCGGAGGCGGAACCGGCGGTGCAGTGTCCAGTGTCAATGGCAAGACCGGTGCGGTTGTGTTGTCCGGCCAGGATATCAAGACGGACCCGAACGCTGCTAACACTATCTATCAGGACTGGGCCGAACTGTCCTCACAGATTTCTGGGAAACAGAGTGCTATTGTCCAAGACTCAGTGCTTAGCCTTAACTCTATTACACTGGCAAATAGCAGCACCGGGGAAATAGGAGCGCTTAAACTGACCAGTCAGGATGGCGAAATTGAATTCAGACCTAACGGTGCTTACCTTGGCGGTATCATTGGCCGGTCCGGCACTGGTATGCTTATCGTGGGAAATGACCTTCACATTGGCTACCAATACAACTCGCCTACTGGTATCTTAGTGTCCAGGACAGCCTCAAAAGCTACACATAATTTTGCCTCGGAATTCACTAGCACTGTTTCCTGCTCTGCAAGCATAGCCGCTGATGACAACAGCCAACAGTTGGCTACTACACAGTGGGTCAATGCCGCTATCGCTGCGGCCGGAGGCGGCGGCGGTTCTGGTGCAGTAGCTTCTGTTAATGGTAAAACGGGTACTGTGGTATTGTCTGGTGAGGACATCAATTTACATCCTACTGTCGGCGGAGAAACATACCCGGCAGTGTCTGATGTCATTGATAGCATTAGCAGTTACCTACCAAGTGGTGTTGCCAGCGACAACAAGCTTATAGATAACTCAACCCTGTGGTCATACCTGGTCCTCTACCAGCCCAAATTAACGGCGGGTGATGGTATTACTATCTCGACTGAAAACGTTATTTCTGCTACTGGCGGCGGAGGAGCTGTGACCTCAGTGAATGGTAATACTGGCGCGGTGGTACTGACAGGTGATAATGTCAGAATTAATGAGACCAGTACTGTAACCCTCAACGCTGCTCTGGCTGGAAAGCAAGACGCTATCACTGAAACGTCTGACCTTACTGCTAACTCTATCACAGCTAAAGGCACAGTTACTGCACACATACTCGTTGCTGGTGGCGGGTACGAGGACTCGAAGTTCGATTGCAACACAGAGGCATACCTGAACTACGATACCAGAATTGGCTGGCAAAGCGGACGCTTACGGTGTGCACGTACAGACGATGACTTCTTGTTTGACTTCAACAAAAGTGCTTCGGCAGGCAACCGGATACGGTTCAATGATGATGTTACTATCTTGGAGCCAATGCCTGAAATTACAGACAGCTCGAATATCGTGCCGACTACGGCTTGGGTGCAAGGTGTTGCAGCTACTAAAGCTAACATCAATGCCGATAACTTCAGCACTGCAGGGAAAGCGGTTCTGGCCGGAATGGGCATGCCGAGTGCAAAGTACATTGATTTGACTTTGGGGGCTTCAGGAGTGGCATACACTGCACCTGCTAACGGTTGGCTTTTCCTTATGAAGATGGCTACATCTGCAGCACAGAACATACATTTCTCGTGTAACGGCCGTGAAGCTATTGCTTGGGGCTCCACTAATAACGTAAATGTAGCCTTATTATTTCCTGTTTTTGCAGGTGATGTGGTTGTAGTTTCATACAATGCCTCTGGTGCGACGAAGAGCTTCCGGTTCATCTATGCAGACGGCTCACAACCTGAAACCTAAACTGAAAGGGCATAAACAATGTTTAAAGTAATCAAAAACGGTAAAATAGTTGGAGTCAATAACTCAGGTGTGTTTCCTCTTATGAACTACGATAGCATCGAGGAAGACACCAAACATCAGGTTTCGGACTATGTTTACTGCAACGGCCAGTTCGTGCTTACTACCTCTGACCCTGCCATTGAGCAGTACAAGGAGCAAGTCCGTTCTGTCCGCAACGGATATCTGGAGCAGACTGACAAGTATCTTTCTATCACAGACTTCCCACTCACGGACGAGCAGAAAGAAGAGTACCGGCAGTACCGCGAATACCTGCGGCACTACCCAGAACAGACGGACTGGTACAAGCAAAATCCGCTTGACTTCGAACGCTGGCTTGCAGGACAGGCCTAGCCTGCCCTCTGCCAAATTTACATGGACTAGCACGGGCAACTGTGCTAGTCTATAATTGCAACCACTAACAAAGGAGAAAGAAAAATGCAGGAAGTATTTGCATACATTCAAACGCATTGGGATGACTTGTTCACCATCGTCGGCCTGGCCGTTTCGATGGCCACGGTTATTACCAAGTTGACGCCCAGCAAACGTGATGATGCCGTTGTGGCCAAAATCGCGGCACTGGTCGAAAAGCTGTCTGTCATCAAACGCAAATGACCGGGCCGGCCCGTCCCGATAGTCAAGCCTGCGTGCCACGTTCGCGTGCCAGGACGCGTGCCAAGTCTGGAGGCTGGCACTCTGTTGATGGCGAGGCGATAAGCCGAGCCGGTTGGTTGGAGCGAGCGGGAGCGAGCGGGAGGAGTGCTGGCGAAGCCGGCACGATTGTTGATTAGGAGCGTCCGACAGGACGCTCCGTTGGGACGGGCTGGGAGGCTGTTTGGTTTCGGGAGCAATTTGGCACTGGTGGAGAGTCACCTCGCTGGTGCAATGGAGGCACGATATGGAAGAAAATATGGACAAAAACAAGGAGATAGAAGTCCAAATTCACCTGGATGACGCAGAACGTCAGCCTTGTGAAATTTGGACTCGACTATAACGCTGCATGGGTTACTTCAGGCCCGTAGACAATTTCAACATCGGGAAGAAACAAGAGTTTGCTGAACGAAAGTATTTCTCGCAGACGCTTGCGTTGGACCGAATAAAAGAAGGACACGTGAAAGATGCAGTGGACCATAAGTCTTGACGCAATCATATCTGTCGCAGGCTATGTAATAACCTTTTGGTGTTTCATAGCCAAGATGGATAGGCGCCTCGCGGTGGTCGAGTACAAGCAGGATGCCCTGAGCACTCAGCTTAAGGACTACCAAGAGATACAAACCCGGTTGGCAAGATGCGAAGAAAGCACGCGCTCTGCCCACCACAGGCTCAACAATTTAGAAGCAGGATACCATGCTTATGAACAAGGCGACATGGAAAATCACCGAAGATGAATACATGGGCGGGTTGGACTACCCGTCCGAAACACACGAGCGGAACGCTGCAGAGTTACTGCAACGCGTAAACCGTATCAGAAACCTGTACATGAAACCACTGATTGTAACATCTGGTTTCCGTACACCGCTGCACAATGCCGATATTGGCGGGGCGCCGAACAGCGCACACTGCACCTGCCGGGCCATTGACCTGCGAGATAAGAGCGGCGAGTTTTGCAACTGGCTGCTGAACAATTCCGTATACCTGGCACAGTTCGGGCTGTACATGGAAAACCCGATGTACACCAAAGGCTGGGTACACCTCGATATCATTCAGCGCAGGACGCATTTCTTCCTACCTTAATTCATCGAATTTACATTGAGGAGTTGGCACCACTATGGTATATTTAATCATAACACAGATACTCATCCAGTGCGCGATGTTTGGATACATCATGCACCACTTGACAGAACACAAAGAGCAAGAGGAGCCGAAAGTGCAATCGATGAAGCATAAATCCAGCGACCACCCGGAGATACAATATCCGAAGAACAGCATACTTTGGAAGTTATCTCAGGCCTCTTTCGCAGATACTACCGAAGCGTTTCGTACTCTTGCTTCAGAGAAATTGAAAGGACAACGACATGGCTAAACAAGCTACTAAGATGAAGAAGACAGCTAAGGTTGCGGCCAAGCCTGCTGCTAAGTCACAGATACAATCGAAGACGGTGGCACCTTCGGCATCCTCTAACCCCACGCCGAACGAACTGGCCAGTTTAAACGTTACAGCACAGGACAGCCCGTCATGGTTGGATAAGGTACTAAGCGTTTTGCCTACCTTTGGCCTCAAGGGTTCACAGAAAGAGACGGTTGGTACAAAGACTGAGCAGCAAGAACGTGCCTACCGCAAGGCAATGCAGCGTGCATTATCACAGCTCGGTGTCTACTCGGAGGAGTTTGATGATATACCGAACATTGACAAGGAAGCCAAAGCCAAAATGCCACAGTACGAACAGTGGCTGTCTGACAAACAGCGGTCTTCTGGCTATATGTTTGATGGTGATAATGCATTGGCCATGATGAAGCAAATTGGCTATAAAGCTGATAAAAACTTGCCCAAAGACATGCAGATTGCACTGTTCAATGATTGGCTGACCAAGCAGAAGTCTATGGGCATGGACCCGATGGCTGTCCGTAACGAATGGGGCGACCCGCGTGCCGTTGCGGACTTTTTGAAAACAGCCGCGGAAGCTGCAGGCGGCTTTACCACACCTGAACAAATCATGTGGCAGGGCCGTGGCAGCAACAAAACGTACAGCGGACGCAATACGCAAGCTCAGCTGCTTCCGACTGGCACTATTAAATAGGGAGAACCACAATGGCTAAATATCAAACGATTGACATGCTCGGCTTGCAGGCCGGTGGCCTTCGTAAAGCTGCTGACATATACGCTGGAAATGCACAAGTCAACTTTGACCGTGAACAGGATGCTTTGCAGAAACTTCTGGAGGCTTATCAACCTGAAGCGTATGCATCTGCTATCCGCGAAAACGTAATTGAAAAGACGAACCAGGCACAGAAACAGTTACTTGGTGAAGCTGCTACCAAAGCCGGCTCTGCTTTCAATACTGCAGCTCAGAATGCCGCACAGCAAGCTACAGCATCAGCGGTTGCAAACATCAACGCGAACGCTGAAAACCAGATTGCAAACTACAACACGACACAGCTGACCAACTTGCTCAACCAGTATGGCAACCAGACTTCGACGTACGAGAACCTGTTGGAGCAGCTGTTGGGACAGACACAGGTTATGCAGAAAAAGAAAAAGAACTGGGGTACTGCTATTGGCTCTTTGACTGGTGGTGTTATCGGCCTTATGGCTGGCGGCGGGCCAGAAGGTGCTAGCGCTGGTATGCAGATGGGTGGCCAATTCGGTTCGCTGTTTGACGGCGATTAAGGGGGTGTACAATGGGACTATTTGACAAGTTTATACAAAGACCGAGTATGCCTGTAGACGCAGGACTGGGTAGTCCTATGGATGAATTCACTCAGGCAGGCTTCAATCCTATGCAGGAAAAGAACCCCATCAATCCTCTGACAGCCAACGACACCCCCGACGAGGCGAATGAGTACGTCCAAACAGCCCAGGCTAACATCAATCGCTTGGCCGCTCCGGCCCCAGAAATTATGCATAATGCTGACAGTGACGCTGATGACATGCTGATTACTGCACCTCAGGCAGTTACGCCTCAGGGCGGCGATGTTCCGCTTCCGACTGTCATCAATGACGTGCGTGCTAACCAGGCACAGCAAGCTCCGATGCATCCTGCCAACCAGATGTTCGACTTGAAATCCAAAGAATACTCGATGAAGCCTACTAAGGTGGAAGAGGTCAAGGAGCCTCAGCAGCTGAAAGATGCCAGACAGATGGCTATGAACGCTGTGCAGGGCGAACTGGACATCAAGCAGGGTTTCCTGCAGACTTTTACACCTGGCGGTGATGCAGAAAGCGTTAAACGCTACTCTAACCACGCAGCGCTGATTGGTATGATTTACAACCAGGTGCATCGCAACCCGTCCTACGAAGTATCTAATGCTATTGCATTGTACAATGGCATGGTTACGGAATGGGGCATGAAAATCAACGCTACCAAAATGGCCTACGAAACCAATGTGGCTGCACGTGAAGCTATCGATGCAAAGATTGCACAAGCGCAGGCGTTTAACGACCAACGCAGAATTGGCGCCGGCGATGACTATGCTGACGGCATCTACCATGCCAAAGGTGAACATATTAACTACCGTGCAGAACAGGGCGTGCTGTCTGCGTTCGCTGATAAAGATAAAGCTAAACGTCTGCAGGACTCGGAAGCGGCTATGCGTAAGAGCATGGAAACTGCTACGAAAGACCTGAAGAACGCTCCGGCCCGCGTTAAATCCCGCGTGATGGCAGGCGTGCTCGGTGAAATTTGGAGCAATAAACAGCAAGGTTTGCTGGACGTTGGCCAGGCCATTGGCATGATTAATGCAGCTGCGGAACAGGACGAGCTTTGGTCTGACGGCCAGCTTGCCTATGCCAACCAGCTGTCGATGCAGTATGGCTTTAGCCATGAGGGTGCACGCCGGGCTATGGCTATGATGGCCGTTCCTGAACTGCGGTCCATGGCCGTGTCTATTGCACATGGCAATGCGACTAAGCTGCCCGGACAGCAGAAAGAAGCTATGGCAGCTTTGGCTACAGTGTTTAACTCTCGCGATATCGCAAACATCGTCAACACCTATGGGACGGTGCAAGCGTTCAATAACAACCTGGACATGGCTGTCATTGCTCGTGGCACTCCGCTGATGAAGAACCTCACGGAAGCCAATGATAGTCTGCTCAGCCAAGTATCTGACACCGAAGCAGCCAGAGATATTAACGCATCCGTGGCTGCGGCTACAACTCAGGTAATTGGCCCGGACGGCCAGCCAGTCCCGGTTAGCGGTTCACTTCGTGCAGACCAAATCGAAGTTGCACAAGAGGCCATTGAGAAACTGAATAACAGCAAAAACGCCGGGGACAG
>OLHG01000376.1_pt1 | contig 31879 bp, 31 predicted proteins | sample 1605971 | NCBI WGS metagenome assembly OLHG01 (sample SAMN03283289) | human gut metagenome | biome: human-associated habitat; material: feces | host: Homo sapiens | place: Peru | collected 2012 | reverse complement strand
AAGAATTATTTAATGAGTATTTATATGAATGTTGCACTTGATTTGACAAATTATCATTCAAAAAAGAGATAACATTTTCATGCTATCTCCCCACTAGATTATCTAGAACTTTATTTTAATATTTAATATCATCTAATAATGTATTAATTTCATTTTCGTATTCAGTTGTTCCTTGAATAAAAATTAAGGTGTTTTTTACTCTAGAAATTATAATGAATTCTTTTTCACTTTTAACAACCATTTTTGTCATAAATGCTCCAGAAGTTTCATTATTTGTTGAATCAGTTGAAATCATAAGTGGAATTTCTTTTTCATATTTTTTATATGCTATTTTTGCTGAATTATCATTATCAAATTCATAGTATTCTATTTTAAATGGCATATCTTCTTTAGTTGCTACTAAATATGATTTTGATTCATATTTTCCTTTTTCTGTATCACTTATGCTATATCCTAATGCTGCAAAATGATCTTTAAAATCTTTTGGTTCTAATAGATTATAAAATAAACATCCAGTTGCAAAAGATACTACTATTATAATAAGTAGTCCCAGCATTACACTTTTATTACTTTTCATTTTCATTTCTCCTTTTATATTCTTCATAGTAATTATAAATAACTTTATCATATTCATCTTTTGTATCTAATTTGACTAAAAAATCTTCATTATTTTCTGTTATAATTTTTCTTACCACTAGTTTTTCAGGTTCTTCTTCATTCGTCAAAATTAAATATTTATTATTATCTACTTCCTCTGCTCCGATAATCATGTATTCTTTATTATCTTCAAGAGTTACAACATTCATATCTATCATTGTCTACCTCCTACTGCAGGATCAGCATCTTGTAGTGACGTTGCAATATCTTTTAATTCTTCTCCATAATCTTTATATAATGCTTTTTTATTATTTTTATATAAATCTCTTAATTCATCCACTGTACGTTTTGATTCTTCACTTAAAGCATTATAACTAGAGCCATCTACTCTTTCTTTACTTAGATATTCCTCTATAGCAGATTTAACTTCAGGTGATGCGATACTATTTGTTTTAGAAGACATGTAATCTAAAAAACATCTATAATCTTTTATGCTTTCATAAATATTTTTAAATGTACTTACATATTTTTCCATATCATTATCGTTTATATATCTATCACATAAACTTAAATTATATTTAATACTTTCTTCATTACCAAATACATTTTGCAATTCTTTTAAAACACGATCCATTGTTGTTAATCTATTTTCTGATTCAAAATAACAATTATATAGAGTTATATCAAATAAATCGGGATTATAAGTACATACTGTCATTATATCTCTTGCCATTCCACTTGTGTTATAAAATATATTTCTTTCACTATTATCAAGATTCGCATTAGCTAGTTCTTTATTCTGTATTGGTATATTTCTTTGATGTTCAAAGTCTTCACTACCAGGTTCACTAGCAATCATACCAATATATTCTCCAATTTCTTTATCTGTTGTTGTTTTTAAAGAAGCATTATCTACTAAAATAGAACCACCAACTAAAATAGTTGCCGATATTGAAAGTGCAATTATAGTTTTTGATATACCTTTTTTTCTTGCTTTAAATGGAACTTTTTTAGGAGTTTCATTTGTTTTTTTTACAGAATTATCTCTATCAACAATTCTTTTCAAATTAAAAACAATATAATTGTCAATTAGACCTCTTTCAACTTCACTGGCCGTGATATGATGTGCTTGAATATAATCAACTAGTTTTTTTAAATCTTCGTTAGATAATTCATCAGCATTAACACTTCCAGTAATCTCTTTAAATTTATTAATAATATAATTAGCAATAGGTCTTCTGTCACTATTAGTTTTAAGAATCATTTCAACATCTTCCATATTATCTCCTTATAGTATCTAATAATACTATACAATGATTTTAAAGGAAATGCAAAGTTTTATTTGTCAAATTATGTATTTTTACAGAGAATTTACTCAAATTAATCCTCTAAAGACATTTTTTTCATTAAAATTTTACTTATTATATATGAAATTAATAACATAATTAATATTACTACAAGAATTTTTGGATTTTTTAAACTTTCTAATAGACTGGTTCCAATAAAGCCCCAGAAAAATACTAAGAATGGTTTTCCTATTAAAGCTGCTACTAAAAATTTTTTATATTTCATATCTGAAAGTGCACAAGCAATATTTATCATAAAAGCTGGTGTAAATGGTATTACTATTAAAGTTACTAATGTAGATAATTTTATTTTATCTACTTTTTTCATAATTTTATCAAATGATGGATTCTTTCTTACTTTCTTTTTAAATATGTCTTTAAAAATATATCTACATAAAAAGAATGCTAAACTACAACCTATTACTGTTAAAATATATGATATAATAAAACCAATTACATATCCATAAGCAATAAATACTATGGTAATAAAGACAAATAAAGGAAGAATTGGTAATATTGATTCAATCATTATTAGAAAGCATGCAAATAATGGTCCATATATTGATGAACTTTCTATTATACCCATTAATAATTCATATAATTTTGTAAATACTTCTTCCATAAAAAAATCACATACTTATTATAATATAAGTATGTGGAAAAATCACGAGTTTATAACATATGTTACATCATAACCGTAAAACGAGAGTATTCTAACTGCTTGTTTACTTTTATGTCCTTTTTCACAAATAATAAAATATTTTTTATTTTTATCAAGTAATGTTTTATGATTTAATAAAAGTCTATCATAATAAATATTAATACTATAAGGATTATGATTTATTTTATAATCTTCTGGATGTTTTACATCTATTAAAATACCCATATTGGGAGAATATTCATATTCAAATATACTTTTCATATAATCCACCATAGTATTATATGTTATTTATATTTTATTACATATAATAAAGTCCTATAAAAAGTTATAGGACTTTGTGTTATTCGTCGTCTCCGAAAAAGTCGTCAAAAAATTCGTCGTCTGTAATTACATTTTCGTTAACAATAACACTGTCAACATCAACATTTACTTTTGGTTTTTCAGTATTTTTTGTATCTTTCTTTTCGGCATTTTCTAATTCTTCGTCATCAAAATCAAAAGATAAATTAATATTTTCTAATTCTTTACTTTCTTCTTTTAATTTTTCTTTTTGTTTTTTTTCTATTTCATCTAAATCATTTAATTTTTTTTCGGTTTCTTCCAGCTTATTTTTATTTGATTCATTAGTATCTTTTATTGCAAATGGATTTTTTTCTAAACCTGATAAATTATTATTTTCTTCTTTTATTAAAGGTTCAACAATTTTATTTTCTTTAATTTCACTTTGTTTTTTTAATTCTTCTTTTTGTCTTGCCTCTTCTTCATCAAGTTCTTTTAATTTTCTATCAATATCTTTCATCATTGCATCAATATCCATACCTCTTAATCCTCCACTAGGGGCTTTATTTGGCATATAATCATTAAACATTGGAGTTTTTGGAAGATCAAATTCATTTTTAGTATTTTCTAAATTATTATTTTCTCCAGGCATTGATGATAACATTTTCTTCCTTTTTTCTTCAGTAACATATTTTTTTAAATCAAATAGTTCAACTTGAGTTACCTTTCTTGTTGGATAACTTGCTTCTGGGAATGTATCACCCCAGTCAATTTTAAAGTTTGGAGCATATTTAGTTTTAAATGGATTCATTCTCAAACGAATTATTATTGCTTCTCCTAATTTTAATTTTTGTAAATCTGATACTGTAATTAATGGAGTTGATGCTGTTTTGTCTTTTTCTTTTGATTTTACTTCTCCACACATCTTACTAATTTCTTCAAGTGCTTTTAATTCAGTACTTATTAAATATATTAAATTACCACAGTTACCTTTAATAACTTGTGCTACTTGTTCACCGTAAACGTCATTTAATTGAGCAAAGTTTTGGATTATAAATGTAAATCTAATGTCTCTTGAACGAGCTGCTGAAACCATACTATCTACATCTTTTAAAGGAGGCATGTTGGCAAATTCATCAAGTATAAAATTAGTTCTATATTGTAATTTTCCTCCATTTTGTTGTGCTACATCGATAAGTGTTTCATAACATTGTTTAATAAATATTGTCATTAAACTATGATAAGTTTTCTTTTCATCATGAATAATCATAAATACTGCTGTTTTTCCACGACCTATATCTCTCATATCAAAGTCACTATGACTTAGCATTTCTGATAATTGTTCACGTGTAGAAAACATTCTTATTTTTTGTCTAAATGTTGATAGCAAACCACCTTTAGTATCATTTGGAGCATTTATTGTTGTACTTGCAAACATGTATTCATTTGAATTTGGTCCTTTTAAATTAAAGTATTCCTTTATGTAGTTGTTACCAGGTCCATATTTTTCTTCTCCTACTGTACTCATGTAGTTTATACTATTTAAATTTACTTCTGTTTCTTTAGCATCTTTAAATAATCCTAAAGCAAGACCTGAAAAATAATCTGATGCACCTTTTTCCCAGAAGTCTGAATCTCCTTTATTATTTTCATTATATAAAATGTTTAATGCAACGTCATCTAATAATTCAGTTGCTTTATCAACATTTCCTTCTTTGTAATATTTATAAGGTAAAGATAGAGGATTCCATGCATTTCCATGTTCTGGTTCACGGAAATTTAATATAATTATTTTATATCCTCTACTTTTTAAATTTTCTGCTGTTTTACGATAAATTTCTCCTTTAGGGTCAGTAATTATCATACTTTCACCTTTTTTAGCAAGAATATTTACCATTGGAAATACTAAACTTTCTGATTTACCTGAACCAGTTGAACCAATTACTAAGTTATGATATTCGCCATTATCAACCCATATTTCTTTTCCATTATTAATTAGAGGTATTCCTGCCGCTTTTAATTCTTTTGCACTAGGATCTATCTTTTCTACATTACTAGATTCTTTTATTTCTTTTTCTTTAGCCCATCTTGAATATCCATCACTTGGTTTATCTTTAGTTATTTTTAAACCAATACCATGATCTTTTTGTTTTTCAAAAATGTATGATGATACACTTGTAAAAATAACTATTAAGGCTCCAAAAAATAATGCTAATGTTAATATTAAATATTCAGTAAATGCACTTAATGGAAAAAGTCCATAAAATACTCCATCATTTAATAAACTCATTAAGTTTGATACAGCAAGAGCACTTAAATATAATAATATTGCACAATAAATACCGAATAAGAAAAAATCTTTTGGTTCAACTTTAAATTTCATAAATACCTCCCTAGACAAACATATTATACTATAACTATTATTTTTTTTATAGGTTTTTGTTACTATTTTGTTTAACTATAATTACTATTATAACTATTAGAAAGAATACCCCTAACATACCAGCTATTAAAACTACTCTATTAATTTTTATATTTCCAATAACAATATCTGTTGTTTTATTATTCTCATTACTATTATTGTTATTGTTATTATTATTTTGATTATTATTTTTATCATTGTTATTACTTTGATTATTATCTTTGCTGCCTTTTTTCTTTAACTCAACAGATATTGGACTTTTCTTATAAGTTTCTTTAGTTACATTCCAAATAAGTGAACTTCCTTCAGTAGTATCTGCATTACTTTTTACAAGTTCATAAATATTTTCATCATAAGTTATTTTCACTTTTAAATTATCTATACCTGAATTTAAATTAAAGGCTTTAATATTAGTTCCTGAATTAATTTGTAATGTATCATTTGTGTCTTTTACAGAAAATGTTGATACTGCATTATTTGCTATATTACTTTTTTTAAATTCATTTACTAAAAATTTGTAATTTATGTTCATTGTATGTGGATTATTAAAAATATCTTTTTCAATTTTGTAATATGAAACTCCTTCAATTTCTTCAGTTGATTCTGAATAATCTTCAGTATTTAAAAATGCTTGTATTGGTTTACTATATACAGATATATCTTCATTTTCATCTTCTGTAGTAGAAGTTAATTTTATACTTTCTGTTATATTAAATTTATCAATATTTAAATTATACTCTACATTACATCCTGTTAATGTAAATATACACACTATTAGTAAAATAATTTTTTTCATTAATTACTTAGTACCCCATTTCCATAATTTGATTCATAACCACTATTCATATTTCTTGAAATATAATCACTCATATCTACTGCATAATAATTTGTGGAATTAAAACTAACTGGAGTTATAACTGTACCATAGTCTCCTCCTCTTGCGTGTGCAATGTAGTAAATACTATTTTCAGTATCTACTCCTACTACAACAGTAACATGGTGGCTATTTTCAAGTATATCACCTGGTTGTGCTATATATGATCCTCCTAAAGTATGTTTTGTTCCAAGATTAACAAAATCTCCTGCTAATCTTTGACCCATATTTATTCCAGCATTATAGTATACCCAAGGAACCCAAGATGAACAATCAGGACCATAACTATAATAAGTTCTTCCTCCATATGAATGTCTTATTTTTGTTCCCCAATCTGGGTCTACACCATAATATGTTGCAGTAGTTTTTTGAATATTACTGCCATTTAAACTACTAGTTATCGTCATGTAGTGACCTCCACCCATAGTGTAAGGTATAACAACATTAAAGTTTTCTGCTAAATATTTAATTGGTGTAACTGCTGATGCTACTATTGCTCCTCTTGTACCAACACCAGCGTTTTTTACAGATTCAAATATCAAGTTATTTAATTCATTATATTGTGTATCTGAAAGTAAACTTCTTATTGGAGTTGACATTATTGTTGTTGGTATTGTTGATGAAGATCCTGTACTTATTTCTTGTGTCCAATTGGTACTTACTCCAAAAACTTGATAAATAGATTGAAGAGATTCTTGACCATTATAATAATAACTTATTATACCTTTCCAATCTTTATTTTCTGTTTCATAAAGGTATGCTGCTCCATTTGCACTTATTCCATATCCATGATTACTTCGACATGGAGAACCACTTTTTGCAGAATTTATATAAGTACTAAAAGTATTATAACTTCTCATACTACTAACTTTAGATTCATCTATTTCTTGAAAATTATTTCCTCCAATAGTTAGACTACCATATTTTAAATACATTTTACTGCTATTAAATGATTTTGATGAATCTACACTTCTTGCTTGTTCTGCAGTGTACATACATGAAGCATCATAATATGCTTTTGCTTTTCCATCTACAGTAATAACAACTCCTCTTGTGGCTTCTGTTGCAGCTATTGCAGAATCAAATACTTTAGAGGGATTATATACTTGAAAAGAATCTGATGTATCAGTAACTTTATAGTAGCATCCATTTTCATCTTCCACTTTATTGTCTGCCATTACTAAAACAGTTCTTGCTGCTACTGCAAAAGTTTTTAGTATTTCATCAGGCATACCACCAACTTCATTAGATACTACTACTGAGATATATTCTTCAATATCAATTAAATCGCCATTAACTGATACTCTACTGCAACCGCCCTCATATAAATCATAACCCATAAGGCCATAGAAATTTCCTTCTGGAGTAGTTTTTCCACCTGTCATGAATAATAAAATAAATAATATTAATACTACCACTAAAATTATTGCTAACACTATTGGATTTGATGCTATTACTTTTGCTAAAGCTTTAAAACCTGTGCTTATTGCTTTTCCAGCTGCTTTACCTGCCTTTGCTGCTCCTTTTTTAGCAGCATCTCCAGCTTTTTTACCAACTTCTTTAGCTTTTTCTTTTACAGCAGCTTCGGCTTTATCTTTTAAAGCTTCACCTGGATGTGTCATATTATAAGCATTTGCCTTTGCAGCATTTAATTTATTTGTTATTGCATCTTGTCTTCTTTTAGCAAGATTTAAATTATCCCTAGCTTTATCAAATACATTTTTATTTTTTTGACTAGTTACAGGTACTTTTCCTTCTTTTTTGGTTACATCTTTTGTTGTTTTTTCTTTTTCTTTTTTAGCATCTTCTACTGCGTTATCTAATTCTTCTTGTTTTCTTTTATAATGATTTTTATCATACACTCCATTTTTGTTTTTAGCAGCATCATATTCTTTTTGGCCAAATGATTCATTTCTTATTTGATTATTTCTATAATCACTTCCGTTATAGTCATTTAATCCATCTGATCCATTCGAAATACCTTCTCTATTTTCCATTTCACTACTTAATTGTTCATCAAGTATACTTTCAAGCTTTTGCATATCACTTGTAGCATCAAAGTCATCTAAACCAACTTGAGATGCAATTAACCTCAAGTTATCTTCTTGACTGGTGCTACTTCCAGTATCTAATCCAAGTTTTTTTGCTTTTTCAATTATATCATTTGATTGCATTTAGATACCACCTACTAGGAATATTTTAGCATATTTTAACTTTATTTAAAAGAAGAACATAGAAAAAATAAACCTAAATAAAATGTTATTTTATAACAAAAAAAAGCAAAGTGACTGCTTTGCTAATTATTATGCTCCACCACCAGAACCAAATGAATCTAATTCTTCTTGTGTAACTATTACTTCAATTCTCATTCTTCTGTTACCACAAACAAATAATCCTTGGCCTTGTGGATAAACTTTAATACTTTCTTTTTCTGATTCATTTAAATCTATTAATTGTGATAAATCATCAACTGCTTGTTTTCTTAAATTCATAATTAAGTAATATGAAGCATTATCAAATATTGCTTTTCCGTGTTGTATTAAGTTTGGTGCTGCAAAATCTGTTGGTTGTTGAGTAATTATTATTGTTCCAGTATTATATTTTCTACTTCTTCTTTGAATTTGCGCTAAAAATTCAGCTCCTAATTCATTATGTCCTGATAATAACACATGGGCTTCATCAACCATCATAACAGTATTTACATCTTTTTCCAAACATAATCCCCAAGCATACTTTAATATATTGAAGAATAAAGCATTTTTAATATTTTCATCACTATTCATTAATTCTTTTATATTAAATACTATAAAGTCACTATTAATTTGAATAGTTGTGTGACCTGTAAAATAATATCTTAATTCTTTTATTAATGGTCTTACTTTTAATTCAAGTCTTTCCATAACATCTCTTTCATGAGTTGCATCAACCATTGATAAAAGTCTTCCTCTTATAGTTGCATAAACATCATCAAATGTTGGAAAATTTTCACTTCTAAGTTGAGTAAAATCTGTATCAAAATCTATTCTAAATCTCTTATATGTATCTTGTACTACTTCACTAAATAATGCTAAAACGTCTTCTTCAATACTTGGTGAATAATATTTCATAAAAGCTTTTAATTGTTGAATAGTTCTTGTTAATACTGTATAACCTAAACCTTCTTTTATTTCTTCTTCATCAGCATCTACTACTATTTCAAGTGGATTTATCATACCAAATGACCCACCTTTTCCTAAATCTAGGAAGTCTCCTCCAATAGCAGTAGTCATTTCTCCTAGTTCACCTTCTGGATCAATTGCTACTATTTTATATCCATTTCTTATATGATTTCTAAGTAGTAATTTTGCTGCAGTTGATTTACCTGAACCTGATGTACCAAGTAAAATTATATTAGCATTATTTCTATTATTTTCTTTTTTCATTTGGTATAAGAATTGATTAAATAATACTACTCCACCAGAGAAATCTACACCAAGTAAACATGATTTACCAGGATCTTTTATGCTATCAAATACAAATGGATACATTGCAGCTACTGTAACTGATGGTATAGGTGTACCTATTCTTGTTTCAATATCTTGTTTTGGAAATATTGGAACAATGCTTTTTAGTACTTTTTCTTGTTCAAACATTAGTGCTACACCACTCATACCTAATGCATTTAAATAACTCTTAACTTCCATTTTTTTGATTTCAAGTTCTTCTTTACTATTTGCTGTTACCATTAAATGCATTTGAAAGTCAAATATTCTTGCTTGTGTTGCTGCAAGCATTTGTACAAATTGCTCTAATGATTCATAGTCTTGACGTACTCTTTCTTGTAAAGTTTGATCTTTTTCTGATTGATATCTTGTTTTTAAATCAGCTATTTCTTTGTTAATCATTTTTTGTAAAACATTAAATTGGATTGGTATATGCTTTACTACAACTTTTACTCCTGAAATATTAGTTATATCAGATAAATAACCAATATAAATATTTTTAGGAAATCCTACAATAGTTATAATTGTAGAATACTTTCCTCCAATTCTAAATTCTGTTGGCTTAAATTCCATTCCTTTCGGTGCTATTTCACTTTTTAAAGCCATTAACTCATCACCGTCCCAAAATTAATTTGTTCACCGCCATTTAATAGATTATCTAAAACCATTCTTAAATCGGCATTTGATGTTTGACTAGACTGTAATCCACATCCTGCTAAACCACTTATCATATTATGAAGTTTCTTTTGTAATATTTCTAATTTTCTTTCTTGGAATATTAAATAATATTCAGTATCAACAACATTATATTCAGCACTCATAAAACTATTAGCTTTATTAATGTCTTGTAATATTATTTTTCTGATATCATTATTAGTTTCTTCATTGTACATTTTTTGAAGTTCAGCTAAATATAAATTGATATCAACTGGTCTATCTGCAATAATTAACCAAAATTCATAATCAATTGTATTATAAAAATTTCTTAAATTATACATCATTGCATCTTGTGATTGTTGATCTAGTATAAAAATGTTTTTTGGTTGTACTTTTACTCCAGTAACATAGTAACCACTTTCAAGTTGGATCATTCCATTCATTATTTGTTTGACTGGTAACCATGAGTCAGTATATTTACTTCCTATTGTCGATTGTGTCGAATCCTTCATATATACACCATCCTTTCCAGTAGTATTGTCTTCTATTTGAGTAGAAGTTAAAAATATTTGTTAACAGTTGCAATACATTATGATAATGAGGTACTGGCATTACTAGGAAAGTTCCTATTAATGCCGGCATCATTATTAGTATTAATAATCCAAGACTAATATCTGGTATTAATAATAGTAAAGCAAATGATATAACACAACCAGTAGCAAATAATATTAAATCTGTTGGAGTGAAAAATCCTAGTATATATTGAGATTTTTTAGTATTTGCTGGTATTAAATAATTTCCTTGCACCTTCTTATTCCTCCTTTATATTTTACTTACCATTTTTAGATCTATAAGTTTTTACTTTTTCTCTTTGTTGTTGAGCATCACTACGTAATTTTTCTTCAACTTGTTCTTTGTATTGCTTAATAACATTATCAATTGCTTCATTTTCTTCTTTAGCTCTTTTATTATCAACTTCTTCAATTTGTTGTTTTTGTGATTTTAATACTGCAGAAGTACTTTTAGATTTTTTATCAATATCGTCTGATAAACTATAAATTGACTTAGTTTTTATTTCACCGTTTTCTTCATATTCTAGCATTCCATTTCCTATAACTGTATAAACTCTTTTTGTTTCAGTTCCGTCAGGTTCAGTATTAATATGAGTTATAGTTCTAGTTTGAGTTTGAGCATCATACTCAGTTGTAAATGATCCTTTTTGAATAGCTGCTGTTCCATCATCATTTAGTATCGTTTCACCTTTCTCATTATATAAAAATGATTGATATCCAAATCCGCCTTCATTTGTAAGTCTATCAATAAACTCTTTTGTACTGTTTTTAATCAAGTTAGGATCTTGACTAGCTAATTCTGAAGTTGAGAATGCTTCTCTCATAGCATCTTTTACTTTCTTTTCTGTTAATTGAATTTCACTTGTTTGAAGATTTGTAATACTGCTATCGCTTTGAAGTCTACTTAATTCAGCTTGATTTACTTTTTTAGTTATAGTTTCTCCATTAGCATCAGTATAAGAAACTTGAACACTTCCATCATTTGCTAAAAATTTATACCCTTGTTGAGCCATTTCACTAAATCTTTTTCCGAATATTTTTTCTGTTTTTATATTACCCTCTGGGTCCATATATCTTACTTCAAAACCAAAATTACCATCATTAAATTTTTTGTCAGCTTCATCATCCATTGCTGATTTCCATGACCTTTGTAGATCACTCCATTTTGTTAATTTGTCTAATTCTCTTATTCTGTCGTTATTTGCTGACATTGTACCAACATTTCTCGTTTTTTGATTTTCTAATTGTTGTACAACAGTATCATTAATTTCAGCTTGACCTTGAGAATTCATAGACCAAATTACATTTCCGTTATCATCCTTAACTTCGATTCCAGAACTACTACGGTTGGTAACAGTTTCGCTTCCATGTCTTATTCTTCTTTCCTCAGCTTCTGCACTACTAGATAATCCAACTTTTTCTCTTAAATAATCTGCAGCCATTGCTCTACGAACTCTATTTCTTCCGGCCCTGTCTTTCTCTCCTGCCATCGCATCTTCATATCTTTGTCTTCTTTGTACTTCAGTACCAATACCTTTAAAATCAGCATTTTTACTTCCATATTTTAATCCTCTATAGGCAGCTAAAGGATTTCCTTTTGAACCGACTAATCCGCCAACTGCATTTGCTGCTGCAAAGAACCCACCTTCTTTTAATTTATCTTTAACACCTAATTTCATACTTCCTGAATCTATTCCAGTAATTTCTGATATTAATTTAGGTGCTTGTTTCATAAACATTACGATTCCCATAATTATAAATGCTTTTGCAAGTAAAGCCATAAACCATCCTGCCATGTCTGTAATATTAGCCATTAATGATGAATCCATCATTGCATTAACCAAAAATATTGCAAAATAGAATACCAATACTCTTACAAAAACTTCAAAATAACATGATAATGTTTTTTTTGTCCAAGTATTAAACGTTCCACTCATATTACTATTTGGCATTATTCGCATAAATATTGGAATTGGTGCAATAATTTGATAATATGCGAGTTTTACCATTCTTAAAGCCATATCGAAGCAGAATGAAAACGCAACATACCCAACTATAATTCCACCAATTAAGGCTAGTATAAAATTGAATTCAACTTTTCCATCAGCTATTTCTTCGCCAAAAATTCTATAAGAAGAAAACTTTCCTGTTTGATTTACATATGCTACTGTGTTATTAAAACTATGTTTATCGTCTCCACATGGATCACTTGCATCAAAATTAACAAACATTGCTTTATCTGATGAACATACATTTGCTTCACAATTGTGTAAATCACTTGATGTTTGAACATTTGTACATGAAGATATATCACCATTTTCATCTGGGTTTACATACAAAAATGCATTCATTATACTATTTACCATTTGATAAGAACCAACTTTGATTTCTTCTGGTACAGAAACAGTAGTAGTTCCTTCTGAACTTGATCCATAACCAAATAACTTTCCAATAGTATTTTGACGTGTAATAATTGATGTTTGTAAATCAAACAAAAATGCAAATACTGTTGGTAAAAGTGCTATCATTACAAATGATGTAATAAAATTAATTATTGTTTTTTTAGTCGACTCTGTTGTTTTTTTTTCGTCAGCATCTATCATTCCTTTTAAAAACGCAAATGCCACAAAAAATAATAAAAATACTCCTAATAAAACATAAATATTATTCAATAGTACTTGATATGTACTTGGTTCTATTATTGTGCCGGTTGATAAAATTAGAAATAATTGAAATATTAATGCTATTACATGATAAATTCCAGTTATTATCCAAATTCCTAATTTAGCAAAACCACTTTCTATAATATTTAAAAATACCATTTTACCCCCTCCTAGCCTTTTGTACCTATACCACAGGTACTCATTGCTTGATCATTCAAAAATGTTAATCCCCATTTTAATAAATAAGGTAAAACAAATATAATTATACAATAAACAAGCCTTTTAACTGCTTTAGTTGTAGCCTTTTTAATTGCATCATTATCTTGAGATGCTGTAGCAGATAAAAAATCTGTTACTGAAAAAACTATTAAAATTATTATTGCAATATACTTTATAACGTTAAATGCAATATTAAAATAAAATGCTGGTGTTCCTTCGGTAGAAGGGTCTCCTAATAATGATTCACATCCACTACCATCAGAAAAATCAGGTATATTATTTTTAATTTTTGTAAATGGATCTATTCCTTCAACTATTTCTCTTCTTGCTTCTTCAGTTCTTTCTTCAACATAATCATCTAAATTATCATTATCAACAGTTTTAGTATAATCTTCGTAATCACTTGAGTTTAAATCTTTCTTAGCTTCATCTTTCTTTATGTTTGCGCATTTATTAACTTGAGTTGTTAATGATGATTTGTATTTATCAAAATAGCTATTATAAGTACTTAACATAAAACCTGGAACGGCATATCCTCTTAAGTAGTTTGTTGTAAAGTCTTTTTGTGCTTGTTTAACTTCTTCATCTATTTTTTCTTTACTTATTCTATATTCGCCATATTGTTGCGAAGAATCAGTCCAATCACTACAATTAACATTATTTACTTTAGGCAATAAGTAATTTGTGTAATATTTTTTAATTTGATCATTATTGTTATCGACAAGTTTGGAAGTACCTTTAAAAGACGTTCCCATATTGCTTGCTTTATGACAATAAGTTTTTCCACTTCCATCAACATCTCCAGTGTCTAAACATAACTCTTCAGAAACACCCATTCCACTTACGTCTACATAAGCTTTACTTGGACAGTTTCCGGAATTTAATAAACCTTTTTTCATAGAAATTTCATTTGAATAAAATATATGTTTAGTAGGTATGTCATTTGCTAATTTTTGACTTGCTATGTATGGATTATGAGGAATTCCCCATTCATATTCCCAAGTACCATTAAAATAGTAATATAAATATACTTTATGAGTTTTAGTATCTTTGTTTATATTATATTCATAAGTATTATCCCATTCGCATATTACAAGACATTTTCCTTCATTAGCGCAACTATTTAATGCACTAGCATTTATTTGAAACGAAAAAAACATAACTACAAAAAGCAATATTTTAAAGATATTTTTTTTCATAAAATCACTCCATACATACTTGAATATATTTTAACATATATATTCTTGAAAAACTATCAATTTTATTATTTTTTTATGAAATATTTTGGCTAAATAATGATTTTATATGATTATTTAAATTCTTTTTTTATTTTTGCTAAACTTTTACTAATTCAAATTATTCAATCGTTATTTCTAAACATTTTGTTATATTACCAAATTCAATACTTTGCTTTTCACATAGCATTAAAATATATTCTATTTATAATGTAACTATTTTCTTTGACAAATTTACTGATATTTTGATGTTTATTAGTAAGTTTGTCAAGAAAGTAAAAATCATTAGATTCTTTTTAAAATAACTATAACTGGTAATAATATTAAAAAAAATAGCAATTAATGCTATTTACAACTATTGAATGGATCAAATAAACATTTAGTACATTGTCCAAAAGATGCATTGTTATTATCTAGTATATCGCTATTAATTCCATTTCTACCTGAATCAACTGCATTTATTATTGCTACTACTATTGTTGGTATAAAAAATATTATAAAACCTGCTATAACTCTTCTAACTAGAGAGCCTGTTGCTTTTTTTATTGCAGCTTCATCACTTGATATAGTAGCTTTTCCAAAGTCTACCATTCCTAGTACTATTATAATCATTGGTACTACTATTTTTAATACATATAAAAATTTTCCTAAAATACTAACTGCATTTGTTACTCCTGGATTATTACAAACATTTGGATCAAAATTTCCTTCTGCAAATACTACTTCTGGTAAAACTAAAAAACTAATTAAAATAAGTATAGTAAATAGAATTAAATTATTTTTTTTCATTTAAATTCACTCCTAGAGAAATTATATCACACAAATAAAAAAAATCACAATCTTTTTGAAAGTGATCCTTTATTTATCTTATTGAACTCCTACTGCTGATGATGCATAACCTTCACAAGCACTACTTGTTGCATTTGTTACACATTCAACGCATTTCATGTAATCAGTATTATCTTTACTTACAACACCAACTGCACTAAATAATGCATTAACTATTGTAGGAACAAAGAATACTACAACTGCTGCAATAAATCTTCTAATTAAAGAGCTTACTGCTTTACTAATAGCTTTATCGTCGCTAGATACAACAGCCTTTCCTAAATCTACCATTCCTAGTACTATTAATAATAGAGGAATTACAATTTTAATAATTAATACTAAGTAACCAACTACTTGCCAAATATTAGCAGTATTAGCACAAAATCCTAAATCAGCGTCTAATAATAACATAATAAAAACCTTCCTTCTCTTAAATAAATTTTAACTAAAAGATAAGTCATTGTCAAGAAATTTACCATTTATTATATATAAATATGTAAATTTTTAAAGAAAAAATGCTTAATGCAAGCATTTATCGATTTAATCTTGAAAATCCTAATGCTACTAAAAATTCATTTATTTTAACATTATGATTTAACTTTTCATCAAGTGGGGGTATATTAAAAAATACTTGACTACCTGATTCATATTCAAAATCCGATATATCTTCATTATTTAATACACTTTTATTTAAAACAATTTTCTTTCCTCTTAATTTATCAAATATTCTTCTGTCTGTTCTAATTAATTTATTTAACTTTATTATACCAGGCTCTATTAGATAAATTATTTCGTTACAAATACTCTCTTCTCCATCATTTAAATCTACTAATATAACTTCTTTATCACTATTATTAGAAATTTTAAATGAAGTATTCATAAAATCAGCTGATTCTAAAGATGGATCATTAAAATATTCAAAATCATTATTATTAACTTCTAGTGCTTTAACACTATAATCATCTTCTAAAGCTCTTTTTAACATATATATAAGTGTTGTAGCTCCAGCATGTTCAGTTACATTTTTAAATCCTATTATTCTTTGTCCAATTGAACCATAATTTTCATTTACAGCCATATTAATTCTTTCATTTGGACCGCTATTATTAAAGTTTTGATAACTAGCAACATCTTTATAAGAATTTGGATGTTCTATTAAAAATGGAATAGCATCAACACTTCTTGTAAAATTATAAATACCTGCAGAAACTAAACTAGATAGATAATTTGACGAATTAACTCTTGGTGAATCATCTAATAAAAGAATAATTTTATTCATTTCAAAATTCATTGATAATTCACGCATAACATTAACATCTTCATAGTTTCTAATGGCAGTAACATCAATAATAATTTTATTAAAAAAGAAATTACTAAATTGATTAACTAAGTCTTGAACAGTAAATTCTCCATTTATTGTTTTGATTACATCGATATTTAAACTACCTAATAATGTTTGGTATTTATTTGATACTATTACATTCATGAGTGTGCCCCTTCTATTAATTGTCTATCTTTATCATATACTCTTATTGCTTTTGTTTCTCCAGTTATACTATAAGTAAGCAATTCTTCAAAAAATGGTAAGTTAAATTTGAAGAATAGTCTTATATTATAATAAACATTTTCCATGTTATTATTCTTAACTACTCTGTCACTTACACAATAATAATATTTTTTATCTTTATTATTTGTTACTTTTTCATATTGTACGTCATCTAAACTTGTAATTCCAAGTTCTCCAACTTCACATTGCCCAATAGTTTTATAGCCACTATTTCTTAAATAACTATTTGTTATTGATAAAGTTTTTTTTCCTAAGCCTTCATATTTTTCAAAAATATTTAAAGTACTATTTTTTAATCGATAGGCTCTATTGTAAGTAATAGCAAGTGTTAAAAATGCAATAAACAAAAATGTAAATATTAATACTATTTTAAAAATCATTGATGTTGACATCGCTTGTTTCATTATTCTTCACCACTTAACATTGTTTTAGTAGAACCTTGTAAGGTAAAATTCATTAAATTGTTTATTATTGGAATATCTAATTGATAGAAAACTGCTACTTCATAATAGTACATATCTGGAAATTCTCCTGATGCTACTGTACATTTACTTCCACATTTTTCTACGGCATCATTTTCGTATATAGATGCTACATCAACAGCTTTTACACAAAAAACTGCTTGATTTGAATTCCAGTTAACTCTATTTACTTGTCTATTATAACCCATCCATTCTCCTGATGGACATTTTCCAGTTACTCTATATCCTGCATTCGTAATATGTTCTTGTATTTGTTCTAGTACTTGGTCGCTTAACTCATTTCTAGACATAACACTAGTACTATCACTTTGAATGATATTTATAATTTCATCTTTTACCCCAAATGCCTTTGAATGGTTTATTGTTAAACACATTATTCCAGTAAAAAGCAATAGGAATATAATAGCTAATTGAAATATTGGCACTCCACCTATACTTTCTTTCATCTATATCACTCCTATCCTTTATAAACACATTTAAATGTTTCTGTTTTTCCTTTTAAATGGCAAGTAACTTCTCCTTGATCATCTGGATCACCGTCACAAATCGCTTTACTACATTGTGATGTTGCCTCTAAATTTCCTTTAATTAAAGGCCATATAGTAAAATAAAAAAAGGCTATTATAATAGCTAAAGCTGAAATAATAAACATAGTTATATTTAACTCTCCCGTTGCCTCTTTCATTTATTAAAATCTTCCTTAATCACAAGTTCTTGTAACCGGATTTGAATTATCACCGTTTGCTGGAGTATAAGTACATGATGCTCCCATTCCAGTAGCTTTACTAGCTGCCGTACAAGTAATTGTTCCGCCAGAACCATTTTCACCTAATGTTTGAGTATAAGCTTTTCCAGCTGCAGCAGTACATGCTGATGATAATGTCATACCAACCTTTAAGTTTGGCCAAATAACTAAATAGAAGAATGCTATTAAAACACCAATTGCTCCTAAAGTTACAGCTGTCATATTTAATTCACCAGTCGCTTCTTTCATTTATTCTTCCTCCTTTATTATCTATTTTTATTATAACTAATTTTAAGTTAAATAACAATATCTTTTTATTTTTTATATGTAAATTTTTAAAAAAATAAGTTATTATAAAATAACTTATTTAAATATTTATCATTTGTAGTACTGCAAATATGATAATTATCATAACTCCAATACCTGTAGAGATTAGCATGCTCATTGTTTTATTTTCCATCTTATCAAGTCTATTTTTATATTTTGTTTCTCTTGCTTTTTGTTGCAAGTTTGAAATAGTTCTTGAAAACATTAGCATTTGTTCTTGCTTTCTATCTTGTCTACCTAAGCTTAAACGATATAAAAGTCTCATCATTCTCATTGAATCTCTTACTGGATATCTTTTGGCAAAATTCATATATGGATTAATTGAATCATCACCAGAATTTATTTCATTAATCATTTCTTGTAAACCATCTTTAAATATATCTGGAGCATCCATAACTGACTTTCCTATTGCAACCGGTACTGTATAGTGTTGTATTAGTATTTCTATACTTTTTAAATAATGTGGTAACATACTATCTATATAAAAGATATGTCTTTTATAATATGATTTTATATTGTAATAATCAAGTTTAAAAACTACATAACCTAATACTAAACAAAATACAATTTTTAATGCATCTAAGTTTTGTAAAAGAAAGAATAATCCAAACACAATTACCATTAAGCCATTTCTAACTCTTTTTACAAAAAGTTGACTTGAATTTGCTTGATCACCCCATCTTGCACGACAATAGAAATCCCAATCATCTTCTTCTAATTTTCTAAATAATGCATAATTATCTTCAATTAATTTTTTGATACTTAATTGGCCATTATATGATAGTACAAAGAATATAAGAATTGTAATAATAATAATCTCTATTTGCATTATTCAACACCTACATCTTCATTATAGTATTTTTCTCCACTTATTAAGAAGTAGACATTAATTATTACGATAGCATGCAATATTAATTTTACATACCATATTTCCAATAGTTCTAAATAATTATCTTTTTGAAGTAAAACTTGTACTATAAGCACTAGTCCAAATAATGCTATACCAAATGTAACGAACTTAGTATGAAAGTTTTTTCTATCCATTTGGTCTCTGTAAACACCTTCTACTAGGGCATCTATATCCATACTCATATTTTCAAGAGATTCACCAGCATCTTTTGCACCTTCTTTTGTAATTTGTAGGAATAATTGATGCATATTTTTAACCATATAATATGGATACTTAGAATTAAAGTATTCAATTGATTCATCTATAGTACCATTTTGATATGATAAATCAATCATTTTCTTTATGTCACTTAATACTGGTTCTTCTACTATACCAGAGTCTCTTACTCCTTCTAAGCTTTTTACAAAACTTTGAGTAGTATTAAATTCCATTATTACATTAGTTGTATATGATTGTATTTGTTCAAATATAAATTCACTATATATTCTTTGACTTCTTAAATATGCAAAGTATGGTACTATTAAAGTTGCTAATACTCCATATACTATTCCCCAAATGATACTTCTAAAATAAAAATATCCTATGAAGGCTGCAAAGCCTCCTATTAAAACAACTTGAGTTACATATTGTCTAGTTGTATACTCTTGACCAAGTTCTTTTACTTTTGCTCTAACTGTTTTAAATGAATAAGGTGCATATTTATCATATATACCACCAACTGTATTAACAATATTTTCATAAACATTTCCTTCACCATTATTTTTACGATATATTATTACAAATATTGTAATTCCAAGTAATATAAATAACTCTGGTAATGTTTTCATTTTGCACCCTCTTTCTTATTCTATTTTATAATTCTTCTATGACTGTATTAGGTGTTGCTTTCATTTCATCTTCTTTTATAAAATAATGTTCATCTAAATCAACACCTTGACTACCTAAGTAATCTATTAAATATTTAGTTGGATTTTTTATATTAATTTTACCATCTAAACTTTTTTTATAAATAACATTAGATTTTGCTTCATTATTTTCGTCAACATAAAATTCACATACTTCAACAATTTCTCTTTGAAATCTTCCTAGTTCTTTACTCATGTAACCTTTAACATGAATTGCAAGTTGAACATATCTATGAATTGATTTTAAAAATTGATCAATATCTTGACTAGATTCAAGTAAACTATATAAACGCATTGGCACGTTTAATGCTCTATCTGAGTGGATTGTTGATAGAATGTTATGTCCAGAAGATATTGAATTACGAACTGCAGTAACTGCTTCTGCTGAACGAACTTCTGATAGTAAAATCCATCTTGGGTTTTGTCTCATGCAGGCTACTAAAACGTCACTGTATGATGCAATGTTATTTGTTTTCATTGCGATTATATCTCTATGTGGAAATATTTTATCTAAGTGAAGTTCCAATGTATCTTCAATAGTTATTACTTTTTCATTTTCAGTAATATGACTTGCTAGATACTTTACTAGTTCTGTTTTACCTGAACCAGTCTCTCCACTTACAATAATGTTACAATGTCCACCTACACAAGTAAGTATAAAATTTAATAAATCTTCAGTTACATATTTTTCATTTAGTAATTTTTCTTTATTAAGTCTTATCTTTGCAGGAGTTTTTCTTATTGTACATGCTATACCATTAGTAGAGATTGAATCATGTATAAAGTTAAGACGTAACTCAGCAGATTCTGCATCTAGTAATGGATGAGCCATATTAAATGTTTTACCCATTACATTAGAACATTGAAAGGCAAGTTTTTCTAATAACGCATTGTTTATTTCTGGCCTTTCAATTCTATAAACACCTTTATCAAGAGTTTTTAAATGGATTTGACCATTATTGCTATAAGAAATATCGGTTATATTATCATCATCTAAAAACTCTTTTATAGGTCCAAAATCAATTTGTGAAAAAATTGTATCATTCATTACAATCTATTCCTTCCACATCAGTAAATTCAGCGGCATTTCTTACAATGAATTGACACATTTCTACACTTGTAATTTTTGTTTCACCAGGATTTTGTGTATAACTTGTTCCTCTTGGTACTGGTGTAAGTCTTATAGAATAACTTTGAACAAGTCCACTAACTGTTAATAATTTAAAATAGTTATTTGGTACTGCAAATATTAAGTAAGCAGAATCTCCAGCTTCAGAATCCCAGAATACATCTTTACCAGATGAATCTCTAACAGCATATACTTGAATACTTTCAATAAGTGGTCCAAAAACTACATTTCTATCATCATCAATAGCTTGCATGTATAAATCAATATAACTATCTGGTAATATTGAGTTTGCATAAGTAGTTTCATTATTAACTTTTAATTGATATAAAGTATATCCATCTTGAATTCTTTCAAGGAAAGAGTTACTTATTTCTTTTTCTTCACAAACTTGACTTTGATAAAAGAAACCATTTTGAGGAATACTTGTACCAGTACAAACGTATTTACCTACTATTTGATTGATATCTGTTATCATATCACTATCTTTTAGTGTTGTTGCAGTTATTTCTTTATATAGAATATTATCTGCTTCAATTTTTTTGCCAGTATCTATTTTAACAACAGAATATGGTATTTTTATTGTTGTAATAGCTTGATTAACTCTATAATTATAGAAATACCATAATACTATTACACCAGCTAGAACAGCTATTATTGTAACAGTATTTTTATTTGCTATAAATCTTTTTAATGTTGCTCCTAAATTTCCCATTTTATTCCTCCTTGTTAACTATTTGAACCAGATTCTAATATAGCATCTATTCTACTAGCCATATCAAATGAAGTTGAATCACTTGCTATTGAATATGTTTTTGATTTTGTAATTATTTCTACACTCACTTTTGGTGGTGCTTCATAAATATTTGTGAATGATACAGTAGTATCTGTTGTTACATCTGCTATATCAGCGTATCTTCTTAAGAAACTTTCCATAAATTTTTCTTTATTTATTTTAATTTCTCCATACTCTCTATAATAACCATAATCTACTGCATCAACCATTGATGCTTCTGCTATTTGTTTTACGTTATAATCTGTTTCTGTGCTAGTTGAAGTAACATTTTGAATTAATAGCATAATAACTACTATAAATACTCCAAGTAACACTATCCAATAACCCCAATATGCTTCCTTCATCTATTTGCACATCCTTTCTATTTCCATGATGGTCCTATTCCTATTTCTTTATAATCAAGACCAAATTGATTTGTAACTTGCCATTCTGTTTTTGGACTTGTCATTGCTTCTGACCAAGTTACCCAATAACCTGATGTTGATGATTTAAGTTTTCTTTCTGCATCAGTTGTTAATCTTTCTCCACCAGTTATCTTAACATTATTTGGCTTTTCTTTAATTAACTCATCTATAAATTCACTATAACAGAATGTATTTTTTTCTTTTCCATAATCATAACAAGTTAATGTATTATCTGCATAAGTTCTTCCAGAATTATACTTTCTTATAAATTGAATTGTTGATGAATCTAATTTAACCTGCATTCCAATATTTCTGTCTATATCTTTGATATCATAATTTTTATCTTCATAGTTGATATCATATATTTCTTCACCAGATTTTTGAATTTCATATGTTGTAACATAAGCTTTAAGTGATAATGCTGATGTTTCTTTATCTGCTCTCCAGTTTAATCCCATTACTCTATTGTTTGGATTAATATTTCCAGACGAAATTGGTTTGTAACTTGTATTTGTTTTACCATTTGTATAAATACAATTATCACAAGTTATTGGACAAGAGTTTTCTCCACATCCTGGAATTTCACATGGCTCTGGATCACATACTGCAGGACAATCTGGACAGTTAACAGTATATCCGCAAGTATAAACTCCATTAGAGATTGTTTCATTTTTAACAGTCGCAGATCCTTTTAAACCACCATCGAATTTACATATTCCTTCTTGAACAGTAGTTACAATATTTGTATCTGCTCCCATTATTCTTCCAAGTCCATCTTTACTAAAGTAGTTTCCTACATTACTTATCTTAATCGCATAATCATAAACACCTTGTTTAGTACCAAGTCCAACTGGAAGTCCTCCAACTTCTTCTCCTGTTTTTTTAGAAGTATCTTTGATTGGTGAAATATTTGGAACACTATTTCCTAAATCTTGAGTTGAGTATGATACTGCTCCTGTTGGATATTGTGTATAGAAACTTACTGGTGATTTGTATGAACTTTCACCTTTCATTTCTTGTTTTACGTATCTAGCACTAGATACTACAATTTTTTCAGTAGTACAAGTAAACACATTTCCACTTTGTTTACATAAGAATGATGGTACTGTATCTTTTGTTTTATCTATTGTACTTATCCAACTAGAATTTTTACATTCTTTGTAACTATCATTAACATCTCCTGTACAAATATTTTGTTCAACATCTGTTGTACTCTTAGTTACTTCTTGCATTTTGTTTTCATCTTTTTTGATAAGTCCCATATATTCTTCTTCATAATAATATTTTAATTCAGGATCATATTCAAAAGACATTTTCCATCCATCTATATCTTTATATGTATAATCTTTAGCATGTTCTACTGTACTAATACCAGAACATTTATTATATTCATTTAACATTTCAATGTATTCGTCGATTCTTGCAAGTAATATTTGTCTTGCTGCACTTTCATCAGCTTTGATTGCTGATACTATATTTGCTACAGTACCATCAGTTCCTCCACCAGAATCACAATTACAATATGCATCTCCACCATCACGTGAATCTGTTGCCGGCATATTGTAAGGTTTTCCGTCGTATGTATATTCAACATGATTCCATGTTCTATAGTATCCATCGTATTTTACATCACAAGAACATCTACCACAGCAAGATGGTTCTTCATTTACGGTACATGGATCATAACAACTATGGTCACTTGCTGTATGAGGTCTATAGTGATCTGTTCCGCTTAATCCTTGATACCACTTATTCCATGTATTCCATGCATCTATTATTGATTTTCTCTTAGCATCTAGATCTGCTAAAAATTCTTTTCTATCAGTAATTTCTCCTGTATAACATCTCTCTGCACCTTCAACACTTGCTTCTAAAGTAAAATATCTTCCACTTATAGTGTCTTTTTGTCCAGGTAGCGTTAATTTATAATCTTCTTTACAGAATACCTTACAATATTTATTATTTTTTATTTTTTTAGTAAGCTCATAAGAATCTCCATTATCATCTTCTCCATCAATTATACATTTGATAATGTTTTCATCTTCACTTTTAATACTACATGAAGTTTGATCAACTTCGTATCCTTCTTTAACATCTATTTCTGAATCATCTTTACTACAATATGCATTATTAATTATAGTTTGACAATTATTATCTTTTCTTTCTTTACAAATATCAACATCTGCTTCTAATTTAGCTTCTTGAGTTGCATCTTCTTTGTAAAGCAAATAGAATTCTTGACAACCATCATTTGATGATGATGAACATGCTGCTGATTTTAATGTAAATGCTTCAGTTGAAATTGATTCATCATAATATTCAAGTTCTATTTCTAATTTTATTTTACCACCACAATTGTAACTTAATGGTGCTGATAAATTAATAACCAATTTTATATCTTTTTCGTCACTTGATGGTCCACTTAATATACTGCTTCCTTCTGATACACTACTTCCATCTGCTGTTGCAGTCATTGATACACCATTACAATTTGAACAACCTAATTTTTTAATTTTAATGAACGCATCTGATGATTTAAAGTTTTTAACCTTTAATGTGTATTCTACTGTAGCTGTATAATTACTACTAGTTTTGTTCGTTTTAATTATTGGCTTTTCATTCCAAGTTAGAGAAGCTGCTCCATTTTCTAGATAATCTATTGATGCATCTAATGCTTCACTAACTAAACTTTTTGCAGAACTTTCTATTGATCCTGCATCTGGTTCCCATGAAACATTTTTTGCTGCAGTACTATATGCTTCTAGTCTAACTTGAGGTCCATAAGAACTTATTTTTTCAAGTTTTCCTTTAATGGAACTATCTTCTAACCATAAGTTGTTATAATATTGGTGTGCATGGTTATATCCTGTTCCATTTGAACCGTTTGCACTTTGAACTGTTTTCCAATACATTTCATATGTTCTAAGTGCTAAATTGGTAGCAACATAACTATCTGTTGATTTTCCACTATTTTCATAACTTTTTAACATACTAAGTATACCAGCATCATATGCCTTTTGAGTTTCGTTATCAGTGGTTGTATCAAAAAGCACCTCTTTACAAACGAATTGTTGTTTATCTGATGCCTTTCCACCGGAATAACCTGCATTACGACAAAATGCCGCAAAAGCAGCCTCTTCATCTCTTAATGTAAATAAATGGTAATTACTACTACCATTATCTGTTTTCATAACATAACCAGTATTTGTCATGAAATCTGCTCCACCATAAATATTTATGTCTTCACAAGTTCTTTTTGCTGATACCAAGTTTGGAACTAATAATAATGATACCGCTCCTAGAAATAATTTATTTAACTTCATCATAAACCTAACTCCCTTTGCTTTTTAGTTTTTATTCTAATTATTACATAAGAAGATGTACCAATTAAAATAAATCCACCTATTATATACCATTTATATTTAACAACGAAATTTCCAACTTTATTTATAATTCCATTATTTTTATTATTATCATCTGTTTTATCTCCATCTTTATCTATAAGACCTTTTTGATAACTAATTAATTTTTTTTCAAATTCTACATCATCTATTTGTTTTGAAGTAACAAACTTTTTACATAAATAGAAATCTGGATTTTCTTGACAAATAATTCTATTGTAAAAATCATTATATCTTGGTAGTGTTAGATAAATTGTTTTGTATTTTTCACCCGGACAATTTGTTTTATCACTTGAATATACTTCAATAGTAAAGTTTGTAACTTTATCTACTGCTTCCCAAATGAATGTTACAACTCCTTTATCACTATCACTGTTGTGGAAAAATTTTTCTTCATTTTTATAATCATCTCTAACTTTTACGTATAAATCTTCAGTTACATTTAATATTGTTACTTTTAATACTTCAGAGTTTATATCCATATCTTCATATTTTTTAGTAATAGTAGTTATTTCATATGATGCCTTTACATTTGCTGCTTTACTATTTAAATCTGTTTGTTCTTTGTATGAACATGAAGATTTTGCAGAGACATTAAAAAATATCATCATTACTAATAATAATACTGTACCGACTTTCTTCATGTCAAAGTCACCTACTCTCTATTAATGATTTTATCATAACGCAAGGGGGTTATCAAGTAGTTCTAGATAAATTATTTTAATAATTAGGTAAGGAAAAGTAAAATTAAATTATCTTTAATTGAATACTTTTTTGTAATATGTTAATATTTTAATGAATGGTGATAATAATGGATAAAGTAATTCAAAAAATTAAAGATATTAGTAAATCAATTGCTATAATATTTCTTTATTTTGTATTAAATACTTTTTTAGTTGCAATTTTTTATAAGTATATTAAAAGCAGTAATTTGTTTATAGCAAATTTTATTAATATTTTAATTGATTTAATTGTTCTATTTACTTATATATTAATTTATAGAAAATGTATTTTTAAGGATGTTAAAGATTTTAAAGTAAATGGTAAAAAATATATTAAAGATAATTTTAATGTTTATATTTTAAGCTATATAATTATGATAATAATAAATGTAATATTAATGAATACTATTGGAATGCCTAATAATGAAGCTGGCAATAGAGAAATACTTACTAAATATCCTTATTTCGCTGTTATTTCCATGATTATAACTGGCCCAATTGTAGAAGAGTTAATGGTTAGAAAAAACTTAAGGGATGTTGTTAATAATAAATATTTATATATTGTATTATCTGGATTAGTTTTTGGCTTATTACATATGGCTGTTGCTTCTAGTTTAAAAGAATTACTTTTTGTAATTTCATATGGGGTACTTGGTAGTTGTTTTGCAATAATGTATTATAAAACTGATAATATATTTACTTCAATATTTTTTCATTCAATGCATAATTTAATAGCAGTTTTATTTTTACTTGTTTAGTTTGGAGATGATTTATATAAAAAAAATATTATTTACTATATTGATTTTACTTGTATCTTTATTTCTATATGGAAGATATATTGAACCTAACAATATTAAAACTCATTACTATACGATAAGTGATGATAGTATACCCACTTCATTTGAGGAATTAAAAATAGTACAATTTTCTGATATTCTTTATAGCAAGAAATCAAATAAGAATAAAATAAGTGATACAATTAAACTTATAAATAAAGAAAATGCTGATATAGTTGTTTTTAATGGGGATTTATTTAAAAAAGATGAAAAATATAACGAAGACGATTATAACTTTCTTTTGGAATTATTTAAAAGTATAAATGCTAATTTATATAAGTATGCTGTTATAGGTGATAATGATAAATATTTTTTAGAGAACTATAAAGATATTTTATATGAAAGTAATTTTAATTTACTAGATAATCAAAATACGTTACTTTTTTATAAAGATGTTACTCCAATAAATATTGTTGGTTTAACTGACACTAGTAAACAAGATGAACTTTTTAATAGCGAAATTTCTTATAATTATTCTATTGTTATATCGCATGAACCTGATATATTTAAATATATTAATTCTAATACTAATTTTACTTTACTAGCTGGACATAGTTTAGGAGGTATAATAAACGTACCTTATTATGGTGGAATAATAAAAAGTGATGGAGCCAAAACATATGTATATGGCAATTATAAAAATAAAAATAATAATTTATTTATAACAAATGGAATTGGATATAAACATATAGATTTTAGATTACTAAATAATCCATCAATAAATGTTTTTAAACTTAAAAAAAGTAGATAATTTTATTTCTTTATCTACTTTTTTTATTTTGAATATAATAACTTATTATTAGTTGTAATCTATAAGGAATGAATCTTGTTAGAAATACTCCTAATTTTATTTTTAAAGTTGGTATTATAATCATTTTTCTTTCAAACATTTTATCTATTCCATATTTTGCTACTTCATATGATGTAGCAGATTTTAAATTAAATGTTCCATGAGCAACTTTATTAAATTCTGTAGTTGTTGGTCCCGGACATAATGCCGAAACGACAACATTAATTTTATCTTTTCTTAATTCTTCGTTAATGGCCATAGTTAGTTTTGTTAAATAATTTTTAGTAGCATAATAAGTATTTAATTTAGGTCCTGCCATAAATCCTGCACTACTGCAAACATTTAATATATAGCCACTATTTTTCTTAACAAAATCTTTTAAAAATAATTTTGTTAAAATATGAGGTGCTATAACATTTACATTTATCATATTAAGTTCTACATCTAAATCAGTATCTACAAAATTTCCAAATAAACCAAATCCGGCATTGTTAATTAAAATATCAATATTTTCTTTTTTTGTCATGTTATATAATTTATATACATTTTCTTTTATACTTAAATCCATTTCAATTACTTTTGCGTTTACATCAAGTTCTTTTTTTAATTCATTTAATAAATTTTTTCTTCTCGCGACTAAAATTAAATCAATATTTTTACTGGATAAATACTTTGCCATATCTCTTCCAATTCCAGATGATGCTCCTGTAATTAATGCTTTCATTATTTATATTCTCCTTTTAATTCAAATAATACATCTCTTAATTCCATTGCTCTTTCAAAATCCAATTTTTTAGCAGCATTTTTCATTTCTTCTTCTACTTTTAAAATCATTTCTAGTTTATCTTTCTTACTTAATTTTGTTTTCTTTTTTGTATCTTTTATTTCATTTGAAATAACTTCTTTTATTTCTTTAACAATTGTTTTTGGAACTATATTATGTTCTTTATTAAATTTATCTTGTATCTCTCTTCTTCTTTTTGTTTCTTTGATTGCTTTATCCATTGCATCTGATATAGTATCTGCATACATTATTACTTTTCCTGATTCATTTCTTGCACATCTTCCGATTGTTTGTATTAAACTTCTTTCGCTTCTTAAAAATCCTTGCTTATCAGCATCTAGTATACAAATAAGACTTACTTCTGGAATATCTATTCCCTCTCTTAAAAGATTTATTCCTACTACTACATCATAAATACCGCATCTTAAATCATGTATAATTTTTAATCTTTCAAGTGTCTTTATTTCATTATGAAGATATGCCACCTTAATATTCATTTCTTTTAAATAGTTAGTTAACTCTTCACTCATTCTAATTGTTAAAGTTGTAATAAGTACTCTTTCGTTTTTTTCTATTCTTTTATTAATTTCTCCTATGATATCATCAATTTGTCCCCCTGTTTTTCTTACTTCAATAATAGGATCTAGTAATCCAGTAGGTCTAATTATTTGTTCAACTACTTTATTATTAACTTTTTCAAGTTCATAATCTCCTGGTGTTGCAGAAACATAAATTGCAGTATTAATTTTGCTTTCGAATTCATTAAATTTAAGAGGTCTGTTATCAAGTGCACTTGGCAATCTAAAACCATAATTAACTAATGTTTCTTTTCTCATTCTATCGCCATTATACATACCTCTTATTTGAGGAAGTGTTACATGAGATTCATCTACTACTAATAAAAAGTCTTTTGGAAAGAAATCAATTAAACAAGTTGGAGTTACACCTTCTTCTCTTAAAGCTAAATGTCTAGAATAATTTTCAACTCCATTACAATAGCCTGTTTCTCTAAGCATTTCTAAATCATAATTAACTCTTTCTCTTAATCTCTGTTCTTCAATAAATTTACTGTTTTCTTTAAAATATTCAAGTCTATCTTTTAATTCTTCTTCTATTCTTGAAATTGCTTTATCTAATTTATCCTTGCTTGTTACAAAGTGTGATGCTGGAGATATTACAACAGTTTTTTTATTCTCCATAACTACTCCTGTTAAAGGATCAAATGTTGTTAACGATTCAATGATATCACCATCTAAATTTATTCTTATACCTTTGGCCTTTTCATTTACTGGTATAATATCTATACTATTTCCTCTTACTCTAAAAGTTCCACGGTGAAAATCTAAATCACTTCTTTCATATGTCATATCAACTAATCTATTTATAATTTTATTTCTACTTATATTATCCCCAACAGTTAAAATTAACATATTTTTTTCATATTCTTCTTTTTCTCCAATACCATATATACAAGAAACACTGGCAACTACAATAACATCTTTTCTTGATATTAATGCATTTGTTGCAGAATGTCTAAGTTCATCTATTTCATCGTTTATTGAACTTGTTTTATCTATATATGTATCACTTTGAGGAACATAAGCTTCTGGTTGGTAATAATCATAATAGGATATAAAAAATTCTACCCTATTATTAGGAAAAAGTTCTTTTAATTCCGCATAAAGTTGCCCTGCTAAAGTCTTATTATGTGCAAGTACTAAAGTAGGTTTATTAACTTCTTTTATAACATTTGCTATTGTAAAAGTTTTCCCTGTTCCTGTTGCTCCAAGTAAAACTTGTTGTTTCTTATTATTTTTAATTCCTGCGACAAGCTCTTTTATTGCTTCAGGTTGATCTCCACTTGGTTTATAATTACTAACTAAATCAAACATAATATTCCTCCTTAACTATTACTAGTTTAACACATTTATAAAATAATAAAAAGGAAAATGATTTTCCCTTATATTTATTTTTTCTTTTTATTAATTAAATCAATATATATTTTATATACATTATTTATTTCATCATCCCAATACTTATATAAATCTTTATAAGCATTTTCTTTTACCTTATCGTATAATTCTTTATTGTCTAAAACTTCAATTATTTTAGAAGCATAACTATAAAAATCATTATCTGATAAAAAACCATTTACATTATCTATAATTGTAGAAGCTGTTGCTGTATTTTTTAAAAATATACCTGGTGTTTTTTGACAAGCCGCTTTAATTTGAACGATTGAAGAAGCA